>Ga0247611_10010213_pt1 | contig 11077 bp, 11 predicted proteins | sample 177DNAGHGhighgp2_FD_192422 | JGI IMG/M metagenome (GOLD analysis project Ga0247611, IMG submission 192422) | Sheep rumen microbial communities from Palmerston North, Manawatu-Wanganui, New Zealand - 1770 DNA GHGhigh gp2 | ecosystem: Host-associated > Mammals > Digestive system > Stomach > Rumen... | reverse complement strand
AGCGTTCTCAGGCGCCGTCACCTGGATTTCGTAATTGAACCTGTCACCGATAAAAACTTGCGCGTTATCCACGTTTGCCTTGACCGACAAATCAAACGCATGGGCAGAAACCGCTAAAAAAGCAAATGCCACTAAAAAAGCTGCGTGAGAAAATCCGCTCCTCTGCGAAATACCACGACCATCCATTCTATTTTGCGCTTTAAAAACATTCATTCGTGACATAAAAACCTCTGTGGCAAAGAATATACAAAAATATGAAGCTCTTGCACAAGTAAAACCGGGCTCACCGCCAAAAGTCTGCCGTGTACCTTTTGTATATTGTACAAAAAGGAGAGATTATGCAAGACAACGCTCCAAATGGAGAAAAACTACTCCTTTCGCTTAAGTTTTTTGCTGTTTTACTAGCAATTATCACCATTGCAGACTGCATCATACTAGCAGCCGCTCTAGAAGACATCGATGGCAGAAGCGCTTTATTCATGTTTACCTTCTTCATGCCACTCTTTTTTATTACCATTGTTGCGACATTCATTTCTCGTCTATTTTGGCTTTTGTGGATTTTCCGTGCCGAAGCAAACTTGCGGGAAGTAGCGACCACGACATTTTCCCCGTGGATAGCCGTCTTCTTTTCTTTCTTCCCGATAATGGACGCTTTCATCCTCAGAGATATCGTCCAAAACACGGAACGACAGCTTGACGTAAAACAACCGGATAGCATTGCGGCCCCCATCAACTTGAAACCGGTTTATATTGCATTCGCATTTTTAGCCGTCAATATCTGCTACGTTTTCTTCCTCTACTCAACCCACTTAAGCACCACATTCCCGATTAGCATCACCACCAGCACAATCATCATCACCGGCATAATAATTTGCCTTGTCCGGATCATCAAACCGTTCCTGAAAAAAGAACAGCAACTCTTTCAAATTTACGAAAACGAAATCTTGGACAAGAAGGTAGATGAAGTCCTGCGGAACCGCAAAATAGAAGAAGCGGAGTTTGAGTAGGAGTTAGGTTATAGGGATTAGGGGTTAGGAACGTCATCCTGAGGGGTTCACCCCGAAGGATCCAGTGAAATTTTGTAATGCGAACACAAGACTTAACTGGATCCCTCGTCGCTTCGCTTCTCGGGATGACGGAGAAGCATTAACAAACAACCATTGACCATTGACTATTGACTATCCTCTTCCTACTGCCCACTAACCACAAAAATTGACTGAATCCCTCATCGCTTCGCTTTTCGGGATGACGGAGAAGCATTAATAAACAACCTTTGACCAATGACTATTGACTAACCACTAATCACTAACCACTAATCACTTTCTTCAGCATTCTCTGGCTGCGGAGCGCGACGGTCGGGTGTTCGCGATACACAAGCGCAAACAAGGCTGTGTGTGGAATCTCGCAAAGTGCAAGTTCACGCATAGCAGCCTTCGCGACTTTCTTGTCTGTCTTTTCCAGTGCATACCTGTCGCATTCGTATTCCTGGCTCCAGCAGTAAAAATGGAACAGCATGCGGAACGGAATCGCCGCCAAATGGAGCCACAGCACGGCTTCAATAAAATCGGCGTTCCAACGCACCATCATTGCCGCCATGAACCAAACGGCAACCATCCAGAATGCGATTTTCATCAAGTTACGCAGCACCGCATGATGAAACACCTTGTGTCCTTCTTCATGCAATTTCACGAATTTCGACTCGGGTACTTCCTTACGATTTTCCGGGAGCGGTACGATATCGTTCACCAGCGGAATCACTCGCAGCACCGCAAACACGCCGCCGCGTAATTGCGTCATTCTCGCTTCGCGAATCTCCAATACAATCCGCAAGACAATTTCTATACAAAGTAATGCAATCAATGGTAGCATATCTTTTGCGGCGCCCTAAAACTAAGCGAGATTTTTCGCAAACGTGCTCAAGCGCTTTGTAGATTCTTCATAACGGGACTTTTCCCATTCCAGGAATCCCTTGTCGGCCGGATGTGCATCGTCATAATCGTCAAAAATCTGGCGACCGCGTTCATTATCGCGATCCAGACCATGACTTACGTTATCGAACCATTCCTTGTCGAGCTGCCTATAACGTTTGACCAGATCGTCCATCGTTTCGGGGAGCGCTACAACACGTGCAATTTCTTTGTTCGTATCGCCGATAAGCTTACGCAATTCGCGCGGGGACTGCTTCGAAAGCGACTCGTCCCCTTCGACAAGCGCAAGCATCAAGTCGAATATATAGCGTTCAAGATATTCGCTATATGTCTTAATGGCTTCCTGTCGTACACGTTCGCGCATAAAGTTTTCGCCAAGACCGTCAATATCGTTTTTCGTATAAACGTCCTTGACCTTTCCTACTTGTAAACGGTTATATGCATCAAACACGAGACGGGCTATTTCTGAATTATAAATCGAACAGAACGAAGACGGCACAAGTCCCTTGCCGCGAATGCAGTACTTGTAAGCATTGCGGTCAAGCGCATACGCATTCTTCGCATAGTTCCAGCCCGGCACAATTTCGTTCAGTCGCGGAGGAACACCCACCAGTTGCGGATCACCCGGACGTATCAGTGAGAACGGGAACTTGAGACGTTGCGGCAAAGTCGTAAGCCCGCTTGCAATCAAAGTAAACGGCGACTCGCGGAAGTTCGACGGGAACTTGATATTCACGCCAAGCCCAAAGAACATTCCCTGCCCCGGCATCACTTCCTGGTCGGGCATGCGGCCCGTGTGGTTGCTACCGACGTTCGCACCGTAGCCCAAGTTGCCACAGCCATCGGGCCAAAGAGCCGCAATCAGCAGCGAGTGATGATGCATCTGCGTCATCGGCCCCATGTAAGAACTGTTCACCTCGCCTTCTTCGATATGGCAGCACGGCGCAATGATGGAAGACTTCACGATAGCCTTGCTCCCCACCTTGCAACGGCTCATCAACACAGAACTCTGCACTTCGGCGCCCGTATGCACCTTCACGCCCATCTGCAAGTTCGTGTTTTCGATAATCACGGAGTCATAGACATGGCTTGATTCTTCGAGCGAACTCATGATGATGGAATTGCGAATTTTCGCGGCACCTTCAATACGCGCATGCGGACCAATCCAGCTATTACGGATAATGTTCGTATTCGAGACAACAGCGCCTTTGCCGACAATCCCGAACGGCAATGCCAGATCGGACCTATAGGTCTTGAGCATTTCTGCGAACGAGTCCTGCACACCCTGTTCCGCCTTGTGGAACAACTGCAAATCGACAAGTTCCAGCGTAATTTCCGGAAACACGAGAACCTCGCGACCGCCCATTTCGTTACCGACATTGATAGAAGAGCCTACCATGTAGTTTATCTTGCCACTGCTGACAAGCGTGCCGACATTCTGCACGACAGCGCTGCTCCGCACAAGCACGTTACTCAACATTGCGACCTTGTAAATCAAGGCGTTTTCGATAATGCAGTTGTGGACCATACTATCGTAAATACCTGTAGCGACTGAAACGTCACCCGGCAGAAGGAGCGTCCCGAAAAATTTCGGCAGGCGTACATCGCCCATGAAACTGGAACGAAAAATACGATTCGGGTCAAAATCCGGTTCGACAAGAATCTTGCTCCAGTCATCGCAACTGTTCCCATTCTTTTCAAGAATCTGGATTTCGAAAGCTGTCAACGGACGGTACTTGCCGGTTAACGACTTGATGACCTTAAAATTTTCGACCGAAGTAGCCAAAACACTACTCTTCAGCACTTTTTTTAATTTTAACAATCGCTGCATGGTTAAAAAATAGACTAAATTAGAGGCGATGATGAAGGAAGACCTCTTCAACTTGATAAAAAAACATCAATACAATATCTCCATCTATACTGAAGATATTTTTGAGAGACGTTGTCAAGAAGAAATTATCCGCAGCGATGAGGATAATAGTTCCTTCGTATATATCGAGTTTGATTTCGAATCCATTGACAAGATTCTCGGGAACGAGACCAATTCGCAGCATTTCTGGAACATCTTTCTGGAAACGCTTTCGAAGAACAGACGCGGTAGCGATATCCTAGGACTTCTGGAGCACGAAAGCGGAATCGGGCTTTTGCTCCTCGATTCGAAAATCGACGGCTGGAGCCGCCTCTCAGGCCGCTTCAAGCAAACGTCTGGCGCCCACAATTTCGAAATCATGGATCTCGTGCTGGACAAAAACGTAAGACCCATCGTCTATCCCGCCTGTATCCAGGATATCAACAAAGCGCAAGAAACCGAGCAGCCAGCACAATGAAAGTCCTCGTCATAGGCTCCGTCTATCCAAGATTCCAAGAAGACGCAGAAGTTCCATGGCTTCGCACCTCCATTAGCCATCTGAAAAAAGCGGGCGTCGAGATTCAAGTCCTCGCCCCGTCGTACAAGGGCCTCAAGAGCCACGACATAGACGGCACGCACGTCAACCGTTTCCGCTATGCGCCCGCCAACTGGGAAATCCTCACCCACGAAGAAGGTGCCCCGAGCAAGATGGCCTCAAAGCCTTGGCTGCAGCTGCTCGCCATCCCCTACATCATAAACGGATTCATCCAATGCTTGCGCATCTGCCGCAAGTGGCGTCCTGACGTCATACACGCCCACTGGCCGTTCCCGCATGCCTACATCGCGCTCGGCGCCGCAAAGCTTTTCAAGATTCCGCTTGTGCTCAATTTCCATGGCGCAGAACTTCTGCTTATCCGCAAAAAGAAATGGGTCAAGCCGCTTTTGAAATTCGCCATTGGACAAGCCCAGGCTGTCTTTGCCAACTCGAGCTTCACCGCCGGTAAAATCAAGGCCATCCGCAACGTGAACGTCGAATGGAGCCCGTACGGAACAACACTTGAGACAAGAGACGAAAGACGAGAGACGAAAGAGGGGGAAAGTCTTCCCCTCGCTTCTGCTGCAAATGCAGCATCCGCTACCCCTTCTAGCGGGGACACCCCGCAACTCCCCGTGCTGCATCCTGTAAACAGCAAGTTCAAGATTCTCTTTGTGGGGCGGCACATCGAACGCAAGGGAATCCGCTATCTCATCGAAGCCGCGAAGTACCTCCCTACAGACAAATTCGAAATCCGCATCGTCGGTGGCGGCGACTTGACGGAACAACTGAAGAAACAAGCAGCCTTATTAGACGAAAGACGAAAGACGAAAGACGAGAGAGACGTCATCCTGAACGAAGTGAAGGATCCAGTCAATTTTAGTGGAGTCGAAGAATCTCCGGCGTCTATCATCTTCACGGGCAAGCTTTCTCCCGAAGATCTTGCGGACGAATACCGCACCGCCAACGTCTTTGTGCTCCCCGCCATCGTCGATAGCAAAGGCGACACCGAAGGTCTCGGCGTCGTCCTCATCGAAGCGATGGAGCTTGGACTCCCCATCGTGGCAAGCAACGTCGGCGGAATTCCGGACGTCGTCATCGACGGAGAATCTGGAATCCTCGTTCCCGAGAAAGACCCTGTCGCGCTCGCGAACGCATTCAAGCGCCTCGAAGCTGACCCCGCACTGATTGAAAAACTTCTTGCCGGCGCCCGCAAGCGCATCGACGAATGTTTCACCTGGAACGGCATCATCGAACGGCAAATAGAAGTGTATAAGCGACTTAGTCGCAGTTAGCAGCTACTTCTCCCTTCGGGCTAGGTACTAGAACTTGAATTAGAAAAAAAAACAGACCCCGGTGCTCTGTGTGGCTCGGAACTTTAGTTCCGTTTACAGTTCTTCTATGATGAATCAGCCACCGATGTAACTTGCACATCCATAGAAATTTTAATTTCGTTATGGATGTAGCTGGGTGCTGAAACCGGGGTGACAAAACGGTAGTCGAGTCTTAACTAATTAAACTACTTTACCTTGAATCCGGCTTGCTCGAAAACGGCCTTGTTTTCCGGATTCTTCATGGCGACTTCTGTAATCCAGTCGTATTCCGCAATGCCACCCTGCAGGCCGGCGCGGGCACAAAGCTGATCACGAGCCACATTGTAGGCATTGAGAATCTGGACCTTTTCGAAGTCCTTTGCCTTGTCAATCTTTTCGGACCACTTTACGCCAAGTTCCACAAGACCGTTGCTCGCCTTCGCATAGGCGTTGGCCTTATCTGCAGTAATGTTGGATTTTGAAGGAGCCGTAAACGGTAGCACGGTGACAATCGGCTGTGACTTTGGCACTACCACCTGCTTGTTCGCAGAATTTGCATCGTTCTTGGAATCAAGGCAAGATGCAAAAAAAGAGGCGATTGCCAAAAGGGAAATTACAAGAACTTTTTTTGACATGCTCGCCTCTTTTTTTTGTTTAATAGCGGTTCAGGGATTTGAACCCCGGACCAATGGATTATGATTCCAGTGCTCTACCGCTGAGCTAAACCGCCATCGGTCCTAAATTTAGCAAAAGTTTTTACCATTTTCAAGGGGTGCGCGAAAAATAAACTTTTGATTCCAAAAAATTTTCGCCCCATTCAATCACACGCCAACCAGGTGCTGCCGAACTCAGACAAAATACCGACTGGTTAGGATCAATCTGCATTTGTGTCGAAGGTGTAACATACACAATCTGGTTCCCAATCTCGACTTGCTTTTCGAAATGATAGTGCCCTGTAAAAATATGCTTCAAATTCTTTATCCTTGCAAGAGCTGCCTGGACTTCATGGATATTTTTCATCGAATATTTCATGTCCATGAACTTGTGACCGCAATAGCAAGGCGGATGGTGAAGGAACAAAATAATTTCCCCTTCTACCTTAGCCGCTTCGCTCTCCAGCCATGAAAGTTGCTTGTCCGATACAGTTCCATCAGCACTGTCTAGGAAAAAAATGGAACGTCCGCCAATATCGTAGCGGTAATAGCATTTACCGTCACAAACCCTGCCTTCCAAATCAAAAAACTTTCCCATGACCTCTACATCGTCATGATTACCCGGAATGACACAAACCGGGACTTTTGACTCTTTCAACAGATTGGCAATAAAGGAATAGGCACCGGGTTCAGCATCTTCGTTCGCCAGGTCACCAGAAAGCACCAAGAGGTCCAAATCCCTCATAGATTCAGAATTATACGCCGCAAGGAAATTCTTGCGCACATCAATCCCTTGTACAAGGCATTCGTTTTCCCCGATGTGGGGATCCGAAATTTGACCTATCTTTAGTACCTTTTTTTCCATAACGTTACGTGTATGAATATATTAGAATATAGCTATTGTTCATAAGAAACGAATCTATCCATCTCTTTTTTATACAATTTGTGATAAAAAACATATGTCACGCGCAAAAAATCCATAATCTTCAACATACTTTAGTGATCAACACGTTAATTAATATTGAAAACTGGACTTCAACATCTGTCAACGTTGAAAAATGTGAACAGATTTCGAATTTTCAACATCAATCCACAATTTCCTTATTTCTGTATCTCCTTGAACATCATCTTATTACAATTCCATATCCGTTTTTTTATCCACTATTCACTACATTAACTATTAAATATTATATATGAATATATCTAGTATTATTTAATACAGGGCGTTGACTACTTCCCCTTACGGGTTGTTGTGCTCATTTCGCAATTTCCCTGAAAGATGGCCCCTTCATGAATGACTAACTGTTCCGCCTTGACATTCCCGGTTATCTGTGCATTGTCCTGGAGAACGAGTTTTCCCTTACAATCCACATTCCCTTTTATGGAACCTGCAAGAATAGCTACTCCACATTTCACATCGCCATCTATAGAGGCGTATTTTTCAAGAATCAGTTCTCCATCAATCTGGACGTTGCCGTGAACCTTTCCAGCAATTCTCAAATCCGTTTTTCCGATGATATCCCCGTTGACCTGGACCGCGTTGCCAACTTGCGTCAATTCCTGTTCATTTTTGCTTGCCATATTTTCCCCTAGTAAGTAAATATCGTTTCCGGATCCTGTGGAACATTGTCCTTTGTTACGGAATAATGAACGTGCGGTCCGCTTGTATTTCCGGTATCCCCTACATAGCCTATAACATCGCCTTTGGTGACAGTTAAACCTTTCTTGGTTCTGATACTCTTGAGGTGTGAGTAAGAAGACCTGTACCCGTTTTGGTGATCGATAACGACCGTGTTGCCCAAATCACCGCTTTTACCGGCGAAAGTAACTTTGCCAGTACCGGAGGCAAAGACCGGATTCCCCTGATGGGCCGAAATGTCGATTCCCAGGTGCTTGTTCTCGTAAGAGAATTTTTTGCTGATGATTCCCACTGCAGGGATGACGTTCGGAATTCTTTCCATCCGGCTTTTGTCGTCGGTCGTAAGCCAGTTGTGGATACCTTCGAAATCGATGTCGTTCTTGCTGGAAGGCACGTGCGCGAAACGGTTGCGTTCTATGATGCTGTTGATTTTGTTGGAGTCGTTTTCGAGGAATGTCTCGAAGATATTCTGGATGCGGTTTTCCATAATCCACAGCGAGTCGAGTCGGGAGAACAGCTCTTCGTAGTTCGCGTTCTGCTTCATGAGCTGCGCATTGTGGACACGCATTTTTTCATAGTTCACGAGAGTCTTGTTGATCTTGACGATGTGGACAATGAAAAATATGAGGATAATGGCGAGCAAGACAAGCCCGATATGGAACAGCATGAACTGCTTGCTCGAAATGCGGTACTTCTTCGCGCCCTCCGGATTTTCCGGAATAACTTGGATGGTGTAATACTTACGACTCACTTCTTTACCGTTAGCGGTTTTCCATCAGTTCCTGAATTCGGTTCAGGTCGTCCATGGAATAATAGTTGATGACGATGGTACCTTTGGACTGGTCCTTGGCACTTGGGTTGAGCGCAACTTTTGTGCCGAAGAACGTTTCAAGGCGTGATTCGAACTGCTTCATGTCAGGGCTTAGTTCAACTTTAATTTTTTCGGTTGATGAGCCCGTCGAATCATCGCTGCCGTGGACTTCCGGAAGTTCTTCTTCGTTCCCTTCGGCAGGCTCAGTGACCTGATTACCGGTTGCTGTCGAAGCATCATCGCGAGCGAACGGATCCTCGCCGCGGGCAATCGCCTCGATTTGGCGGACGTTCAAGCCTTCGTCGATAATGCGTTTTGCAAGGACTTCGGTGTCTGCAATTTTTTCACTGCAGAGGGCGCGGGCGGCACCTCCCGAAATTTTGCCTTCTTGAATCCAGACTTGAACTTGATTCGGGAGCTTCAAGAGGCGGAGTGCGTTTGTGATGGCGGAACGGGATTTGCCCACTGTCTTTGCGAGGTCTTCGTGCGTGTAATTGTGGTTGTCTATCAGCTGCTGGTAAGAACGGGCAATTTCAATCGGGTTCAAATCCACGCGCTGGATGTTCTCGATTAGTGCCCATTCGTTCATCGTTTTGTCATCGAGATTGTCGTAAATTTGGGCCTTGATGGTCTTGCAGTTGGCAAGCTTCGATGCGCGGGTGCGGCGTTCACCGCTGATAATCTGGTAGCGGTCGCCCACCTTGCGGACGGCAATCGGCTGGATAAGACCGTGCTTTTCGATAGTTTCGGCAAGTTCGACAAGTTCGTCGTCGTCGAAAATCTTGCGCGGCTGGAACGGGTTCGGGTCAATCAGGTCGATGTTGATTTCGACGATTTTCTGGTTGTCCGGTGTTGCGTTATCGTTTGTGGCGGAATTCTGGTTAACGTTATCAGCAGGAGTGCCGAGAACATCATGCGATTTAAAAATTGCAGAAAGACCGCGACCAAGTGCTTGTTTACCCATTTTTTGTTCCTAGTTATTAGTTGCTAGTCAATAGTTAGTAGTTAATAGTTATAAGGAAAGTTATAGATTAGCGTCATTCTGAGCGAAGCCGTTAGGCGAAGTCGAAGAATCCAGTGAAGTTTTTGCCTGGATCCTTCCCCTATCACTTCGTTCCAGGGTCAGGATGACGTTTGTTACTTCTCTTTATTCAATATTTCCTCGGCGAGTTTCATGTACGCCTGTGAACCTGTGCTCTGCACGTCGTAAAGGATGACCGGCTTGCCGTGGGACGGAGCTTCGGACAGTTTCACGTTGCGCGGAATCATCGTCTGGAATACGGTGTCGCTCAGATTTTCACGAACTTCTTCGGCCACCTGCTTCGAGAGGCTCAGACGTGAATCGTACATCGTGAGGAGGGCGCCTTCAATCTTCAAATTGGAATTCAAGTTTTTCTGGACTTCACGGATTGTCTTGAAAAGTTCGGTCATACCCTGCAAGGCATAGTATTCACATTGTACAGGGATGAGCACGCTTGTCGCTGCAGTGAGCGTATTGATAGTGAGCAGGTTCAGGCTCGGAGGAGCGTCGATGATGATGTAGTCGAATTCCTGCTTGAGGATATTCATCACGCGTTCGAGGCGGCGTTCGCGGCTCATGGCGTTCACCAGTTCGATTTCCATGACGGCGAGGTCAGGACCGGAAGTGATAACTTTCAAAAAGTCAAGAGATGTATCCAAAATGGCAGGCTTGATGTTTTCGAGCGTCAAGTTATCCGGGTTTCCAGCCATATCGAGGATTTCGTGCATATCCATGTCCTGGGATTCCACGAAACCGAGACCCTGCGAGGCGTTGCCTTGCGGATCCATATCGATAAGGAGAGTCTTCTTTTCGAGAGCGGCAAAGCTAGCGGCCAAGTTCACGGCCGTAGTAGTTTTGCCGACGCCACCTTTTTGGTTGCATATGGCGATAATTTTAGTCATTATTACCTCGAGTGACTAAGGCGTAATCCTGTTCTTCGTTCGGCAGCTTGTATTTCCAGATGTTGACTGCCGGGTCGTTTTCCAGGTGTGAAATGCTATTGAAACTTTTTAGAGTGACGAAGAGTCCGCCCTTCTTGAGTGCGGGCTGTGCACGTTCCCAGTCGTTTTCGAAAGTCGAGAGGGCGCGGCAGCTGATGAAGTCCAGGTCGGCAAGGCCCGAAGTCTCGAAGCGCTTGCCCACCACGGTCAGGTTCTTGAGTCCGAGTTTTTCCTTCGCGTAGTTCATGAACTCCACGCGCATGTGGCGGGGTTCGACCGCATAGAACTGCACCCAGGGCATCGCGATGGCGAGCGGGAAAACCGGGCAGCCCGCTCCAGCACCCATGTCGGCCCATGTCTTAGACGAAAGAACGCTCGCAGGCTCAC
>Ga0247611_10010212_pt1 | contig 11078 bp, 7 predicted proteins | sample 177DNAGHGhighgp2_FD_192422 | JGI IMG/M metagenome (GOLD analysis project Ga0247611, IMG submission 192422) | Sheep rumen microbial communities from Palmerston North, Manawatu-Wanganui, New Zealand - 1770 DNA GHGhigh gp2 | ecosystem: Host-associated > Mammals > Digestive system > Stomach > Rumen ... | reverse complement strand
TATTTCAGTATATTCGTTGATAATCTCGTTGCTGACACAAAGAATGTATTTGCCATTGAGAAAGGCTTCCCATGTGGGGCGGTACTGGCTGTGGAATCATCCGCAGGAGGCAATTGGTGTCGAGAACTATGTGCCTCATGTTCAGTGGGTGTTGTAAGGGGTACGCATGTGTTCGTGGCTCCACTGCTCAAGAACGGTGTCGTTTACTTTTCCCTCGTCCCAAAGGCTGTCCATTTCCCGGTCGGCTCGGTCGGCAAAGAATTTGGAGAGAGCGAATTTCAGTTCCTTTAGGTCTTGTTCAGTTTCCAAGTAGGACATTGCTTTCAGCAGTTCTATCTGGGCGTCGTTGAAAGGTTGGCGGATTGAAGATTCCATGAGCGTTGTTGTTTAAAGTGTTTGACCATATAACGCATAAGTGCCTAAATTATTGTATGGAGGATTCGGTCGGTCGGGGGCTGACGAAGGTGACGGCGTGGCGGAGGTTCTGGACTTGGTAGCGGGAGGCGTGGAGCATCTCGCCGTCGATGACGAGCCAGAAGGGTTTGTGGCTTTCGATGGTGGCGGTGGTGGCTTGGCGGTAGAGCATGAGGCGCTGGGCGTCGGGGCGGTGGATGTGGGTGCCGCGGCTGTAGTCGCCCACGAGGCTGGCGAAACGGGCCAGCGACATGCGGCGGAAGAGGTTGACTTCGAGGAGGCCGTCGTCGTTGAGGGAGAGGGGAGCGCACATGTATTTGCCGCCGTTGTAGCGGCCGTTGCCGAGGGTGCAGAGGAGCATGTGGCCGTCGAAGAAGGGCTGTCCGTCGACGGTCATGCGGACGTAGTTGCTGCGGGAGGTGAAGAGGCTGCGGATGATGCCGGTGGTGTAGGAGTGGCGGCCACCGATGATGGGGGTGCGGCGGATGTCGTTGCCGGTCTTGCAGACCATGGCGTCGAAGCCGAAGTTGCAGATGTTGATGCTGTAGCGGGTGGCGGTGCTGCCGTCGGCGGTGGGGTAGTCGATTTTCATCACGTCGACGGGGTGGGGGATGCCCTCGATGAGGCGGTCGAGACGGGTGAAGTCGTCGAGGGTGCCGTAGTATTTGATGTAGTCGTTGCCGCTGCCGCAGGGGAAGCATGAGATTTGGCAGTCGGGGTGGCCCACGGCACCGCTGACGACTTCGTTGAGGGTGCCGTCGCCTCCGCAGGCGTAGAAGCGGACGGGCTGGCCGGGGTGCTGGAGGCACCACTGGTCGACCCATTGGGTGGCGTCGCCCATGCTGCGGGTGGTGTAGATGAGGTGGTCGAAATCGGTATGGCGGGCGGCATAGAGGCCGACCTGTTGCTGAATGAGGGCGGTGGAGTCTTCGCTCCCGGCGCTGGGATTGATGATGAAGATGTGTTTCATGTTTCGGGCTGCAAAGTTACAAATATTATTTAAATAAATGGCTTTTGAGGGGCTGGTTTTTTCTGGAGAAAGGGCTGAGGAGGGACTTTGTGGCGCGGAATGGCGTTGTTGGGCGTTGATTATTAGTGGGTACGTGACAAGTGGGAGGATTGGGGGTAAAATAAATTTTGTGAATGAAAAAAAATAAGTATTTTTGCACCCACAAACAAAATTATTAATCACCATGTACAGAATCCAATCTCATCCTATCTTAGACATCCCGCAGCGCGAGACGGTAGAGTTCCTTTACGACGGAAAGAAAATCCAGGCCCCGAAGGGCTACACCATTGCGGCAGCCTTGCATCAGGCGGGCTATCCGGTGCACAGCCACAGTATTGACGGGCGCAACCGCAGCCTGAATTGTGGCATAGGCAAGTGCGGCGCATGCGAGATGCTGGTGGACGGGCAGGTGAGGCGCATCTGCATCACTCCCGTCGACGGCGTAAAAGAGGTGAGGTCAGTATCCGCCAAAGAGGATGTGTGGCCTGACATGCGCGACCACCAGCCCCGTGAGGTGAAGATATACAAGACACAGGTGGCCATCATCGGTGCAGGCCCCGCCGGTCTGGCCTGCCGCGAGCAGCTGAATGCTTTCGGCATCACCAACCTGGTGATAGACAACAATAGCCGCATAGGCGGCCAGTTTAACATGCAGACCCACCAGTTCTTCTTCTTCGAGCGGGAGAAGAAGTTCGGCGGCATGCGCGGTTTTGATATTGCCAAGACCCTGGCCGGCGACAGTCAAGAAGGCATACTGCTGAACAGCACGGTGTGGGACCTGCTGGAGGGCGGTCGTGTGGCCGTGAAGAATATCGCGACGGGCGAGGTGTCGTATGTCGATGCCGAGCATCTGGTCGTAGCCACCGGCGCAGTGCCCTTTATGCCCACGTTTGAAAACGACGATGTGCCGGGTGTCTACACCGCCGCCGTGTTCCAGAAGATGATGAACCAGGAGCATACCCTGCTGGGCAAACGGGTGCTCACCGTAGGCGCTGGCAACATCGGCTATCTGACCTCCTATCAAGGTATGCAGGCCGGTGCCACCATCAAGGCCATTATTGAGGCCATGCCCCGTGAGGGTGGTTTCCCGGTGCAGGCCAACCGTGTGCGCAGACTGGGTATACCTATCATGACGGGATATACGCTGGTGCGTGCCATACCCAATGCCGACTATACCGGTGTGACGGGTGCCGTCATAGCCAAATGCGAGAACTTCAAGGCCATCCCCGGCACCGAACAGATTATCGACGACATCGACATCATCAACATCTGCACCGGTCTCATACCCGACAACCAGCTGCTGGTGAAAGGCCGTGAGGTCTTTGGGTTCAACACCTATGGGGCTGGCGACGCCATCCGCATTGGCGAGGGAACCAGCGCCGTGTTGCGTGGCCGTCAGGTGGCCTATGAGGTGGCCCAGGCCATCGGCATCCGCTTTAATTACGACGACTATCTCGACATCTCAAGACAGTATATTGACTCGCAGCAGCACCCTGTGCGAATACTCGAAACGCCCAATCTCCCCACCCCCGAGCGCAGGAAACTGAAACCTTTTGTGCAGCTGGATTGCCTCTACGGCTTTGCCTGCAACCCCTGCAGCTTCTCCTGCCCGCAGGGAGCCATCACCAAGCCCACCACCGGCACCACCCCCACCGTGGACTACGACAAGTGCATCGGCTGCATGCAGTGCGTCACCAGCTGTCCCGGCCTGGCCATCTTCGGCTACGATGAGCAGAAAAACATCTGTTTCCTCCCCATCGAGTATGAGGTGGAAGAAGGGGCCGAAGTGTTCCTGGTGGACAATAACGGAGCCAAGGTGGGTCAAGGCATAGTGGAGATGATTGTGCGCAAACCCAACAAGACCAACCTCGCCCGTGTCAAAGTGGTGGAATGTGACAAGGCCATCACCGACATAAAAGGCTTTATCGTCAAGGAAAGATACCCCGAACCCCTGACCCTGAAACCCCTCCACAAGGTGGAAAGCGAAACCTACGTCTGCCATTGCGAGGACATCAAGCTGGACCGTCTGCTGCGCGTTATCGGCAATCGGAAGACCATCTCCGTCGACGAGTTGAAGCATATCACCCGTCTCGGCATGGGTCCCTGCCGTGGCAAACGCTGCATACCCCGCGCACGGCAAATACTGCGCACCTACGGCATAGAGCTTGTGGGCGACGCCACACCCCGCGCACCCCTCTCCAACCAGGTGACCCTCGCCGACCTCTACACACCCGGCACCCGTGAAACCTTTGTCTATCCCGCCACCAATGGCGTCAGACATGAGAGCGTCGAAGTGCTCATAGCCGGTGGCGGCATAGCGGGCAGCGCCCTGTTCCGCTACTTTGCCGAAGCCGGTCGCAACCCTGTCATGATCAACTACAGCCGTGGTGCTTCATGGCGTTGCATAGGTGGCGGCCGTCCCGCGTTCTCCAATCCCGACATCGCCGACATCGCTGTCCACAACCACGAAATCTTCAAACAGATGCAGACCGAGTGCAACATCAACTACCGCACCACCCACTACGTCAACCTTGTCCACGACGAGGCCACCTACCGGTCGCTCGACGCCTCCCGCGCCTGGAGCGATGCCTACATGATTGAGCGAAAAGACTTCAAGAAAGAAATATCACCCCTGTGGGACGACAGCCGCGACACCTACAGCCATGCCCTCATCACCCGCGACTGCTGGCAGGCCACGCCCGGCCGCGTCATCGACTACCTGCGCTGGATAGGGACCCAGAATGGCGGTCGCTACTTCGAGGACTGCGAGCTGCTGCACATTCAGCGTGTGGGTGGACACTATGTGGCCCTGGTGCGCAACCACGAAGGGCAGTATATCGAATACACCTGCGACCATTTTGTCAACGCCATGGGATGGGGAGCTGAGAAGTTCATAGACCAGCTCGACCTCGACACCGGCCTCTACCCCGTCAAGCACCAAGCCTTCATCACTCGCCGTCTGCCCATGATGGGACCCAACGGCGGCCCGCTCGACATGATTATCGACCGTCGGCACTACAAGGGTTTCAGTGCCGTCTACGGCCAGCAGTGGGGCCACACCGGCCAGATAATCGGATGCGCCAGCCCCGACACCGACGCCTACGAAGCCCGTCAAAATATCAAATACAACAGCAAGGAATTCCTCGAGATCGTCGCCGAAGTGTTTGCCGAGTGGATTCCCAACCTGCGCGAGGTGGGATTCCTCGCAGTCTGGGCAGGCCGCTACACCGAGCCCCGCTACATCGTCGACCCCGAAGTGGGCCTCTGCACCGGTCTGCGTGGCCACGGCTTCATGCTGGGGCAATACCTTGCCAAGCTCTATGTGGACAAGTATCTGGGGCGCGACGTGCCCTCCTATATGGAAAACCTCCGCATTGGTGGCTCAGGTCTGTCCGAAAACGCCTTCAAATAGTAAGCCGCACAGCAACATACCAAGCGAAAGAGTCCACCCATCGGTGGGCTCTTTTCTTTTATACCCTAAAGAACGAGAAGTGCGGCGAAGTCGTCTATCAGATGGTTTGGGGAGACGGCTTGCAGCTGGTCTGCTGTCTGGTTGCCGTATGTGACTCCGCAGGTGGCGCACCCGGCGGCGGCGCCCATCTGGAGGTCGTAGACAGTGTCGCCCACCACAAGGGTGTCCTGCGGGTCGAGGTCAAGGTCGTGGAGGACTTTCAGCGCAAGGTCGGGTGCCGGTTTAGGCCGCAGGCCCTCGTCTTCGCCATACACGCGGCTGAGAGGGATATAGTTGACCACACCCAGCTGGGTGACCAGCGGGTCGAGCGACATGTGGTGGCGGGAGGACACGATGGCTATCGTCACGCCTTGCTCCGCCAACTGGCCAAGGGTATGCAGCACATGGGGGAAGAGCGTGATATGGTCGAGTGCAAGGAAGGGGAATATCTCACGGTAGATGGCTGCAGCCTCGTCCACCCGATTGGCAGGTGTGGCCGTAGCGCGGCGGAAGCACTCGGTGAGGGGAAGCCCGATGGTGGCAGCCACCGCCTCCGGCTGGGCCTGGGGCAGCCCCATGCGCTCCAGCGTGCCCTGCACGGTGCGGACTATGCCCACTCGTGTGTCAGCAATTGTACCGTCGAAATCAAAGAGAATGTTTCTATATTTTCGTATCACGATAAAGTAACGACAAAACAAGTATAATAGTACGCTTGGATAAATCTTTTACTTGCCGAGGGTCGTCACGGATGGATATTATCGTGACAAAACAACGCGGAATGAAATATTATTTGTATCTTTGCAGACTGAAATATAGAAGAATTATGGACATCTCTCAACTACGACAACAGTTCGAGCAGCATTTCGGCCCCGCTACGGGTGCCAGTTGCTGGATGGCCCCCGGCCGCATTAACCTTATTGGAGAACATACTGACTATAACGGTGGTTTTGTGTTCCCCGGTGCCGTAAGCCAATGTATCACGGCCCTGATTAAGCCCACGTGCAGCCGAGATGTGAGGCTATGGGCAGCAGATTTGAAAATAGGGTGTGAGTTCTCATTGAGTGACGAGCAGGGCCCTGACATCATCCATTTCCGTTATGTGTATGGTATAGTGAGAGAAATGATGGAACGCGGGGTTTCGATAGGCGGGTTCGATGCTGTCTATGCCGGCGATGTGCCGCTGGGTGCGGGCATGAGTTCGTCGGCTGCCCTCGAGTGCTGCTTTGCCAATGCGTTCAATGAGTTGTTCCATGGCGGACTGGACAGGCTGTCGCTGGCTCTGGCCGGCCAGGCAACCGAACACAAGTATGTCGGCATCAATTGTGGCATAATGGACCAGTTCATATCGTTGCATGGCAAAGAAGGTTGCCTGGTGCGGCTGGACTGCCGAAGTGGCGAATATTCCTATTTCCCGTGGCACCCCACGGGCTATAGACTGTTGCTGGTGGACAGCTGTGTGAAGCACCAGCTGGTGGGTTCCCCCTATAACGAACGCCGCCAAAGTTGCGAGAGGGTGGCTCATCTGGCCGGGGTGATGACGCTCCGCGATTGTTCGTGGCAAATGTTGGAAAGCCTGAAACCCTCGCTCAGCGACGAGGATTACCGCAGGGCAAAATATGTGTTGGGTGAGTATGACCGTGTCATGGCGGTCAGCGATGCGCTCCAGCGTAACGATTATGAGACGGTGGGCCAGCAGATGTACCTCACCCACGAGGGACTTAGCAAGGACTATGAAGTGAGCTGCGAGGAGACAGACTTCCTCGTCGACCAAGCACGCAAAATGGGTGTGACGGGTGCCCGCATCATGGGCGGCGGTTTTGGAGGCTGCACAATTAATCTGGTGGCCGACAGGCTGTACGACACCTTTGTGACGGAAGTGCCGCTACGCTATAGCCAGCAGTTTGGTCGTCAATGCCGTATCATCCCTGTCAGCATAGGTGGTTCGGCTTCCCGTCTGCCTCAGTTCGAGCTATAATATTCTCATGTCAAGTAAAACCAAAACGTATTATCATGAAACGGATATTCCTGTTCCTGTCGCTCCTCCTGCTTGTTGCCGGGCAGGGCAATGCCAAAGAGAAAAGCTTCACCCTCAAGTCGCCCAATGGCAAACTGGTAACCCATGTCGTGGCTACCGCTGAGGAGGAACTGACCTATGATATAGTTTACCGTGGTGTGACGCTGTTGCTGCCCTCCCACGTCGGTCTCAACCGCCAGTATGGCAAGACCGTGACCGGCAGCATGGCCTTGGTGCAGAGCAGCACCAGGACTATTGACGAGACCATCCCGTCGCCCTTCACCCGTCAGGCCACCATGTGCAACCACTGTAACGAACTCACGTTGCAGCTAAAGAACGGCTTGATTGTGGATTTCCGTGCCTATGATGATGGAATAGCCTACCGTTTTCGCACCTCGAAAGCATGCACCGTGCGGTTCGAAAAGGTAGAATATAACTTTGCGGGCGACTACAAGGCCACCGTCCCCTATGTGATCAACTACGACCCGAACAAGTTCGACGTTCAGTTCTCCTCTTCATTTGAAAACCTCTATGAGACCCACCCGCTCTCACAATTGGATCAAAACCGTCTCTCCTTTCTCCCTTTGCTGGTCCATGCCCCAGGAGGAGTCAAGGTGTGCCTCACCGAAACGCATCTTGAGCATTTTCCGGGGCTTTATCTGAAGGCTGCCCAACGGCCTGATGCTCCTGCCAATGTGCGACTCGAAGGCGTCCATGCACCCTACCCCAAGGTTCTCGAACAGGGGGGCCACAACAATCTGCAACTTCTCGTCAAAGAACGTGAGGAGTTTATCGCCAACCTCGACGCAGACAATGAGTTGCCATGGCGCATAGCCATGGTTGCCCCCACCGATGCCCAGCTGGCCAACAACAACCTCAGCTATCTGTTGGCAGCCCCCTGCCGTGTGTCCGACATCAGCTGGATCCGTCCCGGCAAAGTGGCTTGGGACTGGTGGAACAATTGGAACATCGCCGGGGTTGATTTTGTCGCCGGAATCAACAACGACACGTATAAGCACTACATTGATTTTGCCTCGCGCAACGGCATTGAGTATGTCATTCTTGACGAGGGCTGGGCTGTAAACCTCCAGGCTGACCTCTTCCAAGTGGTGCCCGAGCTGGACCTCCCCATGCTGGTGCAGTATGCCAAGCAGCGCAATGTGGGCCTGATTCTATGGGCGGGCTATTATGCTTTCGACCGCGACATGGAGCGGGTCTGCCAGCATTATAGTCAGATGGGCATCAAGGGTTTCAAGATTGATTTCATGGACCGAGATGACCAGATTGTAACCGATTTCTACTACCGAGCTGCCGCCATGTGTGCCAAATACCACCTCCTGGCCGATTTCCACGGAGCTTTCAAGCCCGCTGGACTCAACCGCACCTATCCCAATGTCCTCAATTTCGAAGGCGTGGCTGGTCTCGAGCAGCTCAAATGGGCTCCCGCCACATGGAACCAGGTCCAGTATGATGTCGAGATTCCCTTTATCCGCCAAACGGCCGGCCCCATGGACTACACACAGGGGGCCATGCACAATGCCGCCAAGGGCTGTTACGCCCCCGTCTGGAGCGAACCCATGAGCCAAGGCACGCGCTGCCACCAGTTGGCGCTCTATGTGGTGCTTGAGTCGCCCCTCAATATGCTGTGCGATTCCCCCACCAATTATGACAAAGAACCCGCCTACACCCGTTTTGTCGCCAGTTTGCCCACCGTATGGGACGAGACCGTCGTGCTGCAAGGCCAGGTGGGCGAATACATAGTCACCGCCCGTCGCAAAGGCAACACTTGGTACATCGGAGGCATCACCAACTGGACTCCACGCGACCTCACGGTCGACATCTCCCAATTGTTCTCCCCCACGGGTGCTTCCCAGTCTCAACCCTCTCATCAATTGGCCCAAGCCGTGTTCTATGCCGATGGTGTCAATGCCCACCGCAAAGGCAGCGACTATAGCGTGACCCGTCTCAGCCTCACTGCCAACGGCTGGAAAGGAGCAGCCCCGAAGGCAGCCAATACGATTGTCAACACAACCACCGACGAGGGCGAGGCCACCCTCATGCATGTCCATCTGGCACCCGGTGGCGGCTTTCTGGCACGCATCGAACTCTCGTCACGTTAGCCATTCTGTCTATTTGATACATAATAAACCTATATGAAACAAAAACTCATCACATTGTGTGTGTTGCTGCTTGCAGGTGTTGGTTTCCTCCATGCGCAACAGGTCTATAAGTACTGGGTCTCTTTTACCGACAAGGCCCACAGCCCCTACACCCTCGACAACCCCTCCTCCTATCTCAGCCATCGCGCATTGCTCCGCAGGCAGCGACAACACATCGCCCTCGACAGTCTCGACCTCCCAGTCTCCCCCAGCTATATATCCCAGCTGAAACAGGCTGGCATAGGCATCCTTTTCCAGTCCAAGTGGTTCAACGGAGCCGCCGTCTATCTGTCCGACTCCGTGGGTCCCGAAGCCTTCAGCCAGTTTCCTTTTGTGGCCTCCGTCGTGCTCTACGACCACTCCTCCCTCCTTCAGCCCGACACCATCCTTTCGGAACCCGGTTTCAATCTCCCCTATCATCCTTCGCCCACCCCCTTCAGCAGCCAGTATTATGGGGGCGGTTTTACCCAAATCAACCAGTTGAACGGACAGTCTCTCCATTCCCAAGGCTACGAAGGCAGGGGCATCATCATTGGCATGAACGATACAGGTTTCCCCGGCGTAGACAATGCCACCACCTTTGCCGCCCTGCGCAACGAAGGCTGCCTGCTGGCCACGCGCGACTTCGTGTGGCCTATCGAGAACAATGTTTTTTCCCTCCACTCACATGGCACCCACACCCTCTCGACCATCTCCACCTTCATGCCCGGATTCTATGTGGGCACCGCTCCCTTAGCCTCCTTTGTGCTGTGCCGCACCGAGAACACCTTCAGCGAAACACCCCTCGAGGAATACAGCTGGGTGGCCGCCGCCGAATATCTCGACAGCTTAGGGGCCGACATCCTTTCCTCCTCACTGGGCTACTATGAGTTCGACGACACCACTCGCTCCTATACCCTCTCCGACCTCGATGGCCGGACGGCCATCATATCGCGTGGGGCAGCCACTGCCGTGGAGCGCGGCATGCTCGTGGTCACTTCGGCTGGCAACGATGGCTTCTCCAACCCCCAGCACCTGAGAGCTCCCGCCGATGTGCCCGAAGTGCTCTCCGTGGGCGCGGTAGACGACAAGGGTGATGTCTCCTTTTTCTCTTCCCATGGTCCCACCGCTGCGGGCGTAGTCAAACCCGATGTGCTCGCCTTGGGTCAGCGGGTCATTTCCGCAACCCCCTTCGGTCTGTTCCTGCGGACCGATGGCACCTCCCTCTCTTGTCCCATCATGGCGGGCATGATGGCCTGCCTGTGGCAGCGCTATCCCGCGCTTACCCCGCGGCAGCTGTGCGACTCGGTGCGCGCCTGGGGCAGCATGGCCTCAGCCCCCGACAGCTTAGGGGGCTACGGAATACCCGATTTCTCAAAAGCTTTGCGCCAAGGAGGGTTGAGTATTCAACACAGTTCGGAGGCCGATTTCTTGCTCTACCCTAATCCTGTGGGCAGACAGCAGACGGTCAGTCTCGTTTTTGAGTCTGTAGGTAGCCACTTGGCCGTGTTTGATGCCTGGGGTCGTGAAGTATTGAGCCGCAAAGTGGGGCAGGGCCCGGTGACATTCTCTACACAATCTTTTGCTCCCGGGGTCTATCACGTAGTGCTCACCACTGCCCGAGGCGTGGCCTCGCGGCGACTGGTGGTGAAGTAGCCACCCCCTAATTTCAAGCCCCCCGCATAAATTCTGCCATAAGCAGGGCGCAGGCCACGGCGGCATTGAGCGATTCGGCTGTGCCGCCCAGGTTGGGTATGGCCACCCGGTGGGTGACTGCGTTCTGCACCTCAGCACTCAGACCCCGGCTTTCGTTGCCCACCACCAGCACGGCTCCGCCTGTGGGCAGCCGGAGGGGTTGGGCGTCGGCCCAGATGTTGTGGCCGTCAAGCAATGCGCCGTATACAGGTTTGCCGCAAGTGGCAAGGTAGTCAGTGAGGTTGGTGTAGTCAATGCGTGTGCGGAATATGCCGCCCATGGTGCTTTGCACCACTTTGGGGTTGAAGCACGACACGGTGCCGTGGCTGCACACTATGTGGCGCACCCCGAACCAGT
>Ga0247611_10010211_pt1 | contig 11079 bp, 10 predicted proteins | sample 177DNAGHGhighgp2_FD_192422 | JGI IMG/M metagenome (GOLD analysis project Ga0247611, IMG submission 192422) | Sheep rumen microbial communities from Palmerston North, Manawatu-Wanganui, New Zealand - 1770 DNA GHGhigh gp2 | ecosystem: Host-associated > Mammals > Digestive system > Stomach > Rumen... | reverse complement strand
AACAATAAATAATAATATTAATAAATTAACTCCACAAGCACATCAAAGTGGTAATTCTGGATATATTATAGCATATGATACAACAACAGGAAATTTGTTTAAATCTCTTGCAACAGTTGATGATTCTGGTGTATATTTCAATTCTGATATTTCATTGAAAGAAAACGTTGAACAGATAATTGACAGTGAAATTGATAAATTGTTTGAAACTGAATCTGGTAACATGTATTCATTTGATTGGAAAGACAGCCATGAACATTCATTTGGATTCATTGCACAAGAACTTGAACAATTTGCACCAGAAGCTGTACATGAATTTGATGGTATAAAGAAAGTTAACTATGAAGTTGCATTAACAAAAGTATGTGCAGCAATGTTCAAGAAAATAAAACAGCTTGAAGCTCGCATTGATGAACTTGAGAAATAATTATTTATAAAATAGATATATATTTATAGTTCAGATCTTGAATTAATGTTCAAGGTCTGAATTTTTTATGCCTGTTTTGCTTGAAATATATATTTATTTAATATTTTTAAATATATAAAACTTATATAGATATGTTAGATTATCGCATACTTGAATTTAAGAAAACAATAACTGTAAACAATGAGACATACATTGATTTGATGTCAAAGACATTCAATGAAAATGAAGGATTTGTTGGTCGTCCAGTTGTTGTTAATAAATATTATGTTGCACGTCCTGACTTAATATCACTTGCATTATATGGAGATGACAAATATGCTGATATTATATGTAAAGTAAATGGCATATCAAATCCATTTGAGCTTAATGAAAATGATGTTATATATGCTCCTGCACTTGAATATGTCATGGACTGTGTGAAAAATTATGGTGAACAATCTGACTTGATAAAAGATCCACATGAAGATACAATAAAAGATATAAAGCCAGATAATAAACAAAAGCGTGTAAATGAAAAGCGTACACCAAATGAACAGCTTCTTGGTGACAAGTCATTTGTCATTGACCGTTCTATGGGTATGGTGTTTTATTAAAATATATATTGATGATATATGCAGAGATTTAAAGAGGCAATTGCTGGTGCTCAGATAGTTACTGATACAAATGATGATACAGAAATCACAAAGCCTAAGAAAGCTGATGCGGCTGAAAGTGATGATAGTCTAATACCACCTATTAACTATACTGACCCATATATATGGCATGATACAACATATTCAATGGAGCCAATTGTGCGAATATATGACCCTGAGGTACAGAACCATATTGATGAAAAGGGAAAGATTAATGGTGCACAAGAATATGATCCAACAAAGGTTGAAGGTATCATGTGGCCTCTTATTGAATTAAACAACCGTGTACTTGAAAAGGAAAATATTCGGCATATGGTGTTATATTATGAAGAATTTGTTCCAACACTTTATCTTGAAGTAAATGATTCAGGTGGATATACTAAAAAAGAAGATATCCCAGGCATGAATTCAGAAATAAAGCTTGTGATGATACCAAGTGTTGATGGTGTATATAAGCCAATACGACTGTTATTTCAAGTAACTGAAGCATATTTTGAAGATGATGTAATATATGTTGAAGCAACATTCAAATACACACCATTGAATAAGACATATATAAAAGAGCTAATTTTTCCATATTGTGGATCATGTCCTCAGCCAGAAAATATCATATTGAATACCTGGGAATATCATCATCGCATTGCACAACTTGTTGGACTTGGATTTGCATCAACTGACCAATGCAAGAATATTGAAGATCGTGTGCCACGAGTAATGAGCAGTGAATCATATCAAGAATTCATACAGCGAAATATTAAATTTGGTGGATTAGATGAAAATTCAATATTTGATTCATGGATTGACTTGTATGGATATATTGTTCTTGTTAATGTCCCATATGTCATGAACAGTACAATTACATACCGACATCTTGCTATATATGCAACAACAGGTGTACATTCAACATCGGAAAGAATAAAATCAGAAGAACATCCAAAATATGTGCATCGCATGCTTACAGACCACAACATACAAGGTGCTCCAAATAATATGAATATTGAATGGTATGACCCACAAGCAACAAATCAAATGGTTGAATGGGGTAATATGCGCAATACAATGATATTCACGCCTCGCGGAATTCAAGAAGGAGTTAATACGCTTGAACAAGAAGATGTGCTTGCAAAACAAAATTCATTAGATGCTGAACATCTTGAAGATTATATGATTTCACAAGAACAAGATGTACAAATTGAAAGATATGAAATACCGACTGAAAGACAGAGAAATATTCGCATAGCATTTTTTAATAAATATAAACAGCGCACATTCATGGTCAGACTGTCACAGCCTAATTTTGGTCTTGAGCGTGGTACACTTGTTGAACTTCGCATATTTGCAGATCAAAAGGAACAGAAACAAAACATACAGACAGGTACAGATAATGTTCTTGGAGCACAGTCAACAGATGTTGAACGACAAGATTTTGGTGATTTGACACAGCGTGAAGCAATGGAAGATGGAACACTTCAAATGATAAACTACGGTTTGTCTGGACAATATTATATATCTGGTATGAGATTTGAATATTCATATGAAGATGGTTCAAATAAAACAGATAATATGATTAAACAAACATTATTGCTAACAAAGAAAGGATTGTATAATAATGCTGAAAATAAATATACATCACCACGTATTGAACCTGAAGAATTCCGCAAGGAACTTAAGCCAGCACAAACAAATACAGCTGAAACAATACCAGCATCAATACAAAAAGAACCAGTAAGATAACATATGATTAGAACACAACAAGATATTGCCAACCGTATCCAGCGATATGATGATATGCTTTATGATTCACGTCCTGTTAAATTTACAGATTTCATATCAAACAAGTATAACATTGTACACCGCAAGATATATCTATATGCTTTAAATAGATATATTAAATCATATATAAATGAAATGATAAACAGTGAATTTCTTTATCTGCTGTTTGATGCAATGTCAAACATATCACGCACAGAAGACATATATGATGAAATAATGTCTAATGATATGTATAAGCTGATTCGTGATAACATTAATAAATTAAATATAGATGATGAGCCATATGTTAAACATGTGATTAATATGATTATAACAGCATTGACAGCTGTTAAACAGTCAATATATGATTTAGATATAAGTGCACTGGGTAGTGTTGCTGATATATCTGATTTCATACTTGAATATCGTGACCGCACATATTTATTTACTGAAACTGGTGAAAATAATGAAGTCACATATCAAGTAATTGATGGAACATTTATTGGTTCAGAAAAAGAATCAGATGAAAACAATGAATATAACATTGATAATGACTTTATAATATTGCTTGAATCAGATGAATATAACAAAATACATATTGGATATAATCGTGAAGGAAAATGGTATGTTAAGATAGATATTGATATTCCAAATTTTGAACAACAAATAGAAAAGCTTGTATCACAAGCAAATGATAATTGTGTATATAATATTCGTGAATTATGCAAGAAATATTTTACAAAATCACATAAATTTATAGAAATAAAAAATACAGAATATTGGTTGCCATCACTTGTTGTTATAATTGGAAAGCGCCGTCCATATACAAAAACAAATGTTGATTTAACACCATATTGGAATTGGTATCAAGCAAAATTTGGTAAAAATATTCGCAATATAAAATTAACTGAAGATGTATTATATGATAGTGAGCTTGTAGCATTGAACTATGTGCGTGGTGTTGCAACATTCCGTACAAAGATTGACGGCATAACATTTGATGTAGACTTTGACTTTATTACTCCAAATGTTCCTATAAGTGATGAATTATCATTAAAGAATACATTTACAACATTAATAAGAAATACATAAAGAATTTAAATCATGGGATTACTTTCACAACTTAGTGGTGCGATAAAACAAGGTGTTAAACAAGGTATTGATAATGGAATACAATCAAGTAACTTGCTTGAGGCATTTACTTCAACAAGCACGGTATTTGATTTTGATATAGATTCAGCAATATTCAAGAGCAACCCAACAAATGGTGGTTCAACATTTTTTGGTAATGTAACATCTACACAGCATAATTCACCAATATCAGAAGATGCAGCTAACTATAATGCATTTAATAAAACATTTGATGGATATATACAAGATAAGACAAGTTACGCTGGAATAAATTTTAAAGCAGATACAAAAGAGAATGTTGATGCTGCTATTGCAGAAGCTCAAATGACGCCAGAACAACGAAAAAAACTTGAAGAAGTAAAAAAATCAGTAACATTTACACCACCAAGTATGGAATCTTTAAAATCAAAAGAAGATTTAACTGCAAACCTTGAAGAAGTAAAAAAATCGGTAAAATTTACACTAGGTGATTCTGAATCTTTAAACTCAGAAGATATAATTATACCTCCTAAAACTTCAACACAAAATACAAATAAAAATACAAATACAAATACAAATACATCATCAAATTCAACAACTCAGCCACAAACTGAAAAATCAACTGAACCAAATCCAAATGCAACAACATTAACAACATCTGAATTTGAAGATTATCAAGTTATAAATGATGAGTATTCTGATATATTAAAATTTGAAATTCCTGATTGGGGATATGATGATTTTATAAATGAGCGTGCATTATGGCAAAAGCAAATATCATCTATATTGGATGAACCTGGATATTTTTATTTCAAAGTATTTTTCAAATTCAACACACAACATGGTTTATTTGGTGGATTATTAAATGATAAATCATTTTCATGGGCTGTTAATTCTGCCGCAAAATATTTATATATATCTCATAAATTATATAGACAAGAGCGACCATTTGACCGTATTGTTGCATTATTTAAATTTGCATCATTATTGAGTTATATAAATTCAGCAGCTCCATGGTTTTTCCGTGGCGTGCGTGGATTGAATACTTGTTCTGCAATGCATATAAATGAATTTTCAAAAGAGAAAACAATAGAATTAGATCTTGCACCAGAAGCTGTTGATATGCGTCTTACAACATTGATGTCATTATATAAGTTTGCATGTTATGATGATATTAACTGTAAAGAAATAATACCTGAAAATCTGCGCAAGTTTGATATGTCAATAATGGTGTTTGCTGCACCAATACGCCGCATACATTCAGCATTCCATTCAAAGGATGGTGATGAATATTATAAATCACTTTCACCATTGTCTCGAGGATTTGATAATACAATGTCATTCAAGATGTACACATTCAAAAACTGCGAATTTGATATGGAATCACTTGCTGGCATTATACCTGGTCAAATGCAGAATGCTGCACCATTTCAAATGGGTACAAATTCAATAAAGATAAAATATGACCGTGTATATGAGCATAACATGAATGAGTTTTATGAAATGATGTTTGGCTCAAATGGAATATATTATAATGAATATTCGGTATACCAAAAATCATTTGATACTCTTTCAAAACGCCATGGATATTCACAGCGAATAAATGCATCATCAAAGACATCAAATCAAGCTAAGCGTATTGATATATTATCAAAATCCCATTCAACACAAAATATATTAGCAAGAGGAAATGATAACACAAACTATAAATATTTGATTGATGCAACAGAAGGTATCATACACTCAAAGCTTATAGGTATATCACAATATTATGCACTTGGTAATCTATATGGTGATGAATATCTAATTAATAAATCATATATGAATGATGGTAATAGAAATCTGCCATTACAAGTAAAGCCAGGAAATATAGGTTCATCAGATTATTATCGTGAAAAACTTATACATTTAAAGAACCGTTTGAAACATTTTTATACAAATGATAAAGTTACATTATTAAAACAATCAGAATGGCAGGGTGACAGTAAATTTGGTAATTTATATGCTGGATATGGAATAGGTTCACCATATTATTATGAAAAATTAAGACGATTGAAAGAATCACCAGGTCGCCGTTCATATGATGATTATAATAGAAGGAGATAAAAATATGGCTGGTACAATGTATCAGCCATGTTTATTAATTTGAATCTGATGAATCTTGTGATTGTGAATCATCTGATGATGTTTCATCTGTAGGTGGTAGCACAGGTGGTTCTTTATCAGATTGTTGTGCTATTAAATCTTTATTATCAAATTTCCATCTTTCTTTATCAACAAGCACAGCATCACTTGTATTTGGATCTCCACGATACAAGTATATCATATTACCAACTTCATGTGTATTAAATGCTGGATCATCTTTCATTGTATCTATGAATTTCATCATATCAATTAAATCTTGCCGGCTTGCTTTACCATCTTTAACGCGTTGTTTCATTAATTCAATATCACGCATATCAATAATGCCATTGCCATCCAAATCAAATTTTTTCAATAATTCAAGTATACGGTTATATAATGCAAGAAGTTCTTCAGGTGTCATGCCTGGATATAACAAAGCATTTAACATACGCCATAAATCAAATGTAATGTCACGGAAATCAATTCTATCACTCTTAAATCCAACAAATCCACCAAATGAAGAAATAATTGCATCAAGAGGCACTTCAGATCTTAAATTTATAACAGGATAACTTGAACATAATTTAACATCAATCTGTAGGTTTTTCTGTAATGTTTCAGTTGATGTCATGTCAATTTGGTTAATATCAAATGAAGTTGATGTTGGGAATTCAATTGAACATTGTATGATTTGTCCAAGATATGTTATATTAAAATAGCGCTGATAAACTAATGTATCAATCATTTCTTGTATTAATATTATCATTTCATTGAAGTTTGATAATACATATTTCAGACTTAATGAAATTTCAATTGGTATGCGCTGTATCTCAGCATTGAATCCACGAATATCACGACCATCACGACGCTCATAATTTCCACGTGAAAATGGATTTGACAGTTCATCATTTGGAAAAGATATATCAGACATTTCAACAATACAGCGTGGCATTTGCATATATATCATATCTTCACCAGTTGTTGTTGTCAAATTATATTCATATCCATTTCGCTCAATATATAAATATGATGAACCTGTATCAAGAATGAAATGATTAATTGGCCGATTATACATTACAACATTATTGTTAAGCCATCGCAATGCACCTTTAATCAAGACAGCAAAAAATCTATCATCACGATTATATAAGTCATCAAATTTCTCAACATTCCATGGACGTATCCATTTTCGTTTTTCTTTATTAACTACATTCATTTAAATTATATAAAAACTAAATTATATATAAAAATAGCTTATTTTTGTAATATATTAAGAAAATTTTTCTATTTTTTAATAAAATACAAATTGTTTAAATAAAACACATGAAAGAAATTAAAGAAATAAATTTGTTTGATGTTGAAGATATTATATCAAATAAACTTACAATAGAACAAAAATTAATTGAGCGCGGTGATATTGAAGAAAAATTAACATTACAAGATTTCATTACAAAATATCTTGTTACAACTGATGTATATATGTACAAGCAGCAACAGCCTGTTCCATTTACACTGACAAAAATTGCTGATGATGATTATTTGATTATATGTACTGATAATAAAGAACATCACAATAAGCTTACAAAATTATTGAAGCGCATTGATTATAAATTATCAAAGCTAAAACCAATTGATGCATATAAAGATAATACAATAAATGATTTCGATAATATATTTTATATAAATAATCAGATATATGTTATTTAAGGGTATCTAGACAAGCATAAAAACCCTTCCAATGTAGTTACACATATAAATCATTTTAAAAGAATAGAGAAAAAACTAGGGCCGTCTAGAACGGTCCTACTTTTTTATGTTATGTTAAACAATGTTAAAATGTTTATTCTTCTTCTTTTTTCTTTTTATCTTCAGATTCTGCTTCTGCTTCCTGACTATTTAATTCATTTATAAATGCATCAACATCAGCTGTTACTTTGGCAAATTTTACTGTACGTTGAGCATATTTTTCATCTGATGCACGACGTGATGATGAGCGTATTTGTTCAGTGTATTTACGGATTTCTTCCATTGCACTTTCAACATTCTTATCATCTTTCTTTACTGTTAATGTTACTTTCTTATCATCAACACTGATAGCATCATTTTCTTGTAATGTCTTTATAATATCATCAGCATTTTCAAGATCAGTAAAATCAAATGTGAATTCTTTTGATTCAGGAGTTTCTGATTCAGCAATTTCTTTAACATCACTGTCAACAATTTCAAAAGATTCTTTTACATATTCACTTAATTTTTTCATGTTTATATATTTTATATTTTTATAAAAATAATTTTTTCATTTGGGATGTTTATACCATTTAGGTAATTTATCGTACATTTTTGTGCATCCACCAAACATAAATTCAGTAACTGCTCCATCACATAATGTTATATCATCTAAATCACCAATATCTTCAAGATTTTCACATCCATAGAATGCCATTGCCATATGTTTGATTTTATTAAAATTCCATGAAGATATATCACCAATGTTTTTTAATTGTTTTGCACCAGCAAACATTTGATAAATATTTGTCAAGCTATCTGTTTTCCATTTATCTAATCCATATATATCAGTTAAGTTTTTACATTGTGCAAACATGTTTTCCATTGTTTTTACACGAGATACATCCCATGTTGATACATTAATTGTTTTTACAGGATAAAATTGAAACAAATATGACATATCATCAATTTCAGATGTATCAATCATTGTAAGATCAAATTCAAGATCTTTGGTATCAAAATATACAGCTTTTTTCTGCTCTTTATATTCATCAGTAATATTTTTGATTAATTCTTTTCTTGATGATGGCTTATATTTATATTCTGCTTGATATTTTGTATTTGCTGCAAGATTTTTTGTCAAATGCAGCCGTTCAGATATATAGTTATCAATCGCTTTCATTGTTTTTTATATTATTTTTTAATACCATTTTGGAAGATTAGTTTTTTCTGCTAATGTATTATATAACATATCATGCTTAATTGTTCCTCTGCTTACTTTCCAATTATCCAATCCTTTGCCACTAAATTTTACACAATTTTTAAACATTTCACCCATATCTTTAACATGTGAAACATCCCAATTACCTAAATCAGAATCAAAATTTTCACATCTATAAAACATGTCTTGCATATCTTTAACATTTGATACATCCCATTTGCTTAAATCACAATTAAATTTTTCGCATTGTGTAAACATACAACTCATATTTGTTACTTTTGATACATTCCAATTTTCAATATGAATATTCTCAATTTTATCAGATACCTCATTAAATAACAAATCCATATCTGTTATTTCAGATACATCAATATCATTTAAATCTACATCTGGACCATCAAGTGTAACACGTTCATAAATCATTGCCTTAAGCAATTTATATGTTCTTGGCTTATATGAATAAGTCTGTTTTTTGTGTTTTTGTGCGTCAACTAAATTTTTATTAAGCTTTAGTTTTTCATCAATAAATATATTAAAATTTTTCATAATTATATTTTAAAACAACAGTAATGGAAGAATTGTTGCAAACTGCTGTCCATATATTTTTATTTTATTTATATTTTGTGATACTTCATCATTCTTAACCCAATTAAGAACTTTTATATAATTCATGATTATTGCTCGGTTTGAACAATTATCATCATTCACTGCATCATCTAATGATGGACAGTATTTTGACTTGTGGCATCCACATGTATTTACATCATTTCCTGAAAGATTCAAGTTATATCCAAGTCCAAGAAATTCTGTCAATAGCTGTATAAGCTTATCAATCAGTGCTGTGTTTGGTTCATCATCCAGCAATGTATCATGATTATACATCCAGTCACAATAAAACTGAGCATCAGACAACATCATTACAAGATATTCATACATAGCATCTTGATATTTTTCAAGACATGTTTTTGTATCATATGATACAGTGTCTTGCTGTGGCTGTCCAACAGTATATTCATTCATAGTAAAACATGATGATGATGACTGGCATCCACATGATGATGTGCTATTGACAGCTGAACTATAGTTTGAATTCAATATTAGATTAATCAACACAGATGCACAGTCAGATTTATATCCAGAATAATAATCAATAACAGCTTTATATATTGCATTTGTTCCATAGCTATATTCTGTGAATGTTGTATTATCACGAATAAGTTTAAAGAATGTTGGATATAAGTTATCAAGCTCATCTTCAGTAAATATATATTCAGCAAGCTTTATGATATGCTGTAATACTTGAATATCACTCATATTATATTTTATGTGTTCATATCTTGTATTAATCGTTACGTTTGCTTGTGATACAAGAACAACATCTTGCATGTGATAATCAAGTATTGACAAATAGTTTGCAAGTGTATCTGAAATAAAATAGTCAACACCTGGAATGAATGTATCAAGACCATTTTCAATAATATCAGATATTGTTATTGCATCATGATTTGCATCTTTTATTGCTGTTAGAAGTTTATATATTTCATCATTATTATATGATGGCATAAGCTTATCAGTAACAGCAAAAAACATAGTATCACCATATATGTTTTCTGTATTTATGTTAATATTGACAGCTATATAATATTTGTTTGTTTCAACATCTTTTATCGTTAGTGTTGGCAGACACATTAAGAATGAATTGTTATTCATGTATAATTTCAGTTATATTTTTACCACATATATGGTAGGCACATTCATTAATATCATATTGTGCATATATTTTAAAGACATCTTCAAGCAATGGCATTTCAACCGAAAGCTCTTGTATATTTCCATTTATATATTTTCGTATATATGAATTTATAATTTCAGCAGCCTCTTCAGTCATATTATAAGCATTCATCATATTTTCATATTCTGATGATGCAATGTAGGCAATATATTCTTCAAGCTGTGATATTGGAATAAAATCTTCATCAGTATCAGCATCCACTTCTGCATTTCCACTTATGTCTATATATGAATTTTCCCATATATAATCAGGTGGTACATCATTATCAAAAGTATATCCATTCTTACGGATATAT
>Ga0247611_10010210_pt1 | contig 11080 bp, 14 predicted proteins | sample 177DNAGHGhighgp2_FD_192422 | JGI IMG/M metagenome (GOLD analysis project Ga0247611, IMG submission 192422) | Sheep rumen microbial communities from Palmerston North, Manawatu-Wanganui, New Zealand - 1770 DNA GHGhigh gp2 | ecosystem: Host-associated > Mammals > Digestive system > Stomach > Rumen... | reverse complement strand
TTTGCAGGGATGAGATGAAATATTATAAATAAGAGAGGATAATAAAAATGTCAAAAACTATTGGTAATTTTACGTTTAATGAAACATCTATTAAGGATGTATATGTAATAGATGTTAAGAAGTATGGAGATAATAGAGGATACTTCATGGAAACATATAAAGAAAAAGATTTTAAAGAAGCAGGACTTAATTATGATTTTGTCCAAGATAATCAATCAAAATCTAAAAAGGGAGTATTAAGAGGCTTACATTTCCAAAAGACTTTCCCACAAGCTAAGCTTGTTAGATGCTTAGAAGGAGAAGTATTTGATGTATGCGTTGATTTAAGAAAAGATTCTCCTACATATGGTAAATGGGAAGGTGTAGTATTATCTGCTGAAAAGGGTAATATGTTTATGATACCAAGAGGATTTGCTCATGGATTTGTAGTATTATCTGATACAGCAACATTCTGTTATAAATGTGATGAATTATATCACCCTGAAGATGAAGGTGGTATTATGTGGAATGATCCTGAAGTAGGTATTAAATGGCCATATGATGGAGAAGTATTATTGTCTGAGAAAGATAAACTACATAAATCATTAAAAGAAAGCAAAATAGAGTTTAAATAATATAATTAAGTCGTTGATATTTACAATTTATACATAAGACAAGGAGATTAAATAATGGATGATATAAATACAGAGAGAACTACATTAGAAGAAATAATAATTAATTATCCTATGTATAAGGAGTTTGATTTTAAAATAATTCAAAATGAACAGAAATTAGAAGTAGACACTAAAGGAAGAATGTTTTTTGATGCTTTGTTTAATACAAAAAAGTGCGACTTACTATGCGTTGAATGTAAGAAATGCTATCCATTTGATGTTTTAAATAAGATTTGTGTGTTTAACGAGGATGGTACCCCTATTTATAACAATGATAGTTACAGAATTGGAAGTTTTGATAATTCACTTCAAATAGTTGGAATAACATTCGGTGATTTACCAAGTTCTTATGTAACTAATTTTTATGAAAAAGAAGGTATAATTGAGCAATATTTATATTGTAATAAGTTTCCACACAAGCATATTTATGTTGTTTATTATAGATTTAAGATATCAAAAAGTAATATTTCAATTATGAAGATAGGGCAAGATGTTCCTAGCTTTATGTTGTCAGAGAGTTTGTCAAATATCTATAAGAAAGAATTAGATTGTTATAAAGCGTTTGATGATTTTAGAATGTATGAACAATCTTTGTCTAGGGGGCTTAAAGCAGGGGCATGCACATATTTAAGAAGGGTATTAGAAAAAATTGTTATTAAAAAGTATATAGAAAAGAATGGTCAAAATAATAATAAGCGTTTTGAAGAAAAGATAAAAGATGTTATTGATGATTTTGATGATGATATAAGAGATATTTTGAAAAATACATATGGATTATTAAGCAAAGGTATACATGAACTCGATGAAAATGACATTGATAACTTCATTAATAGTACATTTGAAGTAATAACAATTCAATTAGATCATGAAAAAATGATTCGAGAAAAGAAAGAAAGAAGAAAGAAGTTAATGTCATCAATAAATGTTAATGTTGCAAAGTATAGTAATTAGAGCAAATAATATTTCAATGGTGAAAAACAAGATGATACTTAATTTATAATTATATGAACTAGCAGGTGACCGCTTTTTTATGTATCCATAAAAGATTCCCACCTAACAATTGATATTGAATCCTCTTATAATGGAGTAAAAGCATTATAGGAGGGTTTTTATATAGCACAAGTGAATATTTCGCCTGAATAGCGCCAGCAATTCGCAGTTAGAGAGCCACCTATTCGCGAGAATAGAGCCATCTATAAAGATAATCTTTAAAAAATATCAATTTTAAAGATTTTAATAGTAAAAACTTTAATATTTTTTAATATTTTTTAATAAAATATACAAAAATGTATTTTTTATTGTAAAAAAGTGCTATAATATATGTGACCTAGGTATAATACTTATGGACTATAATGAAAGGAACTGTCAACATATTTGTTGGCATTAGGTGATTGTTATGAGGATGTTTATAAATAGATTAATTATAAATGGTGCTAAAAGTATTGATAAACCCATTGAACTTGCTTTTAGTAATAAGACTTTAAAAGCAAATGATGATTTTGCTGATTCAAATGTAAAAGCTATTTATGGTCCAAATGGATCTGGTAAATCTGGATTAATGTCTGCAATGTATATTTATAAAAGATTAATCGATGATGTTGATGGAATTAATGATAGATATTTTTCAAAATTTATCTATGAGACTATAAATAAAGAAACTAAAGAATTATCTATAGATGTTATATTTTCAATGTTGGATAAAACTAACAGTTGCTATAAACATTCTGTTGTGTTAGAAGCAAAAGATGAAATTGTATCAATAAAAAGAGAAGAAGTTTCAATCCTTAAAGGTAACCTTATTAATGATGAAAATTTTAAAAGTTTGATTTTGATTGAAAATGGTATAATCAAAGAAATGAAGACAGATAAAGGACATAATTTAACATCAGAACCATTATATATCAACAGTCTTAATCTTTTAAACAAGCATTCGATAATAAATGCTATGTGGAAAATCATCAAAATTGGTAAAGGTGAAGAATATGTTGGAAATGCAGAAGTGATTAATGCTTTGACTGATATTTTATTTTTATCTTTTGAACTTGTTGTTGAATTAAATAAAGAAGATATGCATAATGATTATATTTCAAATAGACTAAGAGAAAAGAAATATGATAGTGAAGAAAAAGTATCTGAATTTTTCAAAAAAATTGTTGAAAGTCTTTCTCCATCAGAGTATTTGGTTGATTTATCGACAATAGGAAGGGATAAAGTTAAAACGGATGATTTTCCTATGTATGAAAAAAACATAAAAAGATTATCTAAATTCATAAAAATTTTTAAACCGGATCTTGATGAAATTATCATTGATAAAAAAGAAAATGACACAGAATATTATTGTGATAAGATCTTTAGATATGGTAATAAGAGAATAAATGTTGAATTTGAAAGTACAGGTATTAAGAAATTAATGAGATTATATTCAATATTGAAATCTTGTGCGAATGGCAGTATAGCATTTATCGATGAAATGGATGCTAATTTACATGATGTTTATTTCACAAAACTTATTGAATTCTTTAAAAATGATTCAAAAGGTCAACTATGTTTTACTACACATAATTTAGAACCAATAGATATTTTAAAAGAAAATTCACATTCACTTGATTTTATATCTAATGATTCAAGAGTTTATTCATGGATAAAAGATGGAAATAAATCACCAATGAAAAAATATGTAAGTGGTTTAATTCCATACTCTCCTTTCAATGTTGAGTCTTTTGATTTTGATTTATTACTTGATGAGGAATAGTCTATGAAGCAATTGATATTTGTAGTAGAAACAGATTCAAGAAATCAATCTGATGATCGATATGTAAAAAAACTTATTAATTCTAGATATGATTTGAGTTTAAATGATATTAAAACTCAATATGTACATATGGGTGGTAAAAACAATTATAACGACGATGCTGTAATATGTAAAATTGATAAATACGTTGATGAAAATGAAGATGGAGAGAACTATATTATATATTGTTTTGATACTGATGAAATAGCCTCACAATATAAATATAAAGAAGAATTTATTAAAGAAAAGAAATACTGTGATGATCATAATTATTATATTGTTTGGTTTAATTATGATGTCGAGTATGTTCTTTTAGGAAAAAGAGTTGAATCTAACAAGAAGAAACAAGAATCAATTAAATACTATAATCATGAACAAGAAATACCAGTTAAAAAATTACTTGGCAAAAATGAAGAGATAAAAGGTTATAGTAACTTGTTTCTTGTGTTAGATGAATTATTGCCATTAAAGAAATAAAAATGAGAGGTGTAGATAATGATTTTAACATCTAATTGGGATTTTGGAATTGGTGAATTGATACAAATTATTGCTGCATGTAGCACTTTGCTTGCTGTAATTGTGTCATTATATTTAGCTAATCGAGCAAGAAGAGTAAAGAAGAAAGTTATGGTAACAGAAGATGGTGTCGTAAGAATTGTCAATGTTGGTGATTCGAAATTTACAATAAGTGCATTAGGGTATTTAATCGATGATATTGTATGTATTTTTTGAAGGTGGAGAATAATATATTAGTTTTTTATGAAAGAAATCTATGGATGATGAATGTTTGTAGCTGCTTATTGAAATGATAATAAGCCAAAAATAAAAAGATTGAGTACTTTAGAAATATCATATGAGTCAAGTCATTAAAAGAAAGCAAAATAGATTTTTAGTAATGTGACACCTATTTTTTATGGGTGGCTCTCTAACTGCGAATTGCTGGCGCAATTCAGGCGTAATATTCACTAATTGTTAAATTTAACATTTGTCGGATTAAAAACATAATATTTATCGGGTTTTGTTCAAGAATATATTTAATGTTTAATTAAAATATGCTAAAATACAATATATTTTATATGTGAGGATTAAATTATGAATACAGAAGAAAAATATGGATTAAAAAAATCAAAAGCTATTTTACTATTTATTCAAATGTTTTTAGTATTTTTTCAGTTAATAGTTTCAGTTTATTTGCTTATTTTTGTAATTAAATATAATCTAGGTGCATGGATGATATCATCATATATATTTATAACTATTTCAGTTTTATCTGTCATATTTTATTCAATATATGGATATAAGAAAAATAAAATATATTATGGAATATCATTGATACCTTTTTTGATTGCCGTATTTATAAATGCTTTATTGCCAATTAGAGAAACGTTTCAGGTTGGCATATTGATAGTATTATTTGGATTAGTATTTGGTTATATTTTAAAAATTGATGATAAAAAATATAATGCTGTATTATCTATATCAATGATTATTGTCTCTTTAACTTTTTCTGTTTATTCTGCTATAAAAGCTGATACTCAGTTTTTGGGTTCTATAGATGCAATATGGACAACTTATTTAGCTATGTATTTATCTATTTTTATTCCAACAATAATGTCTTCCACATTTGCATTAATAAATAATGTCAGAAATGATAAAAAAGTAAATAATTGAATATAATTATCAACTACTTGAGTCGGTCAATCCGACTCTTTTATTATGTTGGTCGAATGACCCACATAAAAACCGTCTGCTATGCAGGTGAGAATAGAAATAGTAAAAATCAAAAAATATATACTAATGGGGTGAAATGATAAACAACCTAAAATGTTATCCTTGCACAAAAATTACATTTATGTAAATTTTATGCATATAATTAATGAGTAAATACGCAAAAAATTTTCCTATCAACATTATCTTCAAATTAAATCTTGACATAAAAATTACAAAATGTTAAAATTGTGTTAGTGGGAGGTTGGTATCATGAATAGATTATTACAATTATCTACATATGGTATTAAAAATATAGAAAATCCAATTACACTAGAATTTGCTAATTCAACTATAAAGACTGGATTAAATAAAATAAATAATGTCAAAGGAATCTTTGGTTATAACGGCGCTGGTAAAACTGCATTAATAACATCAGTTGATTTTTATAAATCAATAGTTTCAAACTCTAATTTTTTATTACAAAATGATACAAAACGTCATTTAGATAAATTAATTAATTTCCAAAAAAATGAATTTTATATTTCAATGATTTTTGAATATGCACAAGATATTGTAATTAAACATTCAATTCTGCTTAAGAAAAGAGAAACTACTGATGATTATGTAATATATGAAGAAAAAATTGAGTTGTCATCAGGAAGAACTTTAAATGAAAAATATGAATCAGTTATTACTAAAAAAGATAATCAAATATATATAAATGATAGGTTTAAAGAACAAGCATCATATATACTAAATACTGATTTATCATATATTTCTATTATTCAAGTAGTTGTTAAAAAAATGCTTGAACAAAATACTATAGATTTAAAAAATGAAGTAAATGTATTTGAAAAGATTATTTTAAACTTATTTGCTTCAATTATGAAAATAGATGTGTATTTATTATCTTCTGATAAACATAACAATTTCTTTGCTGATAAAAAGGGTGTTCAAGAATTACTAAGTACTACTGAAGAAATCAAAAACAACGGTATAAATTTAGAAAATTACTTTGCTGATGACGACTTAGTATCTATTGAAGATTATAAGAACTACACATTAGTTAATAAAAAACTTGAAAAATTTATTCAAATATTTAAACCTGAATTAAAAGAAATAAAATTAATATTGTTAGAAGACAGAAAATTTTATCACATTAGAAAGTTATTCGTATATGAAAATTTTAATGTTGAATTGGAATATGAATCATCAGGTATTAAGCAACTAGTAAAGTTATTTACTTATTTAGAAAGATGTGCAAATGGAAGTATATCATTTATAGATGAAATTGATACAAATATTAATACATTCTATTTTAAAAAGCTAATATCTTTCTTTAAAGAATATGGAAACGGTCAATTGATTTTTACTACTCATAATGTTGAGGCTATGGATGTATTAAGATCTGTTAGTAAATCGATTGTTGTTTTAGGAAATGATAATAAAACAGATACATGGGTTCCAGTTGGGAATAAATCACCAATTAATGAGTATTTGTTAGGTAAATTCCCTAATTCGCCTATGAATATCGAGGATTTTGATTTTATTAATATTTTCCAAGGTGATAACGAATGATAGAACTTATAATTGTAGTTGAAACACGAGCGTCAAATCGCTCCGATTGGATGTATATAAAAAGTGCACTAGATTATTACTATGGTTCTAGAACTTATGGTATTTCGCCAATCTTTGCTAAATGTAAATCTGAACTTATAACTCGAGATAAGATAATTGATAAGGCAATTAAAGATTCAAAAAGAACTCCATATGTAGTAATATGCGCTGACTATGACCGTGAAGAAGAATTGAATAATAAAATCATTAAGTATTGTAATGTTAATGATTATAATTTGGTTTGGATGAATCTAGATGTTGAAGATGTATTTTGGGGTGAGCAAGTTACAGACGAAAACAAAAGAAGAAAAGCTGTTGAATTTCAAACTAAGAAAGATAAGCTTTTACCAAATGTTCAAGGTCTTGAATCTAATAGCCCATTGAAGAAAAGACATCAATCAAATTTGTTGCTAGTTTGTGACACGTTTTTAAAAAGAAAACAATAATAGGTTGTACGGAAGGAAGGTAGTTATCTATGTCTATATTTAACAATATATTTAAGCAAAAAGAAGATGAAATAGTTAAACAATACTATCCTAGATTCATTAATTATATTGAAAGTTTAAATGACACAAATAAAATTAATGAATTATTTGCTGATTTTACTATGCTTAATATAAAATTAGAGGGGAATGATTCAGGAGTAAGAAATGTCTTAGAAAATTTAAAAAAGAATAAGTCTGTAGATAAAAAGGAATATATAAAATTGCAATTTGAGGATATATTAAAGTTTTCGAAGAAAAGATATACAACTGAACAATATAAAGAAATTAATGATACAATGCTAAGATTGTTACCACAAGAAGAAAAAAATTGGTGGCAAAATATATGGGATAACTTTGATAAAGCTACAGGAAGAAAATAATGAAAAAAATTAGGTATTATTTATTTTCGATCTTTGAAGCTTGTCTTACTGTTGTTGCTTTTATTCTTGCAGGACATTTTAATTATGTAGCTAATAATTATGTGATTTTAGTTAATATCGCAATCTGGTCCGGTATAGATTTAGCAATATATTTAATTTTATCATTATTATTTTTTATATGTGGAAAGAGAATTAAACAAATCTATTATTTTGGCATAGCATCTGGGTTTTTTGGTATAGTTATTTGCTGTTTGGCAAGAGTTAAATCACTTGATGATTCTAGTTTTTTAGCAACATTCAGTTTTATAGCGACTGTACTTTCTCTTCTAGATTTGATTCTAAAAGGGGATCAAAAAAATATAAAATATATGATTTGTAATAAAATCCCTTTATCCCTTTATACTAAAATTCAGGATTTATCTGTTACAGATCAAAAATATGCTTCAACAATAATAGAGTCATTTAATAAAAACAATGATGGATTCAAGCTTAAGGATGCATCTAGTGTTATAGGACTTAGCGAAAATCAAACCAACAAATTGTTGAAAAAAATGATTAATTGTGGAGCTGTGGTTTCTGAGGGAAACACAGTTTCACGAAATTATTCAATTAATAATAAGTAAACACATTAAGATTTCTAATTAAAAACTAATATAAAAATATCAATTAAGCCAGAATAAATTTGTTTTGACTTTTTTTTGTGCTATAATCTACCTAAATGTGAATGGTATATCGTTGGTCCTAAAAAATAATGAAAATGATCTACAAATTTAATGATGTTAAAAAATTTGAGTCAAAATTGTCTTATATTATAGAATTAAGAAATAAAATTAATCATTATGAACCAATTATTCCTTTTATCACAAGATTAGAACCAAACTTATATAATATTTTATATAGTGCAGTTAATATGATTGCCAACTTTTATAGTCGTGTATCCCAAATAAATATAAATATAGAAAAACCAGTTTTATTAACGAAAGTAAACAATTATAATAAAAAGGTTTATAATAGAATTATCGATTTAGCAAACAGACTATAAACGTTGTAAAACAAAAAAAGGTGAATACTCACCTTTCTCCAACGGGCATCCGTTGCTTGTATGTCTATACTATAGAATTTTTGACAATAAAAGTTAATATTCTAAAAATATATTTTAAAATGTTGTATTTGGTTTTATCTTATTTTGTTATGCTTATTAAGGAAGGTATTCTTATGAAAAATAGATTCTATGGTAAATATTATAAATTTATTAGTGATAATAATTATGTATTAGCATTTATAACTAGTCATACTAATGAAGGAGATATGATACAGATTATTAATGGTTCTGGATCATATTTTATTAATGATATGAATGCTATTAAAATAGATAATAATATTATTACATTCAATGTAAATAGTGATAATATTACTATTAGTGGTAAATTAGAATTATCTAATTTATCATCACTAAAAAGTAAAGTAATGGGACCATTTCACTATTTACCTTTAGAATGTAAGCATCAAATATATTCTATGAAACATAATATTAATGGTATATTATTAATTAATAATAAAGAATATAAATATACTAATAGCTTAGGATATATAGAAGGAGATAGCGGTATTAGCTTTCCTAAAAAATATATTTGGTATAATTCTATAAATAATACTACTACTGTAACAATGGCTATTGCTAGTGTAGTAGTAATGGGATTTATAAAATTTAAGGGGTTATTATGCTTTATTAAGGATAATAATAAAGAATATAAATTATGTACATATAATTTTGGTAAGGTAATAAAAATAGAAAATAATACTATTATTATTAAACGAGGTAAATATAAATTTATCTTAGAATATGATGATATTAAAGGACATAATCTTAAAGCTCCTGTTAATGGTAATATGGATAGATTCATTAAAGAAGCTATTACTATTAAAACAAGATACAAATTATTATATAAGAATAATATTATATTAGATAATATAGATAATATATCATCATTAGAATATATGTGGGATTAAATGAATAATAAATTATAAGGAATAGCAATTGCTATCTTTTTATTTTACTTCTTGCAAACTATCAATTGATAGTATATACTATTAATAGATAATCTTGCAAGGAGGGAGTATTATTGGATAATAGAATTCAAGTATCAAAAGATGAAATACAAAATATATTAGATGAAATAAAAGATAAAAACAAGAAATACTTTCTCTTTTGGCCAAGAGATATGGATACTCAAAAGGATCCAAAGAGCTATATGGCTGAAATTGGTATTGATTATGATGATGCTATAAAAGAGATAAAGGAGTTAACTATTGATAATTATGTTGAATGTATATTAGATACAGTACATAATTATAAATATTTATATATTTTTAAAAAAATTATTAATGATTCAAATACTTATATTAAAATTGGTTTCTTATATGATATGAAAAAAGGTAATGTATATGTTGTTTCTTTTCACGAGGATATGGATTAACTGGAGGAATAGTATATGGATATTGTTAAGAGAAAAGAAGAAATAGAAGTAAAAGGAAAAATGATAAATGTGGAATTATCATACTATTATGATAAAGAAAATGATTTATTTTATGAAGATGTAGAATTAGGAAATGAGAATCTAAGAATAGTAAGAAATACATATAGAAAAGAAACTGGGTTATTAACAGATACCGAAATAAAAAATATACGAAGGAAATATGATTTGAATCAAAGAAACTTTTCTTTATTATTAGGTTTTGGAGAAATAACAATAACTAGATATGAATCTAAAAGCATTCAAGAAAAAACCCATGATTTAATAATAAGGAGTGCTAGTAATCCTGAATTGTTTTTAAAATATGTTAAAGAAAATAAAGAATTATATTTAAAATACAATTCGGTAGAATCATATAATAATCTTGTTTTACTAATTAATAGTAAAATTAACAGAGATTTATCTAATTCTGGTAATATAGAATATAATGAGGATAAGCTGTTTTCTGTTATTAATTATTTAGTAGATAATGTAAATAGCTTAACAAAAACAAAGCTAGCTAAGTATTTATGGTACGTTGATTTTTTATATTTTAAAACATATGAAAAATCAATGATAGGATTAACATATGTACATAATCATTATGGAGCTTATCCAATCGGATATAATGATAAGCTATCTAATAGTAATGTAGTTATAACAGAAAAGTATTACCCTGAAAATGATAATTATACATATTTTATTACAAGTTGTAAAAGTAATATTGAATTATCAAGTGATGAGAAAAATATTATTGATAAAATAATAAATAAATTTAAAAATTTTAATACAAAACAATTAGTTGATTACATGCATGAAGAATATGCATATAAGGAAACTAAACCTAATGAGATTATTAAATACGAATATGCTAATAAGCTTTCTTTATAGAAGATAATTCTTACATTATTACTTTCTATATATTGTATAT
>Ga0247611_10010209_pt1 | contig 11080 bp, 11 predicted proteins | sample 177DNAGHGhighgp2_FD_192422 | JGI IMG/M metagenome (GOLD analysis project Ga0247611, IMG submission 192422) | Sheep rumen microbial communities from Palmerston North, Manawatu-Wanganui, New Zealand - 1770 DNA GHGhigh gp2 | ecosystem: Host-associated > Mammals > Digestive system > Stomach > Rumen... | reverse complement strand
CTGTCCTACCGCAGTTAAGTTGCCAAGCGAGGAGTTGTTGACATACTTGATCGGGAACGCCCCAGTATTATTGACATTCAGTGTCAGGTCTGCCACCGCACCACTGTTGGCGTGGGCAAAGGTTATCATGACCGTTGTGCCGATGCTCAGCGTGGTGGGGAAGGAGCCTGTCACCGTTGCAACTTTAGCAACTGTAGCTGCAGCCGTGGGGCAAGTGCCGTGGAAGATGACATTCGTCAGTAGGTCGTTGCCGACATCTTCTACTTCATCGATACCCATCTTGCCATGCACATCGAGAGAGTATCCGGCTCTTGGCACTCTGTTTATTCCTATGCCTTCTCTTCTGTATGCGATAAGAGGGGAGTAGGAAGGGACTGTATAGTAGTAGACTTCATCGTTGAGACTGTCCGATATGGTCAGCACGAAGTCGTATGAATCGTCCTGATCGAAGTCAACAAGATGGCTGTTGCTGAAACTGAATGTGCCACCGCTCTTCGTCAGCGTAATGGCGGTGTCAGCCGAATAGGTGCTTGCTGAAGTCTTCTTGTATTTGTACTTCGCAGTTACTGTGTTGCTCCCTACTGTGGAGAATGTACCGCTGAAGTTCAAACTGACATGCGTTGTGTCAATGTCATCTCTCGCTATAGCACTTGACGATACATTCGGTACTGCGTAGGGATAACACGTGATGTTCTGCGTGGCGGTCGAGGTGTAGCCTCTGGTGTCTTTCGCTGTGATCCTACATGAGAGCGTACCAGACTGTGAGACCGCTCCGACATTCACCGTACCGCCTGCGTTGGCTGTTACTGTGACTCCGCCAACAACGATGGTGTAACTCGCTATCGAAGCACCGTTCTTCGCTGTGGCAGACAGGGATGTTATCTGTAATGTACTCTGTCCCTGAATGAGTTTTGTGTTGTCTCCTGTGACCGCTACTGTAGATGCATTCGAGTCCTTGAAACTGAATGTCGGCTGAGTAGGAGCAGAGGATGTAGTGGTCTTTATGTTCGCCGTTGCAGACGAAGTACCTATCGTAGTTCCATTGTTAAGCGTAGTGAGGACAAATGTCGCACTAAAACTTGCGACATTAGCCATTGCATTCAGCAAAGTTGTTCGCTGTGCGCTTGTAAGGGTGATGGTGAAGTTCTGCGTTCCTACAGGCTTGGCTGTAATTCCTGTGATCGAAAGGTAGTTCGTACTGCCGTTTTTGATGTCGAGGGAGTAGGTGTAGGATGCGTTGTAAACTTCAGTGCTGAGGTTGATAGAAACTGTCGAGGCATCCGCATAAAACTCACCGACAGAGTTCAATGTCGCTGCACCGAGTGTGGTGTAGGTCGAGGCAAAAGATGTGCCGACCAAGTGGTTGTAGGTCTTCCGCCCCCGAATCTGTACTGTGTAGCTCTGTCCGGGGTTAAGCCCTGTCAGGGTGCATGTGGCTGCGGTCGCATCTGTCGTGCTGAACGAAGTCCATGTCGTACCGCCGTCAAGGGTGTACTCCCACAGATCGCAAGAGGCTGTTGCCGTTGCTGAGATGGAGAGGGAGTTGGCGTTCCTTGAGGCAAGGGACAGGCTAATGCTTGGAGCCGTTCTGTCTATCGCATCAAGGGTGATAGTCCCTGACAGGGAACATTCATCGGGACCATAGGAAGCGGCGGTTCCGTCTGCGTATGCTGAAATGGATACGCTCTTCGTTCCGTCAGCATCATGGCTGACTGTGTAGGTCTTGGTCTGTATTTCATAGACCGCATTGGTGGGCCAGGGACTTACGTCAAACCGCTTTGAGATAGAAGTCTGGTCGCCTGCGATGGTGATGTATGCTGTTCTGGTTCCTACTGTATCGAAGTCCTGTCCTCTGTCGGTGGTGCTCCAATAAGTGGTTGCGGTGATGGTGGATGTATTTGCTACAGGGTCTTGGGTAGCAGACCAGAGCAGATAGAAACTGAAGAATTGCGAAAAGTGTCCTACAGTTCCGTTTATTCTTCCGCTTAGTGCCATGTATTAACTCCCTAAAACTACTGCGTTTGCTCCGTTTGGTGTGGGGAGCCAAACCAACTGACCCACCCTCAAACTGTTGTTCGATGTGGACGAATAAGGTATCACCATTCGAGGTGTCTGAATCGCACGATCCGTGGCATCTATGGTGATGATAAGGTCGGACTTGTAGTAAATATTGAAATGCTCGGGGGTGACTTCTGCTCTGTAGTCGGACGATGCCCTTGTGACATCGATTCCTTCTGCGGAGAGCCATTTGAACAGGGCATAGCCACCGCTCGTTACTCCGTACTGCCATACAGGTGTACCGCCGTTCCATCCGTTCGTTGTCCATGCGAAACCCTGTGCGGTCTCTGTGACGATGTAGGTGGAACTCTCGAGGTCTGGTGCATCATGCAAGTACCGAATGAAACCGCCTGAGCCGTCAGCAACATTGGTGTGATACAAGCCGAGTGCGTTGCTGATGATGTTGTTGAAGTCGATGATGTTATTTACCGCCTTGTTGAGGGTGGTGTTCATCTCGTCCTTGAGGTTCTCTATGATGGCTCGTTCTCGGTTTGTAAGGGGATTTATCCTTGCGTAGGAACGGCTCTGTGCGGACTCGCCTGTGCCTTTAAGCTGAGTCGGTGCGGTCGAAGTGAAATTGATCTCCGTTATCGCACAGTCATACCATTCGTCCTTGTACTGCACCGCTACCATGTCGAGCGGATACAGATAAGGCATCGGCAAAACCGAGGCAGAGAACGGATGATAACTGAACCCGATAAGACCGCTGAGTCCGTTTGCTATGGTTTCTACATCATCGTCTGTGAAAAGGGGATTGCCGTCTATGGCAAGAGCGTAGTCTTCTGATCCTACCACCGACTGATTCTCTTTGCCCTTGACCGAAACGCCTGTGATGGTCACGGCATTTTCGTAGATGTCCGAGTTGTATCTGTCAGCAGGAGTTATCTCCGTCACGGCACGGTAGGTGACACTCAGCGTGGAATCGTCTGCCCAAATGTTATTCGTGCCTTTAAGCAATTCTACTTGAGTAGGAGTGAGTTGGTAAGTCTGCGGATTTCTCAACGGATACCAAACGTCACAATGAGCAGACTGAAGCCAAGTTCTAAACTCCTCAATGGTGCTTATACTGTCATCAACATTCCATCCTATCATGCAGTACGTTCCGCTATAAGACCCAATGCCCATAGCGAATTCTGTCTTTTTCACCATTTCCGTGTAACCTTTAGAGCCAATGTCATAGATAGAGCATTTCATAACAATGCCTCTTGGGTTGTCATCGCCACCGCTCCACGGAGTATCTGTTGTGTTGATGTAATAAACGCAGCGCCCCGCTTTAATGTTACTGTTTGAACTCTTGGTTATGCTCCCTGTGTAATTATCGAAATTGCGTAAGGCGTGGGTTACCGTCAGCACTCCCGACACGACATCGAGAGTACCGCCGTAATAGTCTTGGTTGCCTACGTTGCAGAACACTTCACCTTGATATGGTTCATAGGCTATGGCGGTAGTTCCCAGTTCTAACTGCGGATAAATGGTGGTGTCGACTGTTTTGTTGGCTGAAACATAACCAACTCCGCAATATATGTACCCAACTGAGTCGTCAATAACGATTTGTAACGGAGTTCCATATGAAGTGTTGCGGTCTATAAGCGTTCCGTCTTTTGTGTATCTGTTGATACGCACACCAACGTCTGCCGTGCCACCGCTTAAAGTGTACGTTCCGTTCGGTGGGCGATATCCACTTGCTTCATAATCCCTACCACTGCTCCCGCTTGTCGAAGTACCGCTGACTGTCACTGAACCGTCTGTGTTAAGAGAATAACTTACACCAACCGCTGTGCCGTTAATTAATTGCGGAGGAAGGGCGTTTTTGCCCGTTCGTGTTACTGAAAACCCCTTGTAAGGAGAGTAACCTATATGCCCATAAAAAGCAGAACTAATCATGGGATAAAAAGTTGCATTAACAGTTGCGCCGTTTGATACCCTTATAAAAATTCTGTATGTTGCTGTGGCATCAATGGTGACTTCTTCCGAACTTGCGTCAGTTGCATATTCTGCTGTACCACCATAAGGGGCTACATATAACCTTACATAAGTGCCTCTCGGCATACCGCCTTTTCTGCCTAATGTTAATCTGTAATCACCGCTTTTTATGTTAGCATCTTCATATACACCATTCGCACCGACAAGGTAGAAGTCGGCATTTGCCGTTGCCGTACCCTTTATAGATACAGACTCGTCCGTGTTTACGGTAAATGTAATGCCATTAGTGGTTAAAGTCTCTCCGCTTGAATACGGATTTCGCAAAACATTTATGCCGTTCGCTGGATATATAGGACAGATGTTTTCATATGGCTCAAATGTGTTTGATGAACCAGCGATGCGTATCATGGGCCAGAACACAAGATTGCTTACTGTGCATCCACTTGCAATTCGTAAGCGCACGTTTCTTATCCCTGTGCCACCGCTGACATTGAATGTTGCACTTCCACCTGTGTCTTGTCCGATTGACCCATCATTGACATCAAGTCTGTAAGTGCTACTACCGCCACCGCTTGGACAACCATTGATAACATAAGTTCCGTCTGGAAGTGCCAAAGATGAAGTCAGAATAAAGTTCGTCAACGCAGTTGCAGTTCCGTTTACTTTAATACTTCCGTCCGCATTAACTGTGAGCGTAATTCCGTTATATGTCTGTGATGATATGGTGATTGGAAGCAAGTTTTTTCCAGCACCACCTACCCACGGATGGTCGTAGCCGTTGAAAGACTGGTACGGCTCTACATTCACGATAAGTTGACTCGCAGGAACTTCCGTCACGCTCTCGAAGGTGGCTATTGATCCGCTCACAGTTTCGGGAATGCCGTCCTTCTTGTACCATGACAGCTCAAGGTGTCCGTCCCAGTTCATGTAGCCGTTCACGCCCATTATCTGACAGCAACACTGAAGTATTGTTCTGTAGGTAAGGTCTTCCGAATCACCGACAGACTGTGCCACAAAACTTGAGTTGGGGAGTGCATCAAGGTCGGTGTCGATAGTGATGTTACATTCGTTGCAACAGGCTAAGACGATGTTTTTTACCGAGTTGGGGAGAGACAGGGCAGAGCGGTTTGCAAGCTTGTCGAACTGCACCATGCCGTCCAATGCTGTGATCGAAATGACCGCAAGACGGCGGGGGGCATTGTCTACTGTGAAGTAGCCAAGAGGCACCCACTGAGTATTGTTGCCATCCTCAACACCGACAGAGGCATAAATCTGCGCTCCCTCGAACACGACATCGTTGAAGCGACCGTCACCGTTCTCTACACGCAAAGAAAGGTCTGCAGCCGAGCAGACCCCCAATGCCACTGAATCTCCTGTGGCTGAATATCTGTTTATGTTAAGTCCTGCGGAAAGAATATCCGCAGATGTCAGTTCAAACGATTCGCCGACCACAGGGTTGACGAGAAGAGAAAGGTTCTGCTTTGCATTCGTTTTGAACTGTTCCGCTACTGCTTTTGTGACAGGGTACATTAGTGTGCAGTCCTTTCAATGATGTTGAAAGACACGTTGTATCTTTGACCAATGGAAGTCATTATCATCGTTGCCGTTTTGTCTCCGCAGTAGAACTCGCTCGTGCGGTATGTCCCTGTGCGTACATCAAGGTACTGAACCATGAAATACTCAGGAGCAAACGCCGTCATGAGTTCTATCGCAGCATCAGGCGAAATGTAACTCCATTCCATCCCTAAATGGACACATGCTCCAAGAAGATTCTTGTGCATCTTGGTGTCTTCCGTTCGCCCGGCATCTGAGTCCGAGACATCCGATACATTGCATGTGTACCCTGACGGAATGGGGATATAGTTGTTATCTACTGTTCTTATGGGATTAAGTGCGTTATATTCTGCCATTCATTTAACCCCCTACTGAAATGATGGATGTTCCGGCTCTGCGGTTCTCCCTCTCGAATGCCGATGCGATCGAGCCTGTGGTGACCGAACTGCCCTTGTTCAATATCTGCCTGAGAAGGTTGTTCTGTTCTCTCAACAGGGCATTCTGTGAAGCCTGTGCTGAAGCCACACCACTCGCTACACCTTCGATTATCTGGTCATTGTTGGCAACTGCGGTGTGAGAACCCATCTGTCCAACAAGTTCGGGTCCCGACTCCCTTGCTATGAACAGCTGCCCATCAGGAAGCATTCCGCCTTGAGCCATTAACGGAATCTGCGGAACGCTGATAAGCGACATCCCTCTAAATGGCTGCATTCCAGCAATTGTCCAGTCTCTTATCTTCCGCAATGCATTGTTGATAGTGTAGAACGGCTGTGCGATCACGTTGTTCAGCCCACGGATTATGCCGTTGACTTTCTGCCTGAACACTTCGGATATGCCCTCTGTGATGCTCTTAAAACTTGCATTACCGGGCGTGAATATCTCTGAAACTGCTTCCCAGGCATCTCCAAACTTGGTCTTAAACCAAGTAACGATGTCACCAAAAACCTGTTTAATTCCGACCCACGCCTGTGTTGCGCCTTCTACCAACCCTGTCCAAAGGTTGCTGAAGAATCCGCTTATCGGGACTATGACATGTTCGTTAGTCCATATGGTGATAGCTTCCCAGTTCTCTTTCAGGTAGAACATAAGGTCTGCGACCGCCCCGGTTAAGAATCCAAGAATCGCACCGACCCCTGCGCCAAGAGGTCCCGCAACAAGGTAGCCAACTCCGGCTCCTATGAGGGTGGTGCTTAATGCAAGAGCAAGAGCGTTCGTCCAGTTTATGCCCCGTTCAACTATATCCCACAGGCTTGTAAACATTAACGTACCGCCTGCAAGGATTGCTCCTATTGCACCGCCCATGAAGGTGTTACCAAAGGTCTTGCCGAGAAGCAGTCCGCCTGCCACGATGACTGTGGAGTCAAAGGCGAGTTCTAACAGTTTGCCCGCAGACATTCCGTCAAGGATCACATCCTTGATGTCCTTAATCAGCAATGTGACACCGGCTGCAGAAACCGCAAGTCCAGCTGAAAAAGTGAAAGTCTTCAACTTGTCAAACTCAGCCAGTTTTGCAATTTGGCTCCCGATCTTCCATGCCGCAATTCCTACTCCTATTGCAGTTACAATGCTAAGGACTTCCTTGAACTTGCGAGCCAAGCCGTTCGCTTCTTCTTCAGCCAAAGCCACTCTCTCGAATCCGTAACTTGCGTTGTTACCTGTGCTACCGCCACCACCAGAGCTTCTGTCTCCGTTAAGTCTGTTGATTTCATCAAACTTCAGCAAGGTCTTCATTTTATCCGCAGCCTTGCCTACGGCTTTGCCGTATTCAGTAACTCCGCTTGTTGCTAAGGTGTAGTAATGGTCGGAGCCTGTGATCGCAGCGAAGAGTTTAGACACCGCTGTCGCTGCCTGTGCCGCCCAGTTCGCTAACTGCTGAAACACGGGAACAAGTGCCTCAATAAGCGGTGCGCCTGCTACCGCTGTAGCATTCTTGATGGTCAGCAGGGAAGACTTTATGGAATCTACCGCTCTTGCGAATTCACCACCGAGAGCAGAAGACCATTCGTACATATTCTGAAAGCCTTCTTTAAAAGCACTCGAAAGACCCGAAAGAACGGCTCTCAACGCACGATACCTCAGAATCCTGCCAAACTGTTTAGCGAGGTTCGCCAACGGCTGAGTCAGTTTTTTGATGCCTTTAAGAGATGTGTTTAACTTCTTCTGGAAGTCGCTTCCAAATATCTTGTCAAGGAGTCCTTTGCCAGGCTCGTCACCGCTTTCTTTTCCGCCGGGATTGTTTGAAGCACCATCGTACTTGGAGCCACCACCACCGCCGCCAAGCTGAGAATTAAGTTCCTTGACGGATTGGCTTAGTGACTTTAGAGCCTTTTTAGCTTGGCTTGTATCGCACTTGACTACTAACTCAAGGCTGTCTATCTGTTCTGCCATCTTCTTCTCTCCGCTTGTCCCATGCCTCTTTCCAGGCATTAAGTTGATCTATTACTATTTGCCTTGCTTTCTCAGGCGACACCTTTTCAGGTCTTATCTCAATAGGCTTCTCAAGATATTTCTGTTTCTGCCCTTTGCTGAACGCATTAGAGATAACGACCGAGAAAGCATTGCTGTTATATAAGCCTTGAAGCCACAACTGCTGATTCACTATTTCCATCTTCAGTTCATGTGCTTCTCTATAGGCTTCTGTTAATCGAGACTCCCCAAACCAAAACTCGTCAGCCGACATGCCGATTGCGAGATAGTAGGGAAGGACTCTGTAAAATGCTTCTGTGTATGTAAGTGTGGTGGAGTCTTCTGTTACAGTTCCACCACTACCCGAGGGTTTTCCTCGTCCTCTGTGAGGGTCGTGCCGAATGTCTGTGCGTACAGCTCAATGAGTCTCTCGAGCATTTCCGCAGGCATTCCGGCAATACCACCGAATCCGTCATCTATTAGTTTGTCTGTCTTATCCCTTGCCACATTCCTGTGGTGCATGCGGAAAGCGTAGTAAAAGAGGTCATAGATCGTCATGGGGAATTTATCTATATCACCGATCGCAAAGCCTCTTGCTTCCGCAAAACGAACTGCATCTCTGTTGAAATCGAGAGTATATTTCTCTCCTGTCGCTACATCCGTAAGGATGATAGGTTTAACTTTTTCAGCCATAAAGTTACCTCATAAATGAATGGGGTCGGGCAGAGGAAATAGACCCCTGCCGTTCCCCGAGTTTTGATTAAGTTCCTGAACTGGAAGTTGACCAACCACTAATTGTGTTCGGCATGATGTGTACATCGATCTGGTTGACACTGTTAATCTCGTAAGCGTTGACTCCGAGCGGGTCGGGCATTCCTGTGAAATAGAATGATCCGAGGTTCGGAACCATGATCTCGAACCAACAAGACTTATTAGCAGCAAGCCCTGTGTTGGCTGCCGTAACAAGTGTCTCCCATGCTGTTTTGAACGCAGATGTGAGGTTAGCGGTAAAGGTGATAGCACCACCGGGGTCTTTCAGACCGGGGATGTACCTTCTCCAAACTGTATCGGAAAGGTCGGTGACCTCAAGGCTCTCAGGAGAGCTGTTGATCTCGCCTGTGGATACGATGTTTGGAATAGTGGTGTATGCCCCTGTCGGTTTTGTTCCGGCTGTGGCTTCAACTTTGTACTTCACAAGGATTCCAGCGGTGGAAAGTTCGTTTGCCATTTACTTTCTCCTTATGTTGTGGGCGGTGAAGGAATCTCATCACCCGCCCCTATTTGTCTTATGTACCGACTGAGTATTCTGACCAACAGGGGGTCTACATTGTCAATCGGCTGACAGAAGGTCTCGATGTAGCCAAGAGATTTCATGGCTCTCTCAACGCATTCTGTTATTTCGTATGCCCTGCCCATGTTTCCATTCGGGTCATTGGTATAGACCTCGCACTCGAATGTAGACTGCCATTGGTCATCGTCATTCGCAAGGGTGGCATACTGCTGCGGTCTCATGCGGTTAATTTCATGCAGATAGACAAGAGGGAAGTGCTTAGAAACAGGTTCTCTGCGAGAGGTGATTTTCACATCATCAAATTCGCTGTCCACTATGGTAGCTACATAGTTGAACACATAATCTCTGTGATATGTCATTTGAACACCTCTTTCAGTTCCTTCATGGCAATCTCTCTGCCTCTTTGTCCGGCAAGATACATGGCATAGGTAGGAGCAATGTAGACATATTCTCTGCCTTCATAATGCCACCGCCCTGTATGTGCATACTCGCCAGTTCCATAAGGAGATTCAGACCATGAACCCGGATATATCCCATCGAAGTGAGTGGACATGGGGTGTGACCCTGCCAACAGACCACTGCCGAATTCTTCAAAAACGATGGTGTTACCGACCACATGATTGTCGTCTGCATCTCTTATAGGCTGTCCGTAGGCTCTGACCTTGTACCCCACAGGGATCGCTCCCTGTTTGAGCAACTCCGGGTCATCAACTATGACATCGTTGCCATCGGGACCGTCATAATCGAAGTAGCGGTCTTCTGCTTCCTGCTGCATTTCCCATGCGATGTTCTGACATGCTTCCATCGCAGTCTTATGCAGACCATCAGCATATTTGTTGATCGCCGCAGCGACTCTTCTTGTGCCTCTGAAGTAACTGCTCATGTTATTGTTTCGCCCTTTGCCTCTGTGCTTCTTATCGCATAGCGGATATGGTTGAGAGACTTTGCTATCCGCACCACCATGAAGTATTCAGGTTCTTCCTCGCTTCCCATCCACAGGATAGATGTCTCTGTGATGGGGCAGTCCGTTCCTTCTACCGCCATGATGTGTGTGTAGTTCGCCTCGACACCAAAGGGTTCTATGCTTGCATTTCCTGTGGCGGGAGCGACATTCGCCATGAGGGACCCTTCTTCGTAAGTTTTGCGGAACTCACCAGTTCTGATCCCATTGCGGAGAATCTCTTCCTCGCCTGTCAGGTTCTTGTACCACACTTTGACCTTGTTTCGTTTAAGTGTCCGCATGTGCTTCTCCTTAAACAACTCTTGCGTAAGGAATCACATGTCCTTCGACATACTTCAGCATGTCCGAATAATCGAAGTGCCTGTGTATGCCGTTTTCGTTGTGTATCACCTCGCCCTCAGCTCCGATGAGGTTGTACCCTGCGATGACCGCCATTATCTGTACGCCCTCATACTTGGGCGGTACATCGAGCAACGGCATCGAGGGTGTCTGCACGGAGCAGAGGTGTCCGATGATAAGTTCCTTTGCAAGATCGAGGTATCCGCTAAGCAGCGAGTCCTCATCGGTGCCGCTGATACCAAGCATCAGTTTCACCTTGTTCAGTTTCTCTCCATTCGTCATAGCGAATACCTCATAAAATCATTTCTTGGAAGAAGATTTCTTCTTCGGTTCAGCCTTAGGCTTTTCAGCCTTCGGCTCTTCTTTGGCTTCGGGCAGTTCGACATAGCCGACCACCACTCCGCCAGGGATTTTGATTTCAGCCATATCACACCTCAGTTAAGAACATAAATCTTAGAGGCGTTCGCTGTTGCACTGCCGATGCAGAGAGCAACTTTGCCTGCCGCTACGCTCGTTCCTGTGTCGCCGGAAATGGCTTTGACTGTGAC
>Ga0247611_10010206_pt1 | contig 11081 bp, 17 predicted proteins | sample 177DNAGHGhighgp2_FD_192422 | JGI IMG/M metagenome (GOLD analysis project Ga0247611, IMG submission 192422) | Sheep rumen microbial communities from Palmerston North, Manawatu-Wanganui, New Zealand - 1770 DNA GHGhigh gp2 | ecosystem: Host-associated > Mammals > Digestive system > Stomach > Rumen... | reverse complement strand
ATCCGACGCCTAAGATCTTTATTTTGGACGCTTCGGATCAGTTTGACAGCGACGAAGTGCCGACAGTTTCCCAGCTGAACGACATCGCAGCCGCTTATATCGGCAACAACAATCTGGGCCTGCCGTTCAAGGACACTCTGACGGTCAACTTCGTCGCACTCTGGCAGACACTGGAGTATGCGGAAGTCGCACCGCTGGAGCGTGTCAGCCTGGGCGACACGGTCCATGTCAAATATAAAGACTTCGATGTCGCCATGCGCGTGATCGAGACACACTACGACGGCATCGCCGGAAGATACACAGAGATCGTCCTGGGAGCAAAAAAGGCCAGTTTGAAGGACACGATCAGCGACCCGATCAACGCAGAAGTCAACACGGAGATCGCCGGGGCCGTGTCAATGCTGAGTGATTCCATCGTCAGAGCATCGCAGATGATCACCGGCGGCTTTGGCGGCCATATCGAGTACACATTCGCACCAGACGGCACACCGGAAGAGCTGCTGATCCTGGACCAGCCGACAAAGGAAGCCTCGGTCAATGTGCTCCGGCTGAACCTGGGCGGAATTGGTTTCAGTACGACCGGCTACGCTGGACCGTACCGGAACGCCTGGACGATCGACGGCCATCTGAACGCCGATTTCATTGACACCGGAGAACTGAACGGAAACCTGCTTCGGGCGGCGTCTGTTCTGACGTCGGCGCTGGAGGTCTCAGCGTATAACGCAGTCAACGGTTCGATAGAAAACATCACCTATGACGGGGACGGGATGCACATCGCCAGGAAAGATCCTGACGGAAACATCATCAGCGCCTATCAGTCATTATTCACAGAGCTCGGGATGCGAGTGATCAACTCGCAGGACGTGGCCACACTGATCGCAGAAGGGGACACGGTCCAGGCATTGAACCTGACGGCGGAAGTGTTCTTCCGGATCTCCACATCCGTCACAGAACCAGGCACGCAGACGATCCACACCGTGTCGGACCGTCTTCAGGGCTTCTGGTCATCGATTCATAATGCGCCGATGGTGGCTGCATTCTGGGAGGGCTAAATGGCAAGCGGTGAGAGAATATTCAACACATCGACATACATCCAGTGCCGCCTTGCCTGGACAGAGACAGAGGTCAGCGTTGCGAGCAATACCAGCCGCGTCTGGGTGTCCATGTCGTACCGGAGAACGAACAGCTACGGCGGCACCACATACGAGGAAGGCTACGGTTTCCATGTAATCATTGCCGGCCAGTGGTACAAGGTCGGTGACTCGATCAGCATCCCAGGCTACGACAATTCATGGCACGAAATAGGCTCCGCCAGCCGTGTCATGACGCACAACGATGACGGATCTCTGACGATCGGCGTCGGATGCTACCATGACGGCGTTCTCGGCCTGTTCAACTGCAACGAGTCGATGAACGCAACGCTGGACATGATTCCCAGGGCGTCCGTTCCTACAGCCACGCCGAACCCGCTGACGCTGTCCGCTTTATCCAATCCGCTGACAATCGCAACGAATCGGAAGTCGACATCGTTCACGCACGACATCACATGTGAGATTGGAACGTTCACAGACACGCAGACAGGAGTCACAGACGGCTGCGTCTTCAACATTCCGCAGACGATTCTGGCTGATTTCCCGGCAACGTCTCAGACATTGGCCGGAACGATCACATGCGTGACGAAGAACGGAAACAACACGATCGGCACGAAGACCACACAGATCACGGCTCAGATCGACACATCGGCAGAGCATCCGGTCATCGGCGCGATTACCATCACGGATTTGAATCCGAGCAGTGCAGCCATTGAGGCCGCCGGGTCACTGATCAAGAACGCTTCGAACCTGCGGGCAACGGTCCCGCTGTCCGTCGCTGGCTCATACACGCAGCTGGACTATGCTGTCGTAGTCTGCGGAAATGTTTCGAGACGGTACAGCCTGAGCGGGACATCCGGTTCCATAACCTTCGACTATGATCTGATCGACGTCGACAGTCTGACAGTCTATCTGACAGACAAACGTGGCACGACAGTCACACAGACGAAGAGCTGGACGCTGATCCCGTACACGAATCTGACCGTCACAGGCACGATCGACAGAACAAGCGAGACCGGCGTCATTGTGGCTTTCACTTTGAAAGGCGGATGTTTTGCCGGAAGTTTCGGCAATGCCACGAACCAGATCACAGTCTCTTACAAGTGGAAGCTGAGAACCGCATCGACTTACACGCCCGGCTCTGTCACATTCACGTTCACACCGACAGGATCCGGCGAGACGTCGTTCGAGTATTCCAACACGATCACCGGCTTTGATTATGACAAGCAGTATGATCTCATCTTCACCGTCGAAGATCTCTTCACCAGCGCCGACACAAGAGAGCTGAACCTGACGACCGGCATCCCGGTCTGGGGAAACGGTTCCGACTTTTTCGCAGTCTATGGAGATCTGTTTCTTCACTTCGACCGTGAAGCGCCTTCAAAATTCTGGAATCTGAAGGACGGGCTGGACGCAATCCTCAAATACCACGCCAACACCAACCTGCTGAGCTCTGACGCAGCCACCGCAACACAGAACGGCGTGACGTTTACAGTCAATGCTGACGGAACGATCAGAGCGAACGGCACCGCCACAGCAAACACATATTTCCAGGTCGGAACGTGCAAGCTGACGGGCGGCGTGACCTATGCGCTGACCGGATGCCCGGCCGGCGGTGATAATGGCGTATATGGTCTGGAACTGATGCCGATCTCGTCTGTGCCGATGGGCGCTTTTTTTGATTATGGCGAGGGCTACGAGTTCACGGAACAGTCCGGCATGAGTTATGAGGCTTCGATCGTGATCTGGAGCGGCCAAACGGTCGACCTGTTATTCGAGCCAATGGTAAGAGATGTCAGGATCGCTTCGGACACATATGTGCAGCCAATGAAACTGTTTAAACTGGTCGAGTATTCAGCCACAACAGCATCACCGAATGGTCAGTGGTCGGTCAGCACATATCAGAGCGGATACACATCGGTAATGTATGCATTACGATATAACAATTCCGGCACAACAGACTGTGCGGTGGAAGCATGGGATAACAAAAACACATCATCAGAAACAATCGCAGGATTCTGTTCACGCAATGGACATGTGATAAACGTGTTCGTGCTTTACGTTAAAGAAGGACTCATCTAGTCACCTATGGGTGGCTTTTTTAGTGCACAGAAGGAGGGCAAACAATGGCAGCAAGTTATATTGATTTCAAGCGGCGCACCTACGGCCGCAGCTTTGACGTGGATGGCTATCCGTATTGGCAGCCGACGCAGTGCTATGACTATGTAGTCGGGATCTATTTCCCATACATCGGAGGCTTCCAGATCCACTGCCCGAGCGACTACGTCATCGACATTGCGGAAAAAAGAGAGACGAACGGGATCCTGACGTTCTGCAATGACATCGGCCTCCAGGCCGAGCTTCAGCCCGGCGACATCTGCGTCTGGGGCTACTGCCCGACATGCCCGTCTTCACACATCGCAATTTATGATCATGATGACGGCCAGGACGCCGTCTATTTTATCGGCCAGAATCAGCCGGATCCATACGTCACCGTCAACCGGATCGACGTCTCCGGAATAATTGGAGTCTTCCGGCCGAAAATCTTCGCCGGTGAGAAACCGGCACCTAAACCGGATCAGATCCTCACGAAGGGCTCGATCGTCAGATCCTACGGTTTCCGCGTAGAGGATATCGATGCATGGAACAATACGATGTATAACAGCTGGGTCGGCGGCTGGATCCCGTGCCCGGATGTCGACGAGATCGACGCAGAGGACGGCAGCTGTGACCAGTGGCTGAACTATGGCAGCGGCGTCAAGTTCCATCTGGACCGGATGACGGTCGGCGCTGTGGATGCGCCAACAAATACAGCCTACATCAACGAGCTGGGCTACTGGGTCCGCTGCGCCTGCCTGGAAGAAATCGAGGACTGATCAGAAAGGGCGGTGTGACATGGACAACTTAATCAACATGAAAGAGCTTTTCCCAAAGCTCAGCGCCGGCGAGATAGCGATCGGCGTGATCTTCGGTTTCATTGCGCAAATCTATGGAGGATGGTCAGAGGGCATGACGCTTTTGGTGATCGCCATGGCCATCGACTACGTCAGCGGCCTGATCGTGGCGGCTGTGTTTCACGCTTCGAAGAAAACAGAGAACGGCGGCCTTGAAAGCAGAGCCGGCTGGAAGGGCCTCGTCCGGAAAGGGATGACGCTGGCGATCGTACTGATCGCCGCCCGGCTGGACATCATGCTCGGGACGACATTCATCCGGGACGCTGTGGTCATCGGTTTCTTATCAAACGAAGTGATCAGCATCATCGAAAATGCCGGTCTGATGGGTCTACCGATTCCGCAGTCGGTCGTCAACATGATCGACCTGTTGAAGACAAAAGCAGACGAAGCTGCCGAGCACATCAAACCGGTCAAGCCGGAAGAGATCGAACCAGAGGAAGATCCCGGCACAAATAACACTCCTGAGCAATAATGCAACGCTCAGACGTGTTAAACGTGCGTTAAACGCGCGTTAACTGATCGCCCTGGCGTATCCAGGCATTTACACACGGCCGCGTTCCCCTGCGGCAAATCAGACGAAAACTCCTGCAATCAGGCTTACCAGTTCCCCAGCTGGTGGGCCTTTTTATTTGCCACCGTGACACGAAAATGACACGAAAAAAAAGAGAAATCTGACTTTAAACAGCAGAGAATAGCAAAAAAAGGCCGTAAAATGCGGCCTTTCGCAACGCACGGCAACATTCAGCCGATTCTCCTCACGCGCTCCTGATACATAAAAAGCCCTTAAAATGGGGCTTTTTTTGATGCGTGACACGATTATGACATGAAAAACGTCTATTTTTCAGTTTTTCGTAGTTCTTCGACCTTCGCCAGAAGCTCGTCGTCTGTCTTTTTCAGCAGATGTGTGTATGTCTTCAGCGTCTGGTTAATTGAGGCATGGCCGAGGCGCTTCGAGACTGCGACGATATTCACGCCGCTGTTGATCAGGATCGTGGCGTGACTGTGTCTCAGATCATGCAGCCGGATGTTCGGCACGCCGCTGTCTTTCTTCGCTTGGCTGAAGACACGCTGCAGCGAACTGATCGCCAGGGATCTCTTCCCGCCGAAGATGAACGGGTCAGCGTGCTCGATCAGAGGCTCGATCGCCGCCATCGTTTTCGAGTCTAAACTGATGACACGCGCGGAGGCGTCGTTTTTGAGCCCCAGAAAGCCGTTCTTGTAGTGCTTGATACTTTTATCAATCCGGATGCGATTGCCCTGCAGATCGTCACGGCAGACGGCCAGAGCCTCACCTCTGCGGCATCCTGTCCAGAACAGAAAGATGAAGAACGGCTGCCAGGCTTCCGGCACGCATTCCAGGAACTGATCGAACTGCTCAGGCGTCCACACCGGACGCTCTTTTTTTTCTGCGCTGGTCAGCTTGTAGGGCGTCATGACTGCCGCACAGTTAGGCAGCTGGTAGACTCTCTCGGCGTATGAGTAGACGGCCTTCACATATCCGATGCCGAGATTCATCGTTCTGGGCGCCAGATTCTTCGCCCTGAGGCCGTTTCTCCAGTTGACCAGATCTTCCCTCGTTATTTTCTCGAACGGCTCAGAATAGGCCGTGAAGTGCTTCCTGAGGAAGCCGCGCTTCCGGGCTGCCGATGAATCGGACGAGTCAAGGGCAACGAGGGAGGCTTCGAACATTTCCTCAAAGGTCCGGCCGGTCCGTGTTGCTTTGAGTGTCTTCTGTTCTGCCTCCCAGATCTGCGCGTCTCTTTTGGTAGAAAATCCGCGTTTGCGGACCTGCTTCACCTTCCCGTCTTCAGTTGTGACCGAATACTGGACGAACCAGGTCCCGCGCTTTTTGTCTTTATAGGCTGGCATATTATTTTCCTTTCATTGCTTCGACCATAGTGATCACTGCATCTTTTTGATTATCTGAGAGGCTGCGGAAGTGCGACAGAAGCCTGGCTTCTCTCGTCTCTTCTGGAGTCGGTTCCAGAACGGCGTGCGGATCATCTACTCGGCCGGTCAAATATTCAACGGAAGTGTCAAGTGCTTTAGCCAGGGCTTCGAGCATCTTGAAGTCGATTTTTTTGTATTCTCCGGACTCGTACCGGGAAAGGGTGGAGCGGTTCAGGTTTACGGCTTCAGCCAGCTGCCGCTGTGTGAGCTTCAGTTCTTTTCTGCGCGCTGCGATGATCTCGCCGGTGTACCATGCCCGGACACGTTCTTCACCGTTTTGATAGTAAATATAAACGCCCGGTCGCAGTTGCTGATATAACAGTCCGTCAATGATTTTTTCCATTTTGCGGTCTCCCTCCTCAAATAAATCTTAAAACGATAATGTGACAAAAAGCAATTTTAATATTGACAATGTGCGAATTTAAGCACAAGATAATGACAAGGGGTGCGAAAAAGCACACAGAAAGGAGGAACATGAAGAAAGAGCTTCTGAAAGAAGAACTGGAGAAGCGAGGCATGAACCAGCTGGAACTCGCAAATCTGTCCGGCCTTACTCCGTCGACAGTTTCGCGCATTTTGAACGGCGACAGGGAATGTGGCGTCAAGATCGCGGCGAAGATCACGAACGCTCTGAAGCTGAAACCGGCGACAGCGTGCAAGATTTTTTTTGAAGATTGAGGTGCTAAAAAGCACCAAAGGAGGAAAACCATGAAAAGAGAGAAATTCAGCCCGGCAGTCGGTGACGAGTACATCAACCAGGGCAACGGCAGCATCTTCCGCTGCGTTGAGTGTCTGGACGAACCAGGGACCGCAATCCTGCAGAACACAGAGAGCGGCTGGACATTCAAGGCCCACGGCCTCGGCATGTATTCGAACGGCTTCGTCGACTGGGACTTCTCAACCGGCGGCCACTTCGCATGAAAAGCCGGGAAGAAGTACTCGCTGCCGGCTACCTGTGCAAGAAGGACATCCGGATCCTGCTGAATGTCAGCCGGGAGGTCGCGGACAAAATGTTCGACGACGCGCACCAGTACGAGCTGGAGAAGTATGGCCGGCCGCGCATGTACTACTACGGCCGGAAAGTCTCGCTTGAGGCTGTTCTGGCAGTGACTGGCAAGAGCTTCAACATGTTGGCCAAACAAATAAAAAGCAGCGACTCGCCTGCAAAGTGATCGCTGCCCCCCGTTTAGTGGTAGGTTTAAAAAACCTGCCTCAATCTTAACAGAAAAGAGGAAGAAATGAAAAAGAGAATCATTGCGCTGGATGACACATACACCAGCGACGACATCCACAGCATCAACGCGCTGCTGTTCATCACTTCGATGATCATGCTCGTCATGATGACGATCGCACGGATCGGAGGCCTGGTATGAGCCGGAGACACATGGAAGAGATCGACGCTGATCTGTTCAAGAAAGAGTATAAGCGCATCATGGAGACGCACCACTTCACCATGGCGCAGCTGGCGAACATTGTCGCACCGCATAGCAAATCACCGAGCTCATATCTGAGCGACTGCGCAAGATCCGGAAAGGCTCCGACCGAAGTGCTGGAGGCCATGACGGACCTGTTCCAGATGGATCCGCACGTCTCAAAATCCTATGAAGAGCCGAAGGTCGAGAAGATCCAGCTGTTCGATCAGGGACAGCAGCCGATCATCGAGCGCCTCGATCGGATCATCAAGATTCTGGAGAACATCAGCCTGAACATGTCGGCGGCCTGCGCTCAGGTGCCGAAGGAGTCCGACGAATGAACCAGACGAACGTTTTGACATGGTACGAGATCGACCGGGATCTTCCACAGCTTCCGACAGCGAAGCATGTGCTGGTAGAACTGGACGACAACACCATGGTGTCCGGTAATTTCTGCGCCGTGACATTTCGCGCAGACAGAAAGACAGAGCCGGCACTGATCGAGTATTTCTTCGCGCCGGATGTGCATGGATCCAAAGAGGAAGAGCTGGCTCCCTCTGTTGATATCGAATACATCACCAGGTGGACATTCTACCCGGAGGCAGAAGCATGAATCGCAGAGAAGTCAAAGAGTTTTGTGAAGACCGGTGGAACTGGGAAGCCGTTGATGGCAATGACTGGGTCAGATTCACGATCCTGACCGTCGGCAGTCTGCAGTTCGGACGTGTCGAGATCAAACAGATCACCAACATCGGTGACGTCATCATGCACAAGACTGAACCGGTGACTGACTTCAGACCGGAAGGGACGATCTACGAGATCGACAAAGCGCATAAATGTATGAACTATGGCATCTCATTCACATCTCTTGCGGACAGAGTATGGAAGGAATTTAAACGACTTGAGGAGGCTAAAAAATGATAAGAGTCGAAAAAGCAAATAAAAACAATCTGCCGGAATCCGCTCATGGTCATCTCGAAACAGATGGCGTTGGAATCGTTCTCGAACTGAAGGGCGGACCGGCCGTGGTATTCGAAGAACTCTGCGGCCTGGTCGCTTCGCTGCGGAATAATCCTTTTTACAGCGAAATGCTGGACGCAGCACTCGAAGCAACGGAGGACGGTGCTGTCAGTGTCGGGGAAACGATCAACCTCCGGAAGGCGGTGGACGCATGAGCGAGAACAAGTTCCCGGCAGTGAAGAACCGCACGTCCGGCCGGCAGACGGTCACCAGAGGACGGATCCGGATCGGAAGATTCAATCCGATCATGGATTTTGAACTGCAGGCAGACAACGCCACAAATGAAGAACACATGGAGTTTACCGTCAACGGCGAACATTATGACATCTGGCTCCCGCTTGGAGAGTATGCGGATTTGCACGAGAAGCTGCGCGGAGGTGACAGATGAACCTGACAGTGCAGAAGACACATGTCGATGATATGCAGCAGGCTGTCCAGGCTGACCGCCAGAAGTACATCGGCGGCTCTGATGCCGGTGCCATCTTCGGCCTCAATCCCTGGAAGAGTGCCTACGCTCTCTGGTGCGAGAAGACCGGCAGGATCGACGACAAGATCCCGGACAACGATGCGCTGAAGACCGGCCGGGATCTGGAGAACTATGTCGCCCAACGCTTCACAGAAGCAACCGGCAAGACGGTCCGCCGCGATAATTACAAATACACGCTGCATGAGTATCCGTTCATGGTCGGACACATCGACCGCCGGATCGTCGGAGAGAATGCGATCCTGGAATGTAAGACCGCGAACAGCTACCAGACGGCATACTACGAGGGCGGAAATTTCCCGCCGCACTATTACACACAATGTCAGCACTATATGGCCGTGACAGGCGCCCAGCGCGTCTATCTGGCGGTGCTTTGCTTCCCTCACTTTTACTGGACCTATTACGACAGAGACGAGGCCGAGATCGCCGCTCTGATCGCCGCCGAGGCCGTGTTCTGGGAAAACGTACAGAACAACGTCCCGCCGGAGATCGACGGCTCAGACAGCACGGAGCGAGCCATCCAGGCGCAATATGCCGACGGTGGCGCTGACGGTGTCGTCTCTCTCGAACGGTCCGGTCTTCCGGAATCACTGATGATGATCGCCGAGTGCAAAGCGCAGATCAAGGATCTGGAGGAGATCCAGAAGGCACACGAGAACAAGATCAAGGAAGCAATGGGAGAAGCTGCTCTCGGCATGGCTCCCGGCTGGAAGGTCAGCTGGAAGAATCAGAGCCGGAACACCGTCGACACCAAGCGACTGAAAGAAGAGCACCCGGATCTGTATGAAGAATATCTCAAGACATCCGAAAGCAGAGTCTTCCGGATCACGAAACTGAAGGAAAAGAAAGGATCCTAAAAATGAGCGAACCTAAACAGAATAACCAGGCCGGACTGCTGCAGCAGACGGCTCAGAACAATACAAAAAACAACGCTGTGGCGAAGGCAAAAAAGACTAAGTTCGCCGCACTGATCAAGGACGCCAACGTCCAGAACAGCCTCGTCGGCACTCTGGGCGATGCAGCCAGGACGAAGACCTTCACGTCTTCTCTGATCTCAGCTGTCAGCACAAACCCGGCTCTGCAGGAGTGTGAAGGCATGAGCATCATCAGCTCTGCGCTTCTGGGCGAGAGCCTCAACCTGTCACCGAGTCCGCAGCTGGGCCACTATTACATGGTTCCTTTCAAGGACAACAAAGCCGGCATCACGAAAGCAACGTTTCAGCTCGGATGGAAAGGCTACTACCAGCTCGCCCTGCGCTCCGGCCAGTATAAGAACATCGACGCTGTGGCGATCAAGGAAGGCGAGCTCGATCACTACGACCCGATCACGGGTGAGATCAAGATCACGGCGATCTCTGACTCGCTCGAAAGAGAGAAAGCCCGGACGGTGGGCTATTACGCATATTTTGAACTTATCAACGGCTTCCGGAAGGCTATCTACTGGCCGAAGGAAAAGATGGAAGCGCACGCGCTGAAGTACTCCAAAGGATATGCAGCGAAAAAGGGCTACACGTTCTGGGAGAAGGATTTCGACGGCATGGCTCTGAAAACTATGTACCGCCAGCTGATCGGCAAATACGGCATCATGTCGATCGAGATGCAGAAGGCATACGCCAACGACATGACCGTCCAGACATCCATCACACCGGACGACAACGAGCCGGAATACTTTGACGCCGGTGTCATTGACGCCGCGACAGGGGAGGTGATCGAATGAACATTCCTATCAATGCAGATCTGCTTCTGAAAGAGCTCCGGCATGAGCTGAGAAAAGTCGAGACGAATATCATCGATCCGCTCTGCGATCCGAAAAAAAAGAGATCCATCACGCTGAAGATCACAGTGGATCCGCATGGTGATCCGCACTCAATGCCGCTGATGTCCGCCGAGATTGGCAGCACACTCGCACCGAGAGACTGCAGCGGGATCGCCGCCGTCTGTGAGCAGATGTCGTTATTCAACATGAACACACCAAGCGAGGACCAGCAGCCGGAAGTATCGGCCGATGCCTGAGCTCCTCATGTTTACCGTCCCAGGCGTGCCAAAGGGGAAGGCGCGGCCGAGAGTTACAAGAACAGGTCACGCCTTCACGCCGAAGGGAACGGTGGAATACGAAAACATGGTCCGGATGTCGTTCGTGACGGCATACCCGGACCGTGTGCCGATTCCG
>Ga0247611_10010205_pt1 | contig 11081 bp, 19 predicted proteins | sample 177DNAGHGhighgp2_FD_192422 | JGI IMG/M metagenome (GOLD analysis project Ga0247611, IMG submission 192422) | Sheep rumen microbial communities from Palmerston North, Manawatu-Wanganui, New Zealand - 1770 DNA GHGhigh gp2 | ecosystem: Host-associated > Mammals > Digestive system > Stomach > Rumen... | reverse complement strand
TTCCACACGCTCCATCGCCTCCTTCACCTTATCCATGTCGATATTGAAGTTCACGTTGGAGGTCACGTTATCAGCGAGAGCGAACTCACGGCCTTTCTTAGTGTCGATGTCGATGTCCGTTCTGCGCACGGCAACCAGCTTATCGCCAGTAACATCAATCACTCGCACTTTCTTGATGCCGGCATTGATGGCACCAGCAGCAGTCTTATTGCCTGCAATGATACGATTGTTCTTGTCAAGCACCACGGATCGGCCACAGCCAAAGGTGGCAAGGGAGTAGTCAATCATCTTCTCACCTTCGGCAGTTCCCTTATTGAAGTTAAGGTCGTCTTGAACCAAATCCTCAATGTTCAGTATCTCTTTTCCTTCCATAGCTTATATACCGAGTAATTCACCAACAAGACCGATGACCACCCCGTTTTCCTCGTAGTAGTCATCAGCGAATTTGTTTAGTCTGTCGTATTCCTCCTTGGTGGGGGTGATAGAGTAACCCTTGAAGCGAATGGGTGTAACATCAGCGTCCTTGCTTGCACGGCTGCTGGCAAGTTCCTTTCGCTCCTTGGCTCTTGCTTCCCTACGCTCCTTGGCAGTTTGCCGTTCAATGTACTTGTCTATATCCTTGATGCCCCATGCCTCAGTATCCATGTGCAGCTCATCGACACAGCGGCGAATCTCGTTATAATCGAGGTCCATGTTAGTCTTGGCAGTCATATTATCTGCCAAAGCAAGCTCCCTGCCTTTCCTTGAATCGAGGTCAAGGTCAACACGACGAACTGCTATCAGCTCATCGCCTTCTGAGTCAACGACTATCACATCATCTATACCGTGGGCCTCGGCGGTCTTGGCAGATTTGTTTCCGGCAATGATGCGGTTATTCTTATCTATCAAGACCGACCGGGCAGCTCCGAAGTTCTCAAAAGAGCGGTTCATCAGCACCTGACCTTTCTCAGTGCCTTGATTGAAATTCTTATCATCCTGGATAAGGTCGTGTATCTTTATCTCTTCCATTATGCACTCACGAATTTATTGATGAAATACTGGCACCCGCGCTGGGTCACCTTGGTAGTCCGGGTGACATGCTGCTCACCGTTCTTTCCCGACCGTGTACCCTTGGTGACTTCAAACAGGCCCATTTCGACGTATCGCTGCATCGGCATATTCCTGTCAGAGCCGACACTACAGAGGTAGCCCTCCTTGCGCAGCTGCTCAAAGAGCCGGACTTCACCTGTCTTGTAACCGTTCTGGCATAGAATCTTCGCCAGTTCACCGATAAGTACAGAGTCAGGAGACGAGAGAACGGCATCTGCAAAGGCCACCTTTGGCTTCTGCTCCTGTAACTGTTCTTGCTGGGCCTCAATCTGAACGAGCTGCTGCTGGTTTTTGGCAGCAAGCAACTGTTTCTCCTGTCGCTCCTTCTTCAGGGCTTGGAGTAAACGGATGCCGTTGTCAGGGTCAGCAATGATGCTGTCGATGGCTTGATTTGTCGCTGTGATACCATAATGCAGCAGTTCCTCGATTCTGTCATTGCACCAAATAGCGAACTCTGGAGAAAGCCAACGGGCAAACTCCATCGCTACAGATTTCTGGAACCAAGTACCAGGCTCCTTACCACCCTTTGTAACACGTTGTATGTCAGTCAAAGTGAGATTCTTCACTTTGGTCAAAGCGTTCATGTAAGACTTTGCGCTGTCCGTTTTGGTCCAGTCAACAGGTCTCTTACCAAACGGTTTTGCCATTTCCGTCGCGTTCACCATGAGCAAGTCACCCTTCTTTGCGAAAGTCACCTCTACACCATTGTAGGCAAATGCCCTCCTAATTACCTCGTTCTCCATAATCTATCGTTTTATTGCTATTAGTCCACAGAAATTCAGGTAGCGCCAATAGGTCTCGATGATACGGAAACCAGCAGCTTCCAGGAATTGACGGTTTGCAGCCTCGGTGACAGGCACCAACGTACCTTCGAGGCTCTTACGTTTCCCGGCGATCTGCTCCTCCGTATAGCTATTCTCCCTCTTGATGGCATAGTATTCATCCTTCATTGCCTCATCTATAACAGCGGAATAACCCAGCACCTTCTCTACAAGCAAGAAAGCACCGCCAGGCTGCAGGCTGTCATAGACATTCTGAATGATGCGCTGGCGGTACTCTATAGGTGTAAACTGAATAGTGAGGCAGGAAAGGATAAGACTGCACTGCGCTTCTGGCAGTGAGCTGGTGATGTCTCTTTTCTCTATGCTGACATTTGGATAGCCGGAATACTTCGCCCGACAAATAGACAGCATGGGGTCGCTTGTATCGCACAGATAGAAGTGGCAATCCGCATTGCCACCGATGAGACCTTCCACACCCTTGCCAGTTGAGCATCCTAAATCCATGACGTTGCTTTCGCGTGTGATGAACTTGCGGCCTAACCGGGTGGTAAGGTCACGCATCGTGTCATAGTCAGGGATTGAGCGGCTTATCATGTCATCAAAGACACGCGCCACTTCCGCATTGAACTCCCACTTGCCATCGGGTATGTAGTCATCGTGCATCATGCCTTCGCGCTTTGTAACTTTACAATATCCATTCCGAAACAAGTCAGCAGCGTTTCAAGCTGCTTCACCGTTATTCCACGCTTACCATTGAAATAGCTACTCAGCACAGAGCGGTTGATACCCGTCTCAGCGGACAGGTCCAGGATTTTCTTGTTCTGCTTTGAAATGCTGTCGCGCATAAGCAAGTGAATCATGTTGGCAGGCACGCTGCCATCTTCACCCTCACGCGCTGCCGTCACCTTCAGGTACAACATAATCTTCATTAGATGCTTGTACGGAATAGACCGCTTGCCGTGGAGGAAAGCGTTCAGGTTTTGGACGGTCAAGCCTAACAGAGTGCAGAGCATTGTCTGGTTCACTCCGCGCTCGTGCATGTGCTCTTCTATCTTCTCTCTTATCATTTCTACAACTTTTTAGACTGCAAAAATAATCATTTCTCCCGAAATTGCCAAATATTTGATAAGCAAATTATCAAAACTGCCTAAAAATTTGGCTATTTGCTCAAAAAACCTTACCTTTGCAAGTAAATAGATACATTTCATCTATGCTTCTTGCCCATTCCTGGGCACCATAGTCATAGTTTTGAAGGTATTTATCTTATTTGCACAGGAAAGGCCCGCTCGGGAGAGTCGGCCTTCCTACTTTTTTATGGGGATGGTCTTACTTTCCTGCTCGGTTTTCAACTCTGGTGGAAGCATCCAGTATTTCGGCTTCGGGTACATCGTACCTTCCTCGTCAACAAAAGCAAATCCATCTTTATGTTTCACCACCTTTCTCACGGCAAAGGCATCGTCATCGTTCCTCACACACAGCCAAGTGTTGAGTGGAGGGTAGCCTTTATCCAACTTGTGCCACATTCCTTCAACGAAGTACGAGGCACCCTTGCAGAAGGCAACAGTGGCTATACGCTCCATTGACTCCTGAATCAATTTACTTGCGCCTTGCAGCGCACAGGCTGTTCTCATGTTTTTACCGTAGGTCTCTGCGGCATTGAGGAAATCCCTACCAAGAATCTTCTCAACCAAATTTCTTTCTGATTTTTCCATACTATTTATTCTCCTTTTTGTCTACACAAGCCCAGTCCACAACAAAAACGTCATGCTGGTAATCATTATGGCGAGACTCGCCACTTCTCTTTGCTTCATGCTTCATAATTCATCAAGTTCTTTGTTCAACCTTTCTATCTTATTAACCAGGAAATCCTTTCGCTCCTGCGCCATCCCAATAGCAAGGGCAGACAATCGTCTGATCTGCTCGTTTGGCATACAGTCCAAGAAACAATCTACAACATCTGTAGGAGTGGCCATGCCCATTGTTAGCAGCCCTTCCATTTCTTTGATTGCAGTCTCACCAGCTGAAATCTCAGCGACAATCTCATTTGCCTTTTGCAATTTTTCTCTATCCATACTATTTTGATTTTGATTGCTTGTAATATCTACCTCCGCACTCACCACTGGGTAAGATGTCATAGGGGCCGATGGCCTTGCCTGAGTTTACGTCAAGGGCAAGTGCAAAGAGTGCGCAATCCAAACGGATATTGCACTCCACATTACAGCAGATAAGCGGTTTATCCATGTTTCTCCTTATAGTGTTTCTCCATAAGGTCAACAATGTCCTTCACCGTTGTTTCGTCTGTAGTCAGGCATTCGCATTCCGCATCGCTTACACTGATGTCAAGCCTATGCTCAATATCCATCACTACCTGCACCATGTCAAGACTGTCACCACCGAGGTCATTCCGGAAGTTATCTTCCAGGGAAACGCTCACCTTAGAATCAATAGGTGAAATCACTTTTCCCGTGATGTCAAGCACCACTTTCTCAATTTCTTCTCTGTTCATATCGTTAAGTAAATAGGTTATAATCCATTCCGACAAAGTTCTCACTACACTGGAGAGCCTTTTCAAAGTTATCTGCAGCCATATTCTTCTGCACATAGTCATGGATAGACTTCTTCCAGTACACCTTAAATCCCTCCTTCTCACATAGCCCTGTCACACGACCGATGAAGAAAGCGCACTCATCAGCATTATAATAGTCATTCTTTACTCCAGACCGCAAGCCAATCTTGAACAGGTCACAGAACTTTGCAGATTGCTCGATCATCCGGAAGGAACTGTTGAAGTCTATGATTGGCTCAATGCTTGCGAAAGTCCTGAAACCCAGCTCTTTTACTCGCTTCATTGAGTCAATACGTTCTGCATTTGAGTCTGCATAAGGCTCCATGTCATCCCTGCCTGTCAACGTAAAACCGATAGCCAGCAATGGGCGTTTCTCCTTCTCGATGTCATTCAGTATGATGTTTGCAGACAAAGGCACATTCGCGCATTTGGTCAGAATCTTTACCGGAATGCCACACTGCAGGGCAAACTTGGCTGCTTTCAGTGTCAGCATATGCGTTTCCCTTAACATGGGGTCTGTTGAGAAGGAGAAGAAAACACCTGTTTTTCTCAGGTGGTCAATATGCTTCTCGCACTCATGCTTGAATACAAAGAGCGCATCGTTCTCGTCTGCAAAGCATTTCTTCAGCGAGACCTCTGTCTTTCCCAAAGTCTTACTAAGGACTCCACGCTTCAGGTAGCAGTACAGGCAATCGTGAGGGCAACCGTTATAGAAGTTGCAGCCGACAGCGGCATACTCCCTTGCAGCACCCTTTGGCGTATAAAGGGCCTTTCCGTTCAGGATAATTTCTTTCGTTTCCATGCTTATCTGAAATCTAATTTGAGTTGTTCGTTTTTCTTATTGTCGAGTTGCTTATTCAGGTTGACCTTACGGCCATCTTCCTGCCCCTGCTCATAAGCTTCTCCCAGCACTTCGCGCCTACGCTGACGGTGCTTTGTCTTATCCATCGTATAGTTATTCTGCTGAAACAGAAACTCCTTGATCTTGTCTTTATGGCAGACAACAAGAGCGGTTTCCTCAGAAGTAGGCTTCATGCTGTCATAATTCTCCTGAAGGCCGACACTGACACCTTCAAGATATGAGCGCATAAACAGGTTTCTGCCTTTCTCTGTATAACGCTGACCATTTACCATAGCTTGGTTCTGTGCTTCATTGAATCGTTCAATGACCAGCCTACGAAACACCTTCAGCAAGTAGTCATAGAACTCTCTGACGATAACCACGTTATCCTCTGCACCAATAATGAACATCTTTTGATTGTACGTCCTGGTATAGACATCGCATAAGTTGTTGACTGCGATTGTGTGGAGCAAAGCCTTCTTCCAATGATTGCCGTATTTGTCGTTTGTTACAATGTCCTCCGACTCCTTCATGTTGATGCAGGCTCCCTCATTCTCACCGCCGATGTCACTCATGGAAAGGTTATATTCCATCAGTAGCTTGTGTACCATCTTTGCAGCCTGGTATGCTTCTCCAGTGCTACCGATTTTCTCAGCATTGAACTGGAGTCTCAGCAACTTACGGATTTTGTTGATGACATTCTCTTTTTCCATAATTTTGAAGTTTGAATCTTATTTGCACTACAAAGGTAGTAAGAAATTATCAAATACGCAAATTATCTCGCGTTTATTTATCAAATCTGCAAATTATTTTTGGTTTCTCAGCAGTTTGAATCGTTCAGCAAGCTTTTCGACACCCATTTTCTCACGCTCCAGCATATCGAGATATTCATCTTCGTGGTTGAGTTCCAATGCTCTTAGTCCGGCTTTATCCAATGTTTTTTCATCAAACAGCTTGTCACAGAAAGCTTCGTATGCTTTGACTGATGCAAAGTTATTCGTAGGACTCAGCCCATTCTTCTTATAGTTGATGATATTGTCTGTTAGCATACCGAAGTTGACGTCTGCCTCCGCAATACGAGCAGGAAGATAGTCGTTTCTCATGTCAATACCAAATCGCTCTGAATACAGGTCGAAGTAGCAATCAAAGAGGTCTGCAGCAAGATGAATGAGCGTATAAGCCATCTGGAGCTGAGCCTTGAAGCGCGGATCGTCCTGCCTTTTTGACTCAAAGTAAGCGCAGAATGTAACATAGAGACTTGTCATTTCGCGCTTTAGCTGCCGCTCCATCTGTGTGCTGTAGTCAGACAAAATGTTTGGCATGTTACCATCTGCCTTCTTTATCCATTCGTTCACCTTTTCAAAGCAGCTCTTTGTGCCATTAAGCCACACCTTATACTTGTGGTGAATCATATTTCTGTCATCGAAAACGTCATACGGTTCCCAGAAATAATGCTCAGCAATAAGGACAGGAATAACTACTTGTGACCAAAACCTGGCACGGCAATCTTTCCTCACTGCCTGTGCTTGTTGAAATGTCAGTTTCTCTTGCGGTCTCTTTGGCTCGTTGTTCTGAGGTGCCAGCTTTGCCGACTGGTGGAAATATACTAATCTCTTTGTCATAGGTTAATCGGATTTACTTTCATATTTCGCAGGTTCAGGAATAAACCATTAAACTCTATCCCTCCACTGGTAATGAGATTCCAAAGGAGATTGCAGCCAAGATTTGCCAGCGTTGAGTTAATGAACAAGTCTTGTTTCTCCAGTGCTTCTGCAAGTGAGCAGCTGGGGCCGCTATCCTTCTCGTTCACAGATGAGAGGTCAAAAAGCTCGTCGATGCAAGGCAACTTTCCAACTGGCTTCGACTCTTTTGACTTTGGCTGTTCCAGCTCTTTTATGGTGCCAAGCACTACCTGGCCAGTGTCAGCAGTATTGCCGAAATCTATCCAGTAGAAGAAATCCTTTTCATCGTCACCTTCTATATTGTGGTATGTACGCAGGTTCTTTCCTATTTTTATACGCGCCTTTGCATTATCCACACAACTGATGATGATATTGGCCGTATCATCGGCTCCTTTGCTCGGGTATCTGCATGGTTTTGAATCCCAGCCAAGGCCAAAGAATCGGTTGACTCTGGTCACCAATACGTCTGCCTTGTTGCAACCTATCTCCATGGGAGTAAAGAGTTGCCGACCAAGATTTGCCGGGGTGACAATATCATCGTCAAACACCGTGACATGAAGCCCCTTGTGGCCAAGTGTCCGCAAAGAGCAGTCAATACGAGCCAAGGCTGTCACTACCTGACTACCTGTACCTCCAGCACCGATAACGTACACCGTTAGCGGGTGATAAGGATTCAGGAGGTAATTGTGCGTAAAATGTACTTTTTTCATTTCAGTATCTCCTTCAACTTCTTTGAGACAGGCTTTAACACATCTTCGGGGAAGGGCTCGCCTGTCTCTATGAGCCGCTTCGTAAGCAAAGCGAGATTTCCATTGATTGGGTTTTGCCCGGACAGATGACTAAACTCAGACTGCCAAAACATTTTCTCCCAATATGCTATGACATTGGCGAAAGTCCTTTCTGTGGGCTTCTGTACCTTTGCACTACCGAGGCAAACATGCTCCGTAGTATTCATGAACGGTGCTCTATAAAGCACTTCCTTTGGTTTTTTCCCCTTGAAGGCATAGAGGCTAAGCGAATTATCCTGCACCACATAAAGCAATCCAGGCACCTTCATCTTGCCATTGGGAATATTCAGAGATTTGATGAAGTACACGAAACGCTCCTCTGGTCCATGATACCATACCAGTTTGTCTTTCTCCATGCGTGTATCGCAATACAAGACATTCTCAGGAACAGCACCATAAAGGCTTTTGTCAAGCTGTGGATTTGCTGCCGTAACGTTTTTCACCAGCACAGACACCATGTTTTCAGTGAGAGGCTTTCCTGCTCCCATCACTCCGTTGGTGATGTCGCGCTTCTCCAAATAGTAGTCTTTGTTGTATTCCTCCCCTGTCTTATATGCTATGATAGCAGCAAAGGGTTGGTAAACGTCCGTGATAGTCTTTATTATCTTACTCATAAATAAACGTGATTAACTTTTTGTACCAATCTGACCACCGCTTGGGATAGTCACTCGGCTCTAACTTATATCTACACTTACTGATCTTCTCAACCTCTACCAAAACAGGCATACCCATGTTACAATTATCTCTGTTGAAGATGTCTATCACTTCACCTACGGATTTGTCGTCATCTTCGCTAAATCCATAGCTAAAGGTAAACAAGGAATCAAGGCAAAGCATTTCGTCTGAACAACCTTCTTCTTCCAAAAAGGTTTCGTCTCCTAAGTCATAACGTATAGGAGCGATGTCGTAATTGCCCAGCGAATCCTCCGTGTTCAGGTCAATACCTTCTTCCAACACCTCAAACAGCTCAGACACATGGCGGTTTTCTCCATTTGGCAGCTGATAATAGGCTCCCCCATCATAGTTTGTCATTCCTTCCCTGACTTCAAAGACGAGTTCATGGAAGCAGCCTTTCTTTGCCTCGCGTTTTGCTGTAATTGTATCAAAGTAAGCTCTTACATCACCCTGCACATATCGGTCAGTGAGTTTCTTGTATTCCGGACTGAGTTCAACTTCTGGGTCGTACTTTATTTCGTCTGCATCGTATTCTATGCCTAATGCCTGGCACATTTCGTAGCTGTCATAAGGTAGTCTGAATAAGCTGAATTGACTGAGGAATGCGAAGAAGTCAAGAAGAATCTCCTTCAGTTTATCGTCCACACACTCCAGTATTCTAATGGGGAGGAAATACAGATTTGACGTGTCGAGACCATCGTTGAGCTTGTAAGCGACAAACTCTACACTGGAGGTATCGCCATTGTCTATTTCTACCAATTCTACGTCCATTTCCTTAACGTTCTCTTTGATAGCTTCACTCAGCATAGCAGCGTCATGGAACTTGTTTCCTGTGCTCTCAAAGTTCAGCTTCTTGTCATAGACAGAGAATAAGGACCGGACTTGCTCAGTAAGGGCGGGCAGGTCTATCTCCCCGCACCGCCTCGTTACCGTCTCAATATCGTAGGCGTGGATGCAGTCAAAGCGTTGCGTCAGAAAATTACCGCATTGCCCTTCCCTGGCAGTATGCGTCGGCCTTCTTCCGACATGCTTCTTTCCAGTGCTGATCCTATCTTTTGATGAAACCGCCATAATTTCTCAGATTCTTTGTCGTTCATCCCTTTGTGCCTACGGTTGTCTTGAACTCATAGACAGCCTCGTCATTCTCCACCTTGGGGCCATGCACGTTGCTCGTCGTCAGCTCAGGGTATTGGTTACTATAGAAGTTCATCACTTCCTCTGGTGACATCTTAGGGTCAGGGTCAGAAAGCTTCTGTCCGTTGTGCTTAAACACGCGCTTGTATTTACTAATTCTCAGTGGCATAATCTTTTTGTTTTAAGGGTTATTCTTCTTCGTTTTCAGTCTCGTCATCCTTCGGTTCCTCTGCTTTCGCAGGAGCGGCTTTTGCAGCCTTGCCAGGCTTCACGTTCTTACCGTCGCTCATGTCCTCAGTGGCAGCACCAAACATCGAACCTTCGCCGAGGGCAGCTTTCACCTTTTCACGCAGAGAGTCAACTTTGGAAGCTGACCCTGCGACTGTGGTAGCGTACTTGTGGGCACCATCAAGGCAGGTGAGAGCATCCTTGAACTTGTTTTCCTTAAAGTTCTGTTCAGCAATAGCCATCCAGCCGTTGAACTCTTCCTGCGCCTTCTTTGCCTCGTCCTTGGCTTTCTTCTCCATTTCAGAAGCTTTCTTGGCTTCCTCCTGTGCGTTCTCGAAGTCTTTGATGTTAGACAGAAGACCGTTGGCCTTTGCTATGGGCTGCAGAACTGTGTCCAGGAAACCTTCGTCCATTTCCTCTGCTGTTCCGTTCAGGCAGATAGGAACAAACTTGTTTTTCGCAGCGTCCTTAACAAGACTGTTGCCGGGCAATACGCTCACGGCAAGACCGCTCTCACTCTTTGCAATGGTCAGGGCAATGGTTGTACCCTCTGCCATGCTCTCAGATAATTTCTTGAATAATTCCATTATATTTACGTTTTTGTGGCGGCTGGTTAAACCGCCGTTACCTTGTTGTCTTTAGAATGTGGTGCCGTACCCCTCTTGTCTGTGGTATTCAGCAATCACGCACCCACCTCCGTTATAGAAGTACACGACTCCATTACGTTCTCTCTCGTAGTCACCTTCTTCTGCAGTTGCCTGAAGGTACTCGCGGAACCGTTCTTCACTCACGAAAGCTCTGTTTCGGTCATCGAAATCAAGGAAAATAATCTTGCTCATAATTCTATGTTTTGAAGTGTTATCTTATTTGTTGCTTTATGCGATACTTTTCTTATATTCATCCATAGCTCTCATAAGGACTGCCAAAGAGAGGCGACCCTTGCAAACGAGCTTACCGTTCTCATTCAGAGTGCCGTGGAAACGGTCACCGAAATAGTTTACTGCTGATACCTCGTTACCGTTAATGGTAAGTTCTACCTTGTTGCTGGTGGTGAATGTTATAGTTGCCATTTTATTCTAAGTTTTGAAGTTGTTATTTATCTTATTTGACACTACAAAGGTACAATGATTTTATCATATACGCAAATTTTACGGCAATTATTTTCGGAAAAATGATAATTTTTTTCGCTGACAATCAATTACTTATCTGCATTTCGTTCTATGTATTCTTGCGGAGTGCAACCGTGCTTTTTCTCGAATAAGGCACTATATGTTTCACGTACCTCCTCAAAAGTCT
>Ga0247611_10010204_pt1 | contig 11082 bp, 9 predicted proteins | sample 177DNAGHGhighgp2_FD_192422 | JGI IMG/M metagenome (GOLD analysis project Ga0247611, IMG submission 192422) | Sheep rumen microbial communities from Palmerston North, Manawatu-Wanganui, New Zealand - 1770 DNA GHGhigh gp2 | ecosystem: Host-associated > Mammals > Digestive system > Stomach > Rumen ... | reverse complement strand
TGAAACATAATATTTTATAACACTTTCTTTATAAAGATAATCAAATTCTACATTATTTAGATTTATTATATTCTCATAAGCATTATTTGACTTTTCTAGCTTATCAAAAAATGCTATATAATTATTTGATAATTCTAAATCCATCACATTCATATTTAAGTTTTTTGCTACATCGTGTTTAATTAGATTTAAACCTGCATAAATCCAACATCTCCCACTTTCTTTTTGATCATATCTTTTACTTTCTGGTAACTCTATATTAAAAACCGGTTGGTTTTCTATTATAATATCTCTACTGATGCAAGCATTTTCCAGTCCATTTTTTGTTATTGCATTTTCGATTATTTTATTCATTTTATTTGAATTATAATCTTCGCTGAATTTTTTTATCTGCTCTAATGATATTTGCTCTTCCATCTAATTCGACTCCTCACTATATATTTTAGTGACATTATATCACAAATTGAGAGAAAAAGAAAGTGTCCTTCAAACTGAAAACGAGTTCTGTTTAGTACATTTTAACGTTCTGTTTGCTGTAATGATTTTTTCCTTATATTACCTAACGTTTTCATTAATTTATCAAATTGGCCTCTTCCACTATTAACTCTCATAATCCCATTATATTCCCATTCAATAAAATCAATATACATATTAACTATGTTACCATTATTTGCATAATTAAAATATCCCTCATCATTTACCCAATCATTTGATATTTCTAAAATTTCTTTACTATCTTCTTCCTGTTGTAATAGAGTATGATAATTAATAGATTGTATTAAATAATCTGCATCTCTAGTTGAATAATACTTTTTTGTTCCTAATGACGCTAAATATTTAAGATAATTATCAGTATTTATTGATACATCTTGAATCCAAACAGAATTTGGATCAGCCAAAACATTTCCTTGTTTAATTCCTAATTTGCTTAAAACACTATTGCACGCTTCAATGTAATTATCATAACTTTCATATTTATTCTTATATATTTTAAATATTCCATTCAAAACATAATAATCAGTTACTCCATATTCTTCATGTATGTCTGTAACTATATTTAATAAAACTTCTTCAGTGTTTTGATTTGAATTTTGAACAAGAGCTTCTGTTAATAATTCATTTTTTAAAAAAATATTTAAAATATCATTTATACCTTGAGTATCTAGCTTTAAACATTTCACCTCATTATTACTAGATTCAGAAAAAAACCTTAACAGACTTGCATTTTTTATGCCTAATAAACTTATCAATTGTGTTTCAATATCTGTATCTTTTTCTTTAAATGCTATTGCTAGAGCAATACTTAGAAATTGATTATTTATATTTTGATTAAACAAACTATATTGTTCACTTGAATTTATGTCATCAACTACATCAAATAAATAATCCCATACATTATCATTATTATATTCTTTATATGTTCCAAAATCATAGTTCAGTTTCTTTAGTCCTTCATAACCTTCGTTTAAAAACAAATCATATATTTTTCTCTTTTCTACTTCTCTTCGTTTATAATTCTTATTTTTTGTCTGAAAAACAAGTGGCATATTCTGTAACACTTGCTCTGACATATCTATTTTTGATAACGCATCAATTAAAACTGTATTGCAACACAAATCAGAATAATCATAGTTACATTTTAATAATATTTTCAATAGTTTTTTGTTTTCATTATCAGATAAATCTTTACATTGTTCATTTTTTAATAATATTGCTGATGCCAAAGTTGGTATATTTGCTATGTTAGATAATAATTCATTATAGCCATCATCATCTTTAATATAATTTAATATATTTTTTTTATTCATAAGATATATAGCATCCATAAAAGCAACCGGAACTCTGTACCCATCTTGATCGTATTGTTTTTTTAATGCTTCTTGAGAAATCTTTCCAATCATTATTTTATATGTTAATAATTGAACTATGCCTTCTTCGACAAATTTCTTTGATGGATCATTTTTATTTGATAATACATGTAAAATCTCATGAACAAAATTAAAAAGTAAAACTTCTACATCTTTACAATAATATTTGTTTATTGTTATTTTTTTTTCTTTTCTATTAATAAAAGCTACACGATAATCATTTTTATCATTTTTTACTATAATCTCATATTCCTTTAATCTTGACTCTAACTCACTTTTACAATTATAGTCTATTTCTTGAATAAAAAATGAATTAATACTATCAACTGACTCTTTTATAATATCTAGATATTTCATATCTTCTTCTTTCATTGTACTTTCTCCTTATTTTCTATCATTCCATTCAGTTAAATTTCTTTACATATTCTTTCATAAAGTTTGTTCTTTTTAAATTGAATACTATCTTATCAACGATGAATATCTTAAAAAAGATTTATAACATTTTTTTATTTTTCTTCATTTTAAGAACAGTCACGCACTCCACGTGCCATGTCTGTTTGTAAAAAACACCTTAGTTAAACTTGTGTGCGGGTAAAAGACATCTAATTATACAACTTATCATAAATTAATCCAGCTAGTTCAACAAACAATTCCTTATTATCTATTAAATATTGAATATCTTCTAAAAACTTTTTATATTTTAAATCTTCAACATAGCTTTTATTAACTGCATATCCATTTTTCCCAAACTTTTTGATAGCAAATTGATATGATCTTTCAATAGATTCATTTTTATCAATTTCTGGATTCTTCTTTTTTCCATATGAAATTGAAGCAATTAAATACTGTTTCACCTCAACTTTTCTATCTGCAGAAGATAATATTTTTCCATATATATTTCTAGGTATATATTCTAATGAAGCTCTATGATCTTCAATTGCTTCTCTTATTGTTTTCATTTCCATGATGCTAAAAAATCCATTTAGATATTCATCCTCATAAGCTCTTTCTGCTGATAAAACTTCATGTCTATCTCTATCAATGTGACATGCAACATCATGAAAACATACACAAGTGTATAAAATATCATAATTTATTTCATATCCATCAGCAAGTTCAAAAGCTCGTTTTAGAACATATTTAACATGCTCTGAGTTGTGTCCTCCGTCATTCAATTCGTATTCTGGTAAAATCATTTCTTCAATATATTGTTTTAATTTATTATCAACTCTTTCAATTCTCTTATTAATTTTTATCTCATCAAAATTCAAATCATCTAAAAATCTGTTAAAATCCTTCATTTTATCCCCCAAAATACTTAACTAAGTAGTATTTAATTTGTTTATTTTTGGATACTTTCCTTCAATTCAAGAACAAAAATGCACTCCACATTGGTTGAATAGTATTTAGTGCAACATATCAACCTAAAAGCCCTACAAATAATTTTATTATTTTTTGTTATTTTTTTCTGCTTCAATCATTAATTTATCAAAATCGGATTGATAAAATTTATCCTGTTTTACTCTATATTTTTCAAATTCTGTCAAAGCCTTATCACATGCTATTTCATGAGAAATCCTTCCCGCATCTTTTAATATGTCCAAGTCATCTGATAATAAATATTTATCAATTCTATTTGCCCAATCCTCCATTGTCATTGGAATATTTCTTTTAGCTCTTCTTTCTGCTAAATCCAAAAAGGCAGAAACAATAAGTTCTAAATCTTCTAATTCCTCTTTGGTTAAGTAATTTTTTGCAATTACAACATCTGTTTCTAAAATCTTACCATTAGGAGAATTTCTCCATGATTTTAATCCCATATTTTCTTTTTCACTATCAGCTCTATTATAAATAATTTCTGCTGCTGTATTATGGGTTACTGCATAATGCATTTTATTTTGCACTTTTTTAAAAAATTTTATTGTAGTAGGTGATTTACTATCATAATCAATTGCTGTCGTATATATATCTGTTATTTTTTGATAAAATCTTCGTTCACTTAATCTTATTTCTCTAATTTCGGCAAGTACTGCTTCAAAGTAATCTTCATCAAAAAACACACCATTTTCCATTCGCTTTTTATCTAATATATAACCTTTTTTTGCAAATTCTTTTAATACATTTGTTGCCCATCTTCTAAATTGAATAGCTCTATCTGAATTAACTCTGTATCCAACTGATATTACCGCATCTAAATTATAATAATTAGTCTTATATTTTTTTCCATCTGAAGCAGTTGTCAAATATTTTTTTACAACTGCATTTTCTTCTAATTCTAAATCTTTAAATATATTTCCAAGATGATAACTTATATCCTGCTTTGATGTATTATACAACTCACCTAAAGCTTTTTGAGTTAACCACAAATCTCCATCTTCAAATCTTACTTCAATTCCTTTTTCCTTTTTTTGTTGTTCAAATATTAAAAACTCTGCACTACTACTTCTAATTATTAAATGATCTTTCAATTAGTTATCTCCCTTCTTGTTTTTCCTCAAATAAAAAATTGTTTAATTCAGGATATTTTTTTTAATTTTTATTTATTTTTCGTTACTTTCCTTCAATTCAAGAACCGATACGCACTCAACGTGCCGTGTCTGTTTGTAAAAAACGCCTTGATTAGACTTGTGTGTTTATAAAAGACATCTTAATCATTTCTTATGTTATATCACATTCTACTCGAATTCTCAAGCCATTTCGAAGTACTTTATTAAGTTTTCCATTTTCATCATAACCACCAACTATAACATAATCTACATATTTCTTGATCAAAATCTTCCATTATATCTTTAGAATCTAATAATTTTTTTACTTTCTTCAAACCATCTGAAATAGAGTTCTTATCTTCTGCTAATTACTTTAATTGTTCTATTTTATTTTCCAATATTTCAAGTTTTCGATTATATTTTTCTACTTTTTCATTATAGTCATTTTCTGATATTTCGTCTTCTACCATTAAATCTATCAATTTACTCTTTTTTAATTTTATATCTACAAACTCTTTCTTGAATTTTTCTAGTTCTTCCTGTCTATTATTTTCATTCATTTTGAAAAGTATAGTCATTTAAGATTAGAATATTTAAAAATCATAAAAAAGCTGAATACTCAATAATGCTTATGGATGGAACTTTATGAAAACATATCATAGATACTGATAAATAAGCCAATGAAAGATTTGAAACACTAATGAAACAAATGCTAAATAAAAATCCTATCGATGAAAATTTCAAAAATACTGACCCTTTAAAATGGATTGGACTTATGAATAATTATAAATATTCTGCTGAAGAAATTATTTTTAGTCAAATAATATATATATATAAATATAAAGATTATACAAGATTCAAAATTATTGCTAGATAATACACCATAAGGTCGCAGATAAAGCCATTCAAATGAATGGCTTTTAAATTATTATTTATGAAAAAGTCTTTTTATTATTTTAATTAGCTTTTTAAATATATTTTCCTTATATACTATTATCTCCGTTTGCATAACATGCTCTTCAATATTTTTTTTGTACTTGTTTTTAAAAATATCTTCTGGATTATATTTTTCTTTTTTTTGTTCTTCTAATTGCTTTGTGTAATTTGCTTTATATGACTTTATTTTTGCTCTTTGAATTTCTGTAGCTCCATATTTTTCAAACAATCCAAATAATATGTATTTTGTATCATCTAATAATTTTTGTTCATTAATTGATTTTGAAGTATCATATATAAATTTATGTTCATTATTGCAGTTTTCTTTTAAAAACTTTATATAGTCTTTTGGAATTTTCTCATAATCTTCTTTTATTAAATTACTTATTACAATTAAAACTTCTTTATATGCATTTGCATAAATAGTATTTATCATTTTATCCTTCTTCCTGAGTTAGCCCATCTTCTATTTCTTGTTTTACTCTTACTCCATGTTCTAAAGTTTCTATTGCTTCTATAGCTTTTCCTGGATTTTGGCAAAAAGTTTTAACTGTTTCTTTGCCTACTTGTTGAAGTGTAATGCCTTGATTTACCAAAGAATCATCTATAGCTAACGCAATTTCTCTTTGCCTATATGCAAAAACTTTTTGAAATGCTTCTCGCCACACTTTATATTCTTCAAACCCATCATGAATTAACCCACCATTAGAACTATTTACATACTTTGTTGCAGCTTCCTTTATATCTTCATCCATTAATATCCTTAAGCAGTTTTGATAATCTTCTTTATCTTCCTGCGATAAAGTCTCTAATTTTTGATTATGTGCAAACTCGAGTTGGCATTTCTTTTTTTTGTGCAAATGTTTCCCATCATATGATTCTACTTCAACTTGTTCTTCGTCTAATACTTCACTTTCAAAAGGAATATATGGGGCAATTAAAATTTCGTTTTCATTTGCCATACTATAATCGCCTTGCAACATATCAGCAATATCAATACAATCTGTACCATGCATAACATCAGCTTCTAATTCACTAGTAAAATCCATTGAAAAGCTTTTTAAAACATTTTCACCAATGGTCATTGAAAAAAAAGAACGAGTTATTCCTGAATTTAGCAAATCTTCAACTGCCATTTCTGCTCTGATAGCATCTATTGGTGTTTCTATGCATTTTCCATATTTATGCATTGCAGAATATAAATTTTCACATATTTGTAAAAAATCTTGTGGATTTTCTATAATCCTACATAGTACTCTTTTTCTGTTAGGAGGTCCTATTTCTGAAAAAATAATTCCAGCCTTCAATAAACCATTTATTATAGTATATGTTTTATCATCTCCAGTATAGAATATTGAACCGATATCTTCTCCAATATAAAGTTTTATAGCATCAAGTTCATTCTCTGTAAATCTTATTTCACCACTTTTATATAATGTTCCATCTCCTGCTTGACTATATATAGTTTTTGTCAATAAACTTTCTTTTATTTCTGCTATTTTTCTTCGTGTTTCGTCATTCGCTATCAGACTTTTATCTTCTAAACATTTATTTATAAGCTCAACACTTTTCGATGATTCTATTAACTCAATAATCTCATTTGGTTCTAAGTCATAATCTTCCCTATGTTTTAGTATAGCATATATTAAATATTTATTACCTCTCATACTTTTTATATATGAAAAATCTTTTTTATCAATTCTTGTAGCTAAATCTTCAAATATTTTGTATTTTAATTGTGACTCATTTTCATATTCTTCTGCAGTTTCAATAATTGAATTTAAATTTGGAATATAATTTCTTAATCCAGAAGTTATACTAATTTCATTGTTTAGTATTCCTTGTAAAATTTCATAATCATCAATTGTGAATTTAGGAGGTTTGCTATCCAAATTTTGCTTTAACTCTTCAATAAGTGTTACTAATTTTTCTTTTCTTGCAATGATGGCATTAGTAATTTTGGCTTTATCTCCATCTATAGATGAAATATATTTTTGAAAAATTTTTATATATTCTTCATTTGGAATTTCATTAATACGTTGAATATATTTTGTTAGAATGTCTAAGCTATCTTTGGAAATTTCTCCATTTCTCATTCTTTCAAATATTAATGTATATATTGATCCTTGCTCATCATATCTAGCATTGTAATTAGTAATAAATAATGGAGAATCTGCATTTTCTTCTTCTAAAAATCTGCATCCTTGTTCTTTATCAATTCCTCTTACTCTGCCATCCGTGTCAACAATAAAGTTTCTTTCATGAGTATCGTAATTGCAAATTAAATAATCTACAACATATTCTCTTAAAACATCTTCAAGTTGAGACTGTTGCAGTTCTGCTCCACTTATAACATTATCTCTAAATATTTCAGTAGCTGTTCTATCTACATCTATAAATTCTTGGACTGTTCCAAATGTGTCATTTATTGTAACAACTTGGCATGGAACAGCCGTTGTAGAGTCAATAATCTTTTGTATCTCATACGCCACTTCTTGAATATATGCTTTGCTATCTATTCTTTTTTGTTCCGTTCTATCCTCTGATGGTTTAAATATATATTTTCCATGCTCATTTGAACATAAAAACATTCTACCAGTTCCACCTAATCTTAAAGAATTCCCCATAATTAAAGTTTGGACATTTATATCATTGCTCATAAATTATTAATCCTTTACATTTATTTTTTCTTGAGTTTCTTTTTAGTAAATTTTTAAGAATTTTTAGTTTATTTGTTTAATATAATAATACTACTACTACATTTATATCATAAAAAATTTTTTCCCACAATAGAATATGATATATTTTCAGGTGAATTTTGAATTTAAATTATAATAGGTTGTTGTATATTGTTGTTTATTACTATTACCCATATGTGCAATTTTTGCACATATGATATCTTTCTCTAATTCTTCATCTTTGTAAATATTATTTATATGCCTAGTTATTCCAGTTCTATCAATTTTAAATAGCTTTGTTAATGATTCAATATTAAGCCAAACATTTTCATCTTGTAATAAAACTTCAATATTAACATTATCTTCATCATCTGTATAAAAAACAATGTTATTCTCATTTCCAATTATTTTATCATCAATTATATTCTTATCTAAGTATTTGTGTTATATCACGTTTTATAGGAATAATCAATATTATTAAACAAATTTTTTCAAAAAGAAGTTGCTCTAAAAACAACTTCTTTTATAATCAAATTAATTCTAATATTGCAACTACCTCACAATGGCTTGTCCATGGAAACATATCTACTGGTTGAATCATTTTAATTTTATATTTTTCTTCTAGTTTGCTCAAATCTCTAACAAAAGTTGCAGGATTGCAACTAATATATCCAACTCTTTTTGGTTCAATTTTTAAAATATTGTTTATAGTAGTATTATCCAAACCTTTTCTTGGAGGGTCGACAATTACAACATCTGGAATTATTTTTTTGTTTTCTATTAAATCTGTAAGTAATAATTCTGTATCTCCTGCAATAAATTCTGTGTTTTTAACATCATTCATTTTTGCATTTTCTTTCGCGTTTTCTATAGCCTCTTCTACTATCTCAATTCCATAAACCTTTTTTGCATACTTTGCTGAAAAAAGTGAAATTGTACCTATTCCACAATATAGGTCAAATACTACATCTTGATTACTAATATCTAAATTTTCAATTGCAATATTATATAAAGCTTCTGCCTGTATGGGATTCACTTGGTAAAATGAAAGTGGTGATATTTTAAAAGAATAATCTCCTAAAATATCTTCAATATAGCCATCTCCTACTACACTTATATTTTTTTGTCCCAAAATAACATTGGTATTCTTTTTGTTTATATTAACTACAACACTAGTAATATCATGACATGAACCCTGTAAATCTCGTGCAATTTCTTTTGCAAATGGCAATAAATCCCCATTTATAACCAAAATAACCATCATTTGCCCTGTTCTAAAGCCTCTTTTTATAATTACATGTCTCATTAATCCCTCTTGTGTTTTTTCATTATAAACAGAAATTTTATATTTTTTTATGGCATCTAAAACATATTTTGCAACTTGATTTGACTTTTTATCTTGTATTAAACAATCTTCTACAGGTATAATGTCATGTGTTCTATTAGCAAAAACTCCTATTATTGGCTCTCCATCTTTATTTACACCTATCGGGTATTGCAACTTATTTCTATAATGATAAGGATTTCCCATTCCCCAAGTTTGCTTTACTTCTACTTTCTTTTTCAAATTCTTATTAACTAAATTCTGAACTACCTTTTGCTTAATATTTAAAGTTTCTTCATAATCTATATGTCTTAGATTGCACCCTCCACATCTCTTGTAAGTTGTGCAGTCTTCCTCTATTCTGTGTTCAGACTTTTCTATAATTTCTAGAATTTTTCCAAATGCATGTGAAGTCAGAACTTTTACAATTAAAATTCTAATTTTTTCTCCTTTAATAGCATTTGGAATAAATATTGTAAACCCTTCTATTTTGGCAATTCCTTCTCCCTCAAAGCCGTTGTCTATAATATCTACAATATACTCTTTATTTTTTTCAACAGGTTGTTTCATAGTTTCCTCCTTGAACTCATGTTTGTATTATATCATATTTTTAGTTAGATTTCAATAAATCCAAAAAAAATGTTGAAATAATTCAGTTTTTCTAATATAATAATATTATGAAAAAGTTAATAGTAGATAAAAAGTATAATAGTAAAAAATTGAATAAGTTTTTGCAGGATAAAATTCCTAATCTTTCTAACAATTTGTTTTATAAAACTTTGAGAAAAAAAGATATTAAAGTAAATGGCAAGAGGACAAATGAAAACATTATAATTTATGAAAATGATGAAGTTGAATTATATATTGCAGATTCCCTATTAGAAAATAATATTGCTTTTGAAATAATTTTTGAGGATGAAAATATTTTGGTTATCGATAAACCTGCTGGTATTGAAGTAACAGGTTCGCAAAGTTTGACTACACTTATCCACAAACAATACGCAAATTGTGGATTTTTGCCAATGCCATGTCACAGATTAGATAGAAATACAACAGGCTTAATTTTGTTCGCGAAGAATCAAGTGGCTTTAGATATTTTACTTGATAAATTTAAAAATCATGAAATAGAAAAACATTATCTAGCCTTGGTTTTTGGTGCGCCAAAACAAAAATCTCAAACTTTAACTGCTTATTTATTTAAAGATAGCAAAAAGTCTATAGCATATATTTCTGCTGAACCAAAAAAAGGATATTCTAAGATTATAACATCATATACTGTTTTGAAAAAAAATGCAGATGGTACCTGCTTACTAGATGTTGAAATAAAAACAGGAAAAACTCATCAAATCAGAGCTCATCTTGCCCACATCGGACTTCCAATAGTTGGTGATGGAAAATATGGCAATTATGAAATAAATAAACGATTAGGTTATAAAACTCAAGAACTTAGAAGCTATATTTTGAAATTTAATTTCACAACAGATAATGGAATTTTGAATTATTTAAATGGAAAATGCTTAAAAAAAGAAGCCCCATAAGAAATATTTTTTCTTTTCTCGGCTTCTTTTTCATTTTTTATAGTAACTCACTTTTTAAGTTTCCAATTTCAGCAGGTGTAGCTTTTTGAGCTGATTTATAATATCCTTTAGATTGAGCTACCTTAAAAAGTTCAAATTGAAAACTTTCGTCATTATTTCTCATCTGTTGAAATGTTTGTCTAAGTGTTGTGTTTTCCGTCTCAGTAATTGCTGTTTGATATGCAGTAAGTCCTGCTTTTACACCTTCTAAAA
>Ga0247611_10010203_pt1 | contig 11083 bp, 11 predicted proteins | sample 177DNAGHGhighgp2_FD_192422 | JGI IMG/M metagenome (GOLD analysis project Ga0247611, IMG submission 192422) | Sheep rumen microbial communities from Palmerston North, Manawatu-Wanganui, New Zealand - 1770 DNA GHGhigh gp2 | ecosystem: Host-associated > Mammals > Digestive system > Stomach > Rumen... | reverse complement strand
CCGCCACTGGCGCTTCGCTCCAGCATCTTCAAACCTATCTCGTCCTTCTTCTCCAGAATCAGCTCCTTGGTCTGCTTCGAGTGCTCCTCGTCGTAGCAATCAACGTCGTGGAAAAAGTAGCTGCCAATGCTCTTGCAACCCGCCAGAGCACCCTCAACGTGCCCTATGTTATACGCCAGCTGTAGCAGGTTGGGCTTGGCGGTCTGGTCGCCCTTGCGCACCCTGTCGAGGTTGTCCAGATTCTGCGGTGCGTTGCGCAGAGCCATCAGCTCCTCGCGGTTCTTCACCCGAGCGGCAAATTTGTGCTTCTTGTTGTCGTAATAGATACGGTAAATCATCAGGCAGCCTCCTTCATGTATTTAATCACCTCCAGATGCTTTTTCATAAAGGTAGTTGCCCGTAGCGACTCCACTGCCAGCCAATGGTTGAACTCCTTCAACTCTTCATCCTTCACAATAAAGGTAAAGCGGTGGGTACCATCCTTACAACGCGACACCGAGCTATGGGGCAGTTTAAGCAGTGTCACAGCCTGCGAGCGTACTCTCTTGTGGCGCGTAAACTCAAACATACCTGTCGAGAGCATCTGTCCGTAGCCCAATCCACGGAAAGCTTCCACCTGCCCTACTATCGGATTGTCGGGCAACACCTGCACATAGTTCAAACCTGTCTCAGTCTTGCTGATGGCCACTTGGGCATTCAGCGTTACGGTCTTCACCGCTTCCTGTTTCTTCAAACTTTTCTTCATAATGATTTTAATTTTTTAGTTAGTATATTATGCTACTCTTTCTAGGAGTCCTATCTTTTCCCAAAGCATCTTCAGGTGCAGGTGGGCTTTGTTCGAATAACCTACTTCGTCAATCATATCACAGAACATTCCGAAGTGCCACTGGGCAGCGCCATTCTCGAACTTTGATTTCTTGCCCGTCATCAAGTATAGCAACATGGCATAGTACATCTTCATACGGTCTTCCGTGTGGTAGTACTTCACATAGAGTCTTACCTTCGACTTTTCCTCCTTCGTCAGCCACTCAAACAGCAGATTTTGCATCAACTTTTCACTTGCTTCCATACTTCTATTCTATTAATGTCTATTTATTTACTTTCACGATGTCTGTTGCAAGGATTTCCTGAAACACCTGCCCCTGATACTCGTGGGTAGAGAATCGAAGCGTGGCTATCACCACATCACCTTCGTAGAACCTGCACGTAGCCAGATTGCCCAGCATGGCGCACACATACTCGTTTTCAAACTTAGAACCACCCAGTTCGCGCAACACGATGTTACACTTCTGAATCTGACCTGCCTCAGCTTTTGCTGACTGTACGCTGAAGGCCTCGCCCTGGCGTACCACTTTTAAAATCTTTGTTTCCATTTTTACTTTTATTCCCCGTTATTGTGGGATTCCGGGTGCAAAAGTATGAAGAAGGTTTCTATGAAAAAATGAATGAATCTTGGCCAACTTTCATTCATTCCTTCACGGCGCTGATATACAAAAAGTTAGGCCACTTATTCAGTGACCTAACTTTCATTTCTATGCTTATGTTTTTATCCTAAATTCGCTTTGATATACTCATCAACGGCTTTCTTGATGGTCTTTTCAGGAACCTCGCCCAGTTTCTGCCTCACGGGGTGGTCGGCACCCTTTTCCGGTTCCAGTTGCATGGCCATCTGAACGGTATTAGCCGTAGGCACATACAACACACCTAACTGATGGATTATCTGTGCCAGCAGATTACGATTGAACGTGGTGTCCTGCTGCTTACCTTTATTATATATAACGGCCTTCACCTGGCTCAACTCCAACACACCCTCCCACAACGTATCGTAACGGTCCTTATACTCCGCCTTCACCATCGGTTTCAGTCTGTCCAGATAGTCTATAATAGCCTCCTTGCCCTGAAGGTTCTCCGTCTTCTGAGGATTCTCTTCTTGCTTATTGGGCATATAATACACTTGGGCGCCCGACTGGGCCACACCTACCACTACTGAATTGCTGATTGTTGCACCTTCGAACATTCTGCCAATCATTTTTTCTTCCATCTTATCTGCTAGTTTTTCAATAAATTCATTCAACGTAACCCCAAGCATTTGCTTTACCTCGTCGATGTTTATCCATTGGGGGAGTTCTAATATCAATCTATCCTGTTTGTGGAAGTCCTCACTGACTATTCTCAGAAGAACTTCCTTACCTCGTAAGCGACACTTGGGAGCACCATGTTTCAACCGCCATGGTATAAAATGGCAGATGAAAAGATAAAGTTTTCTTTTCATGTTTTGTTCTAATAAATTAGTAGTATATAATAATTATATTCAACTTTACAAATATTGATGTTTAAAAAGTGATGCAAAAGTAATGAAAATTATACATCCCTCCAATTTTTTCACGAACTTTTTACCGGATATTTCATAAAATACATTAATCCATTACTTTTCCACCTTATTATAAAAGAATAGAGCCACACGATGGTGGCTCTATAAAACAGGTCTTTCCCTATGTTCCACTATGTTCTACTTAGTTAGTGGTTCGCAATATATTTTATTAACAACCCTATCTCTCATTAGTTTCATATCGGTAAAGTTACGACTGATATTTTGTACCAATTCAAGGTAATTGTCCGTTCCATCATCCTTTAAATAGTAATATGGTTTGATAGAAACACAGTTTTTATGCTCAAAGAGCGTGTTAAGCAGTGTTCTGTCGGAATTACCACAAGAGTGCCCCATGATTACGATCTGATAAGGTTCCGACTCAATAAATGATAGCAACTTACGATAGTTATCTGCCTCAAGATACTTTATCGACTTGATGTTTCCCAAATACTTATTTTCGTTCTTATCAACTATCGACTTATAGTTATTATCAATTTCATCACCATAGCCGAATATGACGCTGTTCGGAATATTCAAGTCACCATGTATCTGATTAACGGTAAAGATATAACCTTTTTTACAATAAAGGTCTGCAGTATGAGTGTAATTAAAGTTAAGGAGCATGATCTGGTTAGGAAGCATCAATTCCATGGGAGGTTTTTCTTCGTTCAGTATACTTGGATTCTTCTCATACTTAACTCGATAATCGTCAACATGTCCTTTCGACAAGCCACTATATTCATACAACTCCGATAACCATCTCCATTCAATTTCTTCACGCTTAAAAGCTGATTCTATATGTTCTTGTAGTGCATTCTGCCCACCTAAAGAGATATCTGAAGTTTTAAATACCCCATAGATTTTCTGGTGTATTTCACCTTTTACTATTTTATCAGAGATCTTTATACTTTTGAGATACATTACCAGTAGTTCCTGTAAATCGTGGAGTTCTGTGTTAAGAGCATCTATTTGTTCTTCTGGAGCATTTTCCAACACATATTTTTTTAAAAGCTCATAATAATCGTTCTCAATATCTACCCAGCCTTTAGTTTCTATACTTTTATGAATTCTTTCAAAAAGAGGTGTCATTGTAGCTTTACATATTCCCCTTTTACATAATTCAAAAAACAATTCAGCACCCTTATAATCATAAAGAATAGATGGACCTTGTTGGAAAAAGTTATACCACGAAAGAGATGTTGTCACTGTCAATTCACACAATTTCGCTTTCGAAACCGAAGTGAAAGCATTCCTTAAATATTCAAATCTACCATCCCAGTAATAATTAATAAAATCTTGGTAACTGGTAGGAAGCCCATGTGCCAAATCGAAACCATTGCCTAAGAGTACAAGTCTATTCATCGCTTACTTCTTTAATTTATCAATCTCACCAAGCAGTTGTTCCAACTTCTCAACTATGCGGTGTTGTTCGGCAAGAGGAGGAAGTGGAAATAGGTAATTACAAATAGTTGTCGTTCCCAATTCTATTTGATTTGTACTTCCAGAACATCTATCTTCCAGACCAAATTGTATGAGGGGTGAAATCAGGAAATAATAAATATACTTACCGATTACATCGCTATTACCTCTTACGATAGTAACATGAGAATCTACGACAAACCTCTTGTATTCCTTAAAAACAGAATCATCCACATAGCCAGTTCTGCCAACTGTTCCTCCACCAGTAGAATTGACGATTACATCTCCTACTCTTAAGAATTGTTCTTCAGTATATCTTTCAATGGTGTCTTCTTGCGCAAACAAACATCTATCCGTATAGATTCGGTCCCACTGATTGCACTTCTGAGCCATTATTGGTAGCATTTTCTTATCTCCATATTTTGGCGATTTACCTCTATGAACATAATCACATACAGATCCCAATCTTACCCACTCCCAACTCTCAGGAATGGCAAAGGGTATTTCATCCTCAGTAATGGGTGTTTCAATGAGGTCTTTCTTTTTAAGTTTCCCTTCTTTTACCAGTTGTTCTTTCTCCTTGCGGATTTTTGCAAGGAGGACGGAGGCGGGTTCGTCGTTAGGGTCTTGTGGAACTAGACGGCCTTCTATGGCTTCTTGCAGGATGCTTTTCTTTAAGCGTTCTGGTAGTTCTGCGTTTAGTTTGTTCAGCGCATCCTGTGCTTTGCCATATTTCTCAACTTTTGGTAGAAGTTCTTCTATCTTTGCTACAATGCGGTGTTGCTCTGCAAGAGGAGGAAGAGCAAAGGGGAATGCTACGATTTTCTCTCTAGATATATTCGGTTGAGCTCCACCTTCGCCCATTTCTGTAAATGTTTTCTTGCTTGCCATCAAATAGTACAACAAATACTTGTTATACACATGATAAGGAGTACAAGCACAACATGCTTGATTAGTGGTTAGTTTTATACCAGCAATCGCTACTTTACCAATGGTAGCACCATACATAGCAATTAGAACATCACCTACTTCGCACATCCTAAGCGAGCATTTTTCCAATGCTTTGGGAGTGACTTTAATCTCAGAATCATATACAAAGCCATTATTTAGTTCTCCAGTTCTTAACCAAGGTATAGTTCCATTGTTATAAAAATCGGGATTACCTTTAGCTGGTGTCGCTCCAGCTCCCCAATCACCAATCCATCCAAGTTTACACCATTCCCATGAATCAGGTATTTCAAATGGGGCTTCATCTTCAGAGAAAGGTATTTCTTTTAAGGCAGACTTCTTGAGTTTACCTTCCTTTACCAGCCTTGCTTTCTCCTTGTGGATTTTATCAAGCAAAACAGATGCTGGCTCGTCGTTGGGGTCTTGGGGAACCAAGCGGCCCTCGATGGCTTCTTGCAATATGGCGTTCTTTAGCTGTTGTGCGTTCATGCTTCGTCCTCCTGTTCTGGATTGTTATTCTTATCCAATAAGCCCTTTACAGCCTTATCGAAATCGCTCTCAAGCATACGCATTTCACGTTCGCGATAGATTTCAAACTCACGCTCTGCTTTCTCGATGGCTTCCTGATGCGACACGGTTCCACTGCCTTCGAGAATGTTTTTACGCAAGCGCAGAATCTGGTCGTCGAGTGCAGCTATCCAGTCAGCCATTGTCATAGGATTCTGATCTAATGCTTGAAACTCTGCGTAGTCAAGGAACTGAGAGGTCAGCAGGTTCAAACGTTGCAACTCCAACTCCGTCAGGTAGTTTTTCGCTATTTTCACATCGTCGCGGGTTACATAGTTTCCCTTAAAGTTAGTCATACCGACAAATGGCTTTTCATTGTCTACTCGCTCATAAATCAGCTCTGCAGCAGTATGCTCATGTACAGCATAGTGCATCTTATTTTGAACGGTGGCAAAGAATTGCTTAGTGATTTGGGCACGTGGGTCATAGTCGGTAGAGGTGGCATAGATATCAGTTACCTGCTGATAGAAGTTACGCTCACTACTACGGATGTCGCGAATGCGCTGAAGCAACTCCTTAAAATAGCGGTTACCGCCTTGCTTCAGTCGCTCATCGTCCATCGTGAAGCCTTTCTGAATATACTCATGTAACAATCTGGTGGCCCAACGACGATAACGAACAGCTATAGGCGATTGAACCTTATATCCTAGAGCAATTATAACATCAAGGTTATAATGGTCAATGTTTCGACGCACTTGGCGTTTACCCTCCTGACGAACTAATAAGAATTTCTTATAAGTTCCCTCTTTATCGAGTTCTCCATCTGCATAGATATTGGAAATATGCATTGAGATGTTCTCTTGTGTGGTCTGATAAATCTCTGCTAATTGATCCTGCGTCAGCCACACATCCTCATCAGCAAAGCGAGTGTTTACACTTACTTTACCCTCCTCATCTTTATATAGTATCAGCTTGTTTTCTTTGTCTGCCATTTGTCTTAATCGATTGTTATGCCTAACATGTTTTCTATCTCACGGAGTTGCGCATCAATCTTCGCATCAAGGGCGGTACGCTTCTCGTGATACTGCTTCAGCAATTCTTCGGGACGAAGCACTTCTTCCTCCTCTTTAGGGAACTTACATTGGTCGAAGTTCAGGCCAAGGTCCAACAACTCTTGGGCTGAGAATCGACGCGACTTCTCATCGCCTGTCTCGGCGTCTACGATTTCCGCACGGTTGTTCCACCATTCCACCATGGGTTTGCAATGGTCCACCAGCATAGGCTTGGTCTTCGAGAAGTGCTTGTAGCCCTCGGGCATATCCAAGCGATAGAACCAGGTGTCGCGCGTGCAGAAACCCTCCTTGGCGCCCTCTGCCTTCACGTTGTCGAAGAACAGAATGTTGGTAGCGATAGAGGTGTATGGAGCAAAGATGCTGCCAGGCAGTCGGATGATGGTGTGCAGGTTGAACTCACGCAACAGCTTTTCCTTGATGGCCAACTTGGCATTGTCGGCACCAAACAGGAAACCATCGGGCAGGATGACGGCAGCGCGTCCGTTCTGCTTCAGGCGATATTCAATGACCACCATAAACAGGTCGGCTGTCTCGCTGGAGGCTAGGTCGGAGGGGAAGTGGCGCTTCACGTCGTTCTTCTCGTTGCCACCATAAGGAGGATTCATCAAAATGACGTCGAACTTATCATCGTCGGTATAGTTCAACACGTCTTTGGTCAATGAGTTACCGTGATAGACTTTGGGCGAATCAATGTCGTGCAACAGCATGTTGGTGACGCAAAGCATATAGGGAAACTGCTTCTTCTCAATGCCATAGATAGACTGCGAATACTGCTCACGGTCCTCGGCAGTCTGCACCTTCTTGTCGAGGGCTTTCAGCCATGAGGTCAGGAATCCGCCTGTACCGCAAGCGAAGTCGGCCACACGTTCGCCCACCTTGGGCTGTATAATCTCGGCCATAAAATCGGTAAGTGCACGCGGGGTGTAGAACTCACCGGCACTTCCTGCCGACTGCATCTCCTTCAGAATGGTTTCGTAAATCTCGCCAAAGGCGTGACTCTCCTCATAGCTGCTCAGGTCTAAGCCATCGATAACGTTGATGACTTGACGCAACAACACACCATCCTTCATATACTGGTTAGCATCCTGGAACGTAGCGCGAACAATAGCACTACGCATGGGCGTATTGGGGGTTACCTCCAATTCCTTCAACGTGGGAAACAGGGTGTTGTTCACAAAGTCCAGCAACTTGTCGGCAGTCATTGCCTCGCCCGTTCCGTCGTCCTTCGCCCAGTTGCGCCAACGGCATTCCTCAGGGATAAAGGACACGTAGTTATCTTCGTTGAATTCCCAGTCGTTTTCTTTCTCATCGTATACTTTCAGAAAGAGCATCCAAGCTATTTGTTCTATTCGCTGAGCATCGCCATTGATACCTGCATCGTTGCGCATAATGTTGCGGATGTTCTTTACAAAGTTGGTTAAAGCCATATCAATTTTACTATTTGACTATTTACAATTTACTATTTTATCCTGCGTTATATATTTCTTGTTCCAGTTCATGAACGGCAGCGAAGTATTGCTGGTTGCCACCAAACAGACGGGCAATGCTGGCTGGTGAACCCATCTGACGGAAGGGGTCGAGGGTAAGCACCTTGCGATTCTCCAACTGGCTGATGCCTTCGTTCATGTATTTGTCCAACAAGGCGTTGAGTACCTTCTGGGCTTCGGGACCGTATTTGTGGAACACGTCGCGCTTCTTCACATTCTCTGCACGCTCACGTCGCGTCAGTGCTTTCTTGCCGTAAGCTATGTGGCAGATGAAGTCGAAGTCGTCAACATCGTCCATTCCTTGATCGTGCTTCAGGGCCAGCAGGTCGATACCGTTCTCACGCATCATTTCAACAATTTGCGCTTTACGGTCTGCCTGATTCCAGTGCAGTATGAAGTCGTCAAGACTGGCGTAGGTGTCGTTGATATTCTTCTTGGTGTAGTCCGTAATGCTCTCCGTGCGAAGCAACTTGCCATCGGTATCATAGACCGACACTACCTTGTTGATAATCTCAACCTTACATCCCTGTCGGTCAACAATGGGAATGTTATCGTGAGCGAAACCCACATCGCCATTATTGCCAGTAGGGCCAACATCCGCAAAAGTCTTTTCGGGCTTCGGCCTGTCGGGCAAATATCCCTTGTCCACCTCAATGGGGCCGTCCCAGTCGGGGTCGGCAAACAGACGGGTAATGTTGCGGAAATCCATGATGGTAAAGTGGGTCTTACCTTCCTTCTCACGGATGCGGGTACCACGTCCTACTATCTGCTTGAACTCGGTCATCGAATTGATGCGTTGGTCAAGGGCTATTAGCTTCACCATCTTACAATCGACACCCGTAGAAAGCAGTTTGCTGGTAGTAGCAATTACGGGCGTCTTGGAAGCTACTGAAATGAAGTAGTCGAGCTTAGACTGACCGTAATCATCGCTACCCGTGATGCGTACTACATAATCGGGGTACTTGCGGCACATCTCCGAATTCTCGTTCACCAATGCCATACGCATACGCTCGGCATGATCTTCATCGGCACAGAACACTATGGTCTTGGCCATCGGGTCGGTACAACGCAGGTAGTTGCTCACCTCATGGGCCACTTCACGGATGCGGTCCTGGATGACGATGTTGTAGTCGTAATCGGTATTGTTGTAGATACGGTCTTCTATCAAGTTGCCGTTAATGTCGCGCTGCCCTTTGGTGGGTCGCCACTCGTCACCGATGTTGGTGGTGATATTAATGACCTTGAAAGGTGCCAGGAATCCATCGTCGATACCTTCTTTCAGACTGTAGGAATACAGGGGCTCGCCAAAGTAGGTGATGTTTGACTGGTAACGGGTTTCCTTGGGCGTTGCGGTCATACCCAACTGGATGGCTCCACTAAAATATTCCAGTATCTCACGCCAGTTGCTGTCGTCCTTGGCGCTGCCTCGATGGCACTCATCGACGATTACCATATCGAAGAATTCGGGCTTGAACAATTCGGCGTAGTTCTTATTGCCTTCCTTGCCAATGAGTTGCTGGTAAAGGGCGAAATACACTTCGTGGGCGGTGTCGGGGTGTTCCTTATCCTGCTGATAGCTCACCTTATGAATGGTGTTGGTCAGAGGCTTGAAGTCTTGTTCGATAGACTGGTCTACCAGCACGTTACGGTCGGCCAGATAGAGCACCTTCTTGACCAGCTCGGCTTTCAGCAGTCGATAGACTATCTGGAAGGCTGTATAGGTTTTGCCCGTACCGGTGGCCATCACGAGCAACATGCGTTTCTCGCCTTGTGCTACGGCATTGACCGTACGATTCACGGCATTGCGCTGGTAATAGCGGGGAGGATAAATGTCCTGCCCTGTGCAATAGGGTTGGCTAATTACCTTCAACTGGTTCTGGGTAATGCCTTCGCCTTGGTTGCTTTCGTGCAGGAATCGGGCATAGAGTTCTTCCTTGGTGGGGAATTGGTCCATTGCAAACGAGCGTTCCTTACCCGTCAGGAAGTCGTATTCGTGGAAACCGAAACCATTGGAGCTGAAAGCGAACGGGATGTCCATCATCTCGGCATATTCCTTGGCTTGCTGAATACCGTGACTGACGGAGTGATTGGCATCTTTAGCCTCTACGATAGCAATGGGAGTTGCGCGATTGAAGTAGAGCATGTAGTCGGCATACTTCGCCTTGCCACGAGCCACAATGTTGCCACGCAGGTTTATCTTACCATCAGTAAGCTTCACCTGAGTTTCCATCGTGATATCATTGACCGACCACTCTTTGCTAAGAATGGCTGGAGTGATGTATCTCAGCTTGATGTCTTCCTCTGACAAGGTGTGAATGTCGTCCATAGTCCGCATTTTTAAATAGCTTTGCAAAGATACGAATAAGCGAGGAAAATACCAAATGTTTTTGAGTATTTTCGAGCGAGAGTATCTAAGAACGCAGTTCAGAGATAGTGCAAATCGAACGAAAAACCAAATTTTATTTGGACTTTTTCGAGCGAGAGTAGTTTAGAGATAAAAATGAGGACATAACCTTGTGGCTATGTCCTCGCAACAGATCAGGTGTCAGTCCCTGATTCATGCATAAAAAAGTTATTTTGCGAAGCCTCTCAGGTGTAAGTTACAAGATTGCCTATTGTTTTAACTCGGATTATTATCTTCGTCAATAGATTTCTTACATTCTTTCATCGTCTGGTCGATAAAACTGAAAATCATGTTGACACACTCCTTTTCCTGTGCGTCCGACCATCCTTGGGTCATTGTTGCCAAATGAGCGCCCAATACATCCGCCAAAGCTTTGACAATGTAAGTAAGGCTAACAGGTGTATCAGCCTTCATACAGTAATCTATGATTGTCTTGGTAATCAATGCTGATATATTACCAGACAGATCTAACATTTCGGAATTCTTCTCTTTTCCCATTGTATTTTCATTCTTTTTAAATTAAAATAGAATGCAAAGGTAGCACTTTTCTTCAAAAAAATAAGTCAAATTTCTAAGAAAATTCGCTCAAAAAGTTTGTTTGTTCAGAAAAAAGTGTTCACAAATTTGTGAATATCAATTATAATTCCTATCTTTGCACCCAAAATATTAAATGAGACGACAGAATGGTTGCTAACAACCTGGAACCGCACTACCTGACCCATCCGGGCGAGGTGATTAAGGAAGGGTTGGAAACGAAAAATATCAAATATTTTTTTCAGTCATTATAGTCATTAGTCATTAGTCATTAAGAATTTCGAATTCAGTCATTTTGCTCACTATATAATAAAATATATATATTTTATTATATAGTGGC
>Ga0247611_10010202_pt1 | contig 11084 bp, 11 predicted proteins | sample 177DNAGHGhighgp2_FD_192422 | JGI IMG/M metagenome (GOLD analysis project Ga0247611, IMG submission 192422) | Sheep rumen microbial communities from Palmerston North, Manawatu-Wanganui, New Zealand - 1770 DNA GHGhigh gp2 | ecosystem: Host-associated > Mammals > Digestive system > Stomach > Rumen... | reverse complement strand
TCAGTCGGTAAAAGCTTGTGAACTGTTCCTTTGCATCTGCACGTTTCTTTTCTTTTGCGGATCGAACGGCAGGAAACAGGATCGCATCATCGGATTCCCAGAAATATCGTCCTTCCTTTCCCAGATCGGTCAACTGTTTGAACTCCCCATCATACAGCCAGAGACGGCTTTCATAGCAGTTTTCTTCTTCGTTACAATTTGAAATAATGAAAGCAGCGTATTTGCCGGCCGGCGCATACTCCACGTTCGACAGAAAACGATACGACAAGATATCATTGATCTTTACGGATTCCATAAGGTTCCTCCCGCGATAGTATGGTTTTATTCTACATGGATCGATCTGAATTTGCAAGAAAAAGAAAAAGAACAATGACAGAAGCATTGTTCTTTGTTCGACTTATTCGAGTGGCTTTCCTCCGTACTGGCGAACAATCGATAGACAGACACCGGACAGAAGATTCGTCCCTCCTTGATCGCTCTCGGACGCGATCTTATTTGCATTCGCAACGAGTGTGGAATAACTCACGTCGGAGAACAGATTCCGAAGCAACTGAAACAAGTCCTCCGAAACAAGGCCCTCGCCGCTCTGCAAAAGAAATGCAGCGCCGAGTTCGTTGGTATGCGCTGCCGCGCCGCTTGCCGCACAGCGCGTCAGTTCAAGAACACGGTCACGGTTTCTGCCGAGCGCAACGCTCAGCGCGGCGTATCCAGCAAGATATCCGCAAAGAAACAGATCTGATGCAGGCACGATGCCCATTCCGACGCCGGAAATCGACGAACTTGCCTCAAAGCACTCCTGCGAGAGCTGTTCACGAAAACCGGCGTGCAGGCGTTCCAGATTCAGAAGAACCGATTCACAGAACGAATTGACTTTCGTATCGATCACAAGAGCTGAGAGGTCGTCTTCCTTCGCATTCGTTTCAATTGCGTGAAGTACGTGACGCATCCGAATATTCAGATCGACGGGAAGAAACACCGCCTGCATATGATCGAGCGAAAGCTCATAGTCGGTTGCCAAAGACAGATCGACGGCAAACTCGCACGCCGGAATTTCGATCCGCTCATCGGCGAGAACGGCTTGCTGTCCTTCCGCGATTTCGTAGCGCGTGAGCGGTTTTGTGGAATTGACGACAACTGAAAAAGGCATCAGGCACCGCGCGTTGGTCTGGATCGAAATCATTCCAACCGACGTGTTTAAATAAACCACGTCGGGATAAACGGCATAAACCGTTCCGGCGTAATGATTCAGATTCAGATATGCATGCAGTCGTCTGCAGATTTTTCTTGCTGTTTCCAAAGTAACGTTTCCTTATTTTATGCTGCGGATATTCATTCGCTCTTGTATTATTCTACCCCGAAACACGAAAAAAGTAAAGCAAATTAAGTCTGTTTTACAAAGTCTTGTATGAATATTGTGTGAATTTATGCATCAAAAAAGGGAGCTGATCGCTCCCTTGATTACGTAACCGAATCAGTCTTCCGGTTTGGCGTCCGGAATATGCAGTTCAATCGGCTCGTTGCAATTCGGGCAGATCAGACCATCGGGACGGTCCAGCATATCCTGATCGAAGTAGATGGTTTCTCCGCAGTTGGGGCAGACGATCTCGAAAAAGTCGTCGTCATCGAATTCCTCGTCTTCTTCGTCTTCGTCCTCATCGCCGTACAGGAAATCATCGTATTCGTCGAGATTCTCAAAGATCTCTTCCACGCTATCGTCCAGATCCGCAAGCGTATCCTCATGATCCGCCATTTCTTCCGCGATCAGATCGAGTGCGTCGACGATCGCCGAAAAAACCTTTGCGTATTTGTCGTCCTGAATGTTGAGGCCTTCCATCAGACCGTCGAGATAAGCGACTTTCTCAGAAATTCTGCTCATGCTGCACCTCCGTAGATCTATTCTGTGTTATACGCGGGACATATATTCGCCGGTTCTCGTATCGATACGGATTGTATCGCCTTCGTTGACAAACAGCGGAACAGCGATGTGATAACCGGTCTCAAGCACCGCGGGCTTGGTCGTTCCGGTCGCGGTATCGCCCTTGAAGCCGGGTTCGGTCTCGGTGACCTTGAGCTCGACGAAGTTCGGCGCTTCAACGGAGAACGCGTTGCCCTTGTAGAAACGCATCTTGACCTGATCGTTCTCTTTGATAAAATCGATCGCATCTTCGACCTGCTCAAAGTTCAGCGGGATCTGCTCGTAGGTTTCGACGTCCATAAAGTAATACAGTTCGCCGTCGGAATACAGGTATTCCATATCTTTCGTTTCAATGTGTGCCAGCGGATACTTGTCCGTCGGGCTGAACGTACGCTCCAGAACTGCGCCGGTCATGACGTTTTTGAGCTTGGTACGTACAAAAGCCGCGCCCTTGCCGGGTTTTACGTGCTGGAAGTCGGAAATCGACCAAACAACGCCGTCAATTTCAACCGTCACGCCTTTGCGGAAATCGCCTGCCATAATCATAAGTACTTATCCTCCCAATTGTTTTCTATCCGTTTTTTTCAGTTGATATGCATCAGTTCTTTTGTCGCATGAACGAGGTCGAGTTTCCCGTCCTTCGTCACGACGCAGCAGTCCTCGATGCGGACACCGAACTTGTCTTCGATGTAGATGCCCGGTTCGACTGTGATGGTCATGCCTTCCTCAAATACGGTCTCTCCCGCGGCGGAAGCATACGGTGCTTCGTGAATCAGAAGACCGAATCCATGGCCGAGAGAATGGCCGAAGCATTCCCCGTAGCCTTTCTCTTTGATATAATCACGCGCGATGGCATCAAGCTCCTTGCCCGTCATGCCGGGCTTCAGCGCGTCGAGCGCACGTTTCTGCGCTTCGCGGACGATGTTGTAAATCTCCTCCGCAAAGGGATCGACCGGACCGACCGCGAACGTACGCGTCATATCGGAATGGTAGCCATTATACAGGCAACCATAGTCCACGACAACCAAATCACCTTCCTGAAGCTCGCGGTCGCCGGGAACAGCATGACACATCGCGCCGTTCGGACCGGATCCGACGATCGTTTCAAACGAGGGACCTTCGCTGCCGAGTTTTGCACAGATGTATTCAAGTTCCGCAGCAACACGACGTTCCGTCATCCCGGGCCGTACGACCTTCAGCAGTTCTTCAAAAGCTGCGTCCGCAATGGACTGTGCTTTCTGCAGGCAATCGATTTCCTCCTGCGACTTGATGATGCGAAGATGATGCAGTTCCTTTGCAAACGGAACAAGTTCCGCACCGAACGTCTGATAAACCTGATAGGCTGCAAAGCTGACGTAATCCTCTTCAAAGCCGAGCGTCTGAACGTTTTCATCAGCGATAATCTTTTTGATGGCTTCGTTGTGCGCCGCGCCGGCGACTTCCATGATCTCGCAGCAGTCACCGGACTGTGCCTTCGCCTGGATCGTGTAACGGAAGTCGGTTAAAAGGTAACATTTGTGCGCAGTCACGAGCACACTTGCATCCACGCTGGTAAAACCGGAAAAATAGCGGATCGCGGTCACCGACTTCAAAATGGCTGCATCGATCCCCTTCTCGCGCATGACACTGCGGAGCCGTAAAATTCGATCGTTCATAGTATCCTCCACAACAAACTATATCGGATGTATTATATCCGATGAAACGTCCATTTGCAAGCCCCGACCAGAAAATAGTTTCCGCAGATAAACAGAAAAGCCCCGGTTGAATCGGGGCAAAATCAAAGCATTACGAATTCATGCGTCGTATCAGCGTTTCAAATGTGCTTTGAAGAGCGGGTACGTTTCTCCAAGCACATCCGATCAAGACGCCGGGGCGGTTCTCTCCGTGGAAATCGCTGCCGCAAGTTACAAGCATCTGATACTGGCGCGCGATCGAAACGTACATTTCAGTCTGTCTCGGCGTTGAACTCGGATAATATGCTTCAAGTCCCATCAATCCCATATCGTACAATTCGCGGATCAATCCATGCGGATTGTCACGAATATGGCACGGATGCGCAAGGATCGGAAGCCCATCCGCGATATGGATGATATCGATCACCTGCTGCGGCGTGAACCGAGGTTCCGTGTAGTATCCGGGTCGTCCGGGACGCAAATACTTTGAAAACGCATCGCGAACATCGTCGGCGTATCCTGCTTTGATCAGCGCGTGTGCAATATGAAGCTTTGTGGTCATCGATTCCGGTCTCTGAACGAGCGGCTGAACGTCATACCCCGCCTCCTTCAGATTGCGGTAAATGATCTTGTTACGACGTTCTCTTCGATCACGTGCGATCTCCAATGCGCGAAGCAGCGTCGGATTGTCCGGATCCACGTCAAGTCCGATAATATGCAGTTCGTGCCGCCATTCGTTGTCCATTTCCACGGCGGGAAGAACGGGTACACCAACTTTTTTTCCGGTTTCAACAGCCTCTTTGACGCCCAGGATGCTGTCGTGATCAGTCAATGCAAGAAGTTTCAGGTTTGATGCGGCAGCAGTCATTACGATCTCCGACGGTTGTACGGTTCCATCGGAAATGATGCTGTGAATATGCAGATCAAACCTGTTCTCTTCCATTTATTCCTGCACCTTATCGTCCTCGTCTGTTTCCGTTCGCGGTGAAACGATCGGCTTCGCAGACGTGTTTTGATCTTCCTTCTCGTCCGGCTTTTCGGAGGAAGCATTCGAATCCATGACAGCATCCATATCGGCGCCGTTGTAAACTTCGATGAACTGCTCGCCGGTTACGCGCTCATACTTCAAAAGCATGGCTGCGCATCTGTCCAGATCCGCGCGATGTGCCGTTAAAATCTGTTCCGCACGTTCGAACTGTCCCTCGAGGATCTGCCGGATTTCGGCGTCGATCTTTGCGGAAAGCGACTCCGAATAATTCTTGGCGTGACCCCAATCCTTCGCGATAAAAACTTCCGTATCGCCGCCGAGAAACACCGGTCCGATCGCATCGGACATGCCGTATTCCTCAACCATTTTGCGTGCCGTCTGCGTCGCCTGTTTCAGATCCTGCACAGCACCGGTCGAAACATCGGTAAACACGATCTTCTCTGCAACGCGTCCGCCCATTGACATACAGATATCATCAAGCATGTGGGACTTTAACTGATAGTGGATGTCCTCTTTCGGAAGAACCATCGTATACCCGGCTGCCCAACCGCGTGAAATGATCGAGATCTCGTGAAGATCGTCACATTGCGGCAGTTCATGCGCAAGGATCGCGTGACCGCATTCATGATAAGCGGTAATCTCCTTATCCTTTTCGGTAACGACGCGGCTCTTCTTTTCGGGACCCATCTGAACGCGTGTAACTGCCTCTTCCAGATCGGCCTGCGTGATTTCTTTTCGCTTGTCACGCGTGCAGAGGATCGCTGCTTCGTTCAGTACGTTCTCAAGATCCGCACCGGTAAAATACGGCGTACGGCGTGCGAGCGTTTTCAGGCTGACGTCCTTTGCAAAGTGCTTATTGCGTGCGTGAACCAAAAGGATGTCCTCCCTGCCCTTTACGTCCGGATAACCGACGGTAATGCGTCGGTCGAAACGCCCGGGTCTTAAAAGTGCGGGATCAAGAATATCTGCACGGTTTGTCGCAGCAAGGACAATAATGCCTTCGTTTGCAGAAAATCCGTCCATTTCAACGAGCAGTTGATTGAGCGTCTGCTCACGCTCGTCATGTCCTCCGCCGAGACCTGCGCCGCGCTGGCGTCCGACCGCGTCGATTTCATCGATGAAAACGACCGCCGGTGCGCTGCGCTTTGCGGTTTCAAACAAATCGCGAACGCGCGATGCTCCAACGCCGACGAACATTTCGACGAAATCGGAACCGGAAATGGAGAAGAACGGAACGCCCGCTTCCCCGGCGACCGCTTTTGCCATCAACGTTTTACCGGTACCCGGAGGTCCCACGAGCAAAACGCCCTTCGGAATGCGAGCGCCGTTTTCCGTAAATCGCTTGTGATCGCGCATGAAGTCGACGACTTCTTTTAGTTCTTCTTTCTCCTCAACAAGTCCAGCAACGTCCTTGAACGTGATTTTGTCTTTCCCGGGATCATTGAGCCGCGCACGCGACTTCGAGAAGTTCATCATCTGTCTGCCGCCGCCCTGCTGACGGTAGATAAAGACCATCAGAACGGCCATCAGGATGACGAGCGGCACATACTGAAGCAGAATCAGCCAAATCGACGTCCCTTCCGGAAGTGCGCCGTCATAAACGAAACCGTAATTGCTCGTCGTAATAATGGTCGGGTCGACGCCTGTCCGAACGGATACGATCCTGCGCATATCCTGATGGAACAGTTCGCCCGGATAGTGCATGACAAAATCAGCTTTGTTCGGAAGGTCCTTCGCTTCCGCATCGCTCGTCGTATACAGTCCGTAGAACGTGTCGGATTCAAGGATCTCGTAAACCGCTTTGATCTTGCTTTCGTTAAACTGCGTCTCAAACTCGGTAAAGTTGATCTCTTTCGGCTTATTGCCGGAGCATCCGTTCGAGACCATGAAGAACAGAAGCACGATAATCACGCCCCAGATGAGCAACGTAACGAGCTTTCTCGGGTCTATTCCGCGTCTCTGATTTGGATCGTTCGGATTGTTTTGTTTGTTGTTCGGGTTGAATTCCAAAGTATCCTCCGTTTACGGGCAGTGCCCATTTCCTCAAGATCAGCTGTAGATCTCGGGCTTTAAAATGCCGACGTACGGCAGATTGCGATATTTTTGTTTGTAATCGAGTCCGTAACCGACGACGAACTTATTCGGGATGACGAATCCGCAGTAGTCGGGCGTAATCTCGCATTCGCGACGTTCCGGCTTATCGAGGAAACAGCAGGAGCGGATCGAAGCGGGCTGACGTTCGTAGAGCATACGCGTCAGATAGGAAAGTGTAAGACCGCTGTCCATAATGTCCTCCGCGATCAAAACATGTTTGCCGGTAATGCTGGAATCCATGTCCTTCGTGATGCGGACGATGCCGCTCGTTTTCTGTGCGTCGCCGTAACTCGAAATAGACATGAAATCCATTTTCAGGTGTACGCTGATCGCTCTGCACAGATCAGCAAAGAAGATGCTTGCCCCTTTCAGAACGCATAGAACGATGAGTTCCTGTCCGTCGTAATCCTTCGAGATCTGGTCTCCCAGTTCCTGCACTCTTTTTTTGATCTGTTCTTCCGAAAGCAAAACCTCTTCAATGTCCTGCGCCATGAACGTCTTTCCCCACATAGTCAATCCTCCTCATAATGATAATGCAGAATATGTTTTGTATCTGCGCCAACGCGCATACGTTCGTCTATGGTATGTCCCACAACGAAAACGATCCCGTTATCATCGCAAAGTACGGGCATATCCCGTTCGAATCGCGGAACCTTTCGATCCGTCAAATAATCGCTCAGTAGTCTGCTTCCGTGCATTCCGAACGGCGTAAACCGATCGCCGTCAACACGTGATCTTGCAATGACCGTTCCGCAAAGCTGATCTGCGTCGACATACGCATCGGATCCCTTGCAAGGCACCACCGCTTCCGAAACCGGTTCCGCGAACAACGTTCCGTTTCGAAGCCGCACCGAACCGCAGTTCGGGACACGAACGCAAAACGATTCCGTCTCGTTTCGTCCGATGCGAAGCGTGCTGCTGTCAAGCCAAGCAACGACGCCGTTTTTCAGTGAAACGGTATCTCCCGTCTGTCCTTTCAGAAGCGCATCGAGTCGATCAAGATCCGCATGCGTATAGTCCTTATACGGAAGCATTCTTCGCAGTATTCGGATCCGGATCGGTCTTTCAACACTTGTCAGCAGCGATCGTTCCATTCGATCGGATTCGAAACGAAGAAAAGCTTCATCGGCAATCCCGTTCAGATAATCTGCATCCTCCGCAAGGTGTTTTGCTGTTTCGGAAAGCGTTTCCGAAATCGACGGATTCAGCGATGCAAGGATCGGCATCAATTGAAGACGGATCTTATTCCGCACGGCGTCGGTCTCGAAGTTCGTCGCATCGGTGCAATAAGCCTGTCCCAATGCGTCGAGATACGCATGGATCCGATCCTTTCCAGTATTCAGCAACGGACGGATCAGCCGACCAGAACGAAGGCGCATACCGGAAAGCCCATCCGTTCCGGACCCTCGGATCAGACGCAAAAGAACGGTTTCAGCCTGATCATCCCGATGGTGTCCGAGCGCGATAACGTCGCAGTTCGATTCGATGCGTGCCTTCTCAAGGAACGCATATCGTTCGCATCGTGCGGCAAGTTCTAAAGAGACACCGCGACGTTTTGCCGATGCGGGAACGTCGACTCGTTTTGCAATCAGTCGAATCCCATGCAAATCGCACAGCGTACGAACGAACGATTCGTCCGCATCCGCTTGTGCGCCGCGAATCGCATGATTCAAATGTGCCGCCGCAATCCCGCCGATCGTTCCGTTCCTTTGAAGCTTCAAAAGCTCCAGCAGCAAAGCCACGGAGTCCGCGCCGCCGGACAAAGCAACGAGCACCGAATCGCGATCAGAAACGCCGCATTTTTGCCATGTCGAATCGGTCCATAGAAACATGATACACAACTCCGAGAATAGTTACGGATATTTTACCCCGAAACCGTGTTTTTTGCAAGTGCCAAATGAAAAAACAGAATGACTTTTCTGTAAATGAAATGAAAAACGCTCCCAATCGGGAGCATAAGGTATTTTGTCAGTTTACAACGTTTTGCGGATACCCGTAAACGTAACATCTCAGGTTTTCCGCCGATACATCGATCAGATTCTGACGCATCGGTTTCGGCGACCAGGCGTAATGCGACGTGATCATGCAGTTCGGCGCCGTCAGAAGCGGGTTGCGCAGTTTGATTGGTTCCTCGGATACAACGTCCGTACCGAAACCGGACAGCTTTCCGGAAACGAGTGCATCGCGAACGTCGTTCTCCGACACCAAGCTTCCGCGTGCTGTATTCAAGAGAATCGCCCCGTCCTTCATTTTCGCAATGGTATCGCTGCGAATTAAACCGACGGTATCCGCTTTTGCAGGACAATGAAGACTGATGACGTCAGACTCAGCCAGAAGCGTTTCCATCGGAACAAACGATCCCGGGAAACCCTGCTTTTCGCTCGGGCTGTAGCCGAGCACACGCATACCGAGCGCTTCGGCGATTCTGGCAACGCGCGTTCCGATTCGTCCGCATCCGATGATGCCGATCGTTTTTCCGCATAGCAAGACCGGCGCGATCTCCCACCATGCAAAATCGGGCTGTGCAGACCATGCGCCTTGCTTTACAAGCGAAGAATGATACTCCACATGCTGACAAAGTGCAAGAAGCAGCGCGATCGTATGCTGCGCGACCGCTTCCGTACTGTATGCGGGAACATTGCAGACAACGATTCCCCGTTCTTTTGCTGCCGCGACGTCAATCACGTCGTACCCAGTGGCAAGGACGCCGATAAACTTCAGTTGCCTTGCTCCCTGAAGAATCTCGCGATTCAGCTTAACTTTATTGACAAAAACCGCCTCCGCGCCTCTGAGACGCTGCGAAATCATATCGGGATGCGTGCGATCATATACCGACAACGTGCCGAGCGCCTTCAAAGGGGTCCAGTCAACATCGCCTGGATTCACGCAATATCCGTCCAATACAACGATCTGCATTCCGATCCCTCCCTTAATGATATTGTACGACCGAAGGATCGGAAAAGCAAATGAACAAACTATAAAAAGAACCTCCCCGCACACAGGGAGGTTAAATTGCATCATTTAATGGAAAGCAGTTTTTTCAGTTTCGTGCCAAGAAGCAGTGCAAGCGCGAGCTTCGCAATATCAGGCAAAATAAAAGGAAGAACACAAACCGTGAGCGAGGCAAAAAAACCGCGATCCTCGTTTAACACAGAAAACCAGACGGTTCCAACCGTGTAGCAAAGAAGCAGTCCGATCAGCAACGAAACAATCCGCACCGAAAGATTTTGTCCGAGCAAGCGTGTCATACCCCAATAAACGACGCCGATCAAAAGCATTCCCCAGAGATATCCGCCGGTCATTCCAACGAGCACCCCGAATCCACCTTTGAAGCCCGAGAAAACGGGAATCCCGACTGCACCGAGCAAAAGGTAGACCAAAACGGTGATGGTTCCTCTACGTCCGCCGAGCATTACAAGTGAAAAAAAGACAGCGAATAACTGCATTGTGAACGGAACAGTAAACGGGACCGTGATCCAGGCGCAAACAGCCGTGAGCGCTGCCCCCAGAGCAATATATGCTAGATCGATTATTTGAAAGCGATCGCCCGGTTTTGTTTGTTCCAAAGTAACCTCCGAAAAAAATGAAAGGCGGTCGAGCGACCGTCTTTCATTTGGCGCAGAGAGAGGGATTCGAACCCTCGATACGGTTCCCCCGTATACACGATTTCCAGTCGTGCGCCTTAGACCAGCTCAGCCATCTCTGCACGGCGTTTTTGCTGCACCTTTGCTATCTTACAACAATCGTTCCCAAAAAGCAAGATATATTTTCTCTTCGACTAAAATAATTTTCAAAAACCTCTTGCTTTTTTTCGAGAAGCGTGTATAATAAATTCTGTTCGCGGGGCATTAGCACAGTTGGTAGCGCGCAACGTTCGCAATGTTGAGGTCAGGAGTTCGAATCTCCTATGCTCCACCAAAATGAGGTTGCTATTTTGAAAAGGATAGCAACCTTAATTTTTTAATGTGAGGTTTGGGAATGCAACATCAAGATTACTCATTTTCTTTTTCTCTCTTTGCCAAAAAGGTGCAGATGTTTCATTGGAACGATATGGGAATCGTTGTTGAAAAAGAGCCAGATGTCATTTGCATTTACGGAACCGACAATTCAAACAACAAGATACTATGTGCCATTCCGCTTTGTCATCCCAAACACCTGAAAGGTGAAACCTTCCATATTTCTTTTTACGAGGACAGCACTGCAACCGTTGAAGTCGCTGATGTTAAAACTTTCTTCGATTTCGCTTCTAAAAAGTGCTCGAACAATATAGGCTTGCGGAACTACGGGTCAGATGCATGGGGTCAAGATATTACCTGTGATTGGACTTCCGCTTTTGAAAAAACCAACCGAGTAAAAATGTTATGAATTATAACGATTGGTCCTGTCTTGTTATTATTTCAATCTTAGTTCGCAT
>Ga0247611_10010199_pt1 | contig 11085 bp, 22 predicted proteins | sample 177DNAGHGhighgp2_FD_192422 | JGI IMG/M metagenome (GOLD analysis project Ga0247611, IMG submission 192422) | Sheep rumen microbial communities from Palmerston North, Manawatu-Wanganui, New Zealand - 1770 DNA GHGhigh gp2 | ecosystem: Host-associated > Mammals > Digestive system > Stomach > Rumen... | reverse complement strand
TTAATATAATAAATAAGGATAATAATAGGAGAAATTTGTTCATTAATCTGGCTTTTTAAAAAAATATAAAAAGTTGTTGCAAACGAATTTTGTTTTTGATATAATGAAAGGGCTCTATGTCGAGCAAGAACTGGCTGTGAAGTGGGAGGTTGCCGACACACCGAAGAGCGTTGTCATACAGTGTATCGGGTTTTCTCATGGAGCAAGTCTATACGACGATTATAGGCGAAAGGGGTAATTAAAAATGGCAAAAGAAAAAATCAAAATTCGTTTAAAGTCTTATGATCACAAGTTATTAGACGCATCTGCAAAGAAGATTGTTGATAGCGTTAAGAAGACTGGTTCACAGGTAAATGGTCCAATTCCACTACCTACTGAAAAGGAAATCTTCACAATCCTTCGTTCACCACATGTAAACAAGGATTCACGTGAACAATTCGAAAGAAGAACTCATAAGAGATTAATCGAGATTGTGGATCCAACTTCACAAACAATTGATGCTTTAATGCATATCGAGCTACCTTCTGGTGTAGATATCGTATTAAAGAAGTAATTAAGAAAAATTAAAAGAAAAGAGGAAAATTTCAATGGCTAAGGGAATCTTAGGTAGAAAATTGGGCATGACTCAAATTTTCGATGCAGCTGGTAATTTAATTCCAGTTACTATCGTTGACTGTTCTGAAAATGTAGTATTACAACAAAAGACAGTTGAAAACGATGGTTATGTTGCTGTACAGGTTGGTTGTACTAATAAGAGAGAAAAATTAGCAAACAAACCTGAATTAGGCCACGTAGGTAAGGCTAACACTGCTCCTAAGCGCTTCATAAGAGAATTCCGTTTCTCAGAAGCTTTAGGAAATGAGTTATTATCTTACAATGTTGGTCAAGAAATTAAAGTAGATATTTTCAGTGCAGGAGATGTAATCGATGTTACTGGTACTTCAAAGGGTAAAGGTTTTGCAGGTACTATTAAGCGTTACAATCATGCAAGATTAAGAATGTCACACGGTGTTTCAGCTTGTCACCGTACAGTAGGTTCTATGGGTGCTATTAAGGGTAACCTTAAGGGTAAGAAGCTTCCAGGACATATGGGACATGTAACTGTGACATTACAAAACTTAACAATTGCTAAGGTAGATTCTGAAAGAGAATTAATCTTAGTTCGTGGTAATGTACCAGGACCTAAAAAAGGATTTGTTATGATTAAGACTGCCGTAAAGGCATCTAAATAATTAGGAAAGGAGATTTATTATGCCAACAATCGCATTATTAAATCAATCTGGTGAAAAGGTTAAAGATTTAGAATTAAGTGCTGAAGTATTCGGTATCGAAACAATCAATCAGCAAGTAATATACGATGTGGTTAACTGCCAAAGAGCTGCAATGCGTCAAGGTACACATGATACTAAAGGACGTAGTGAAGTTAGAGGTGGTGGCCGTAAACCATGGAGACAAAAGGGAACAGGACGTGCTCGTCAAGGTTCAATCCGTGCTCCTCAATGGGTTGGTGGTGGAACAGTATTTGGTCCTACACCAAGAAGCTATGCCTTCAAGCTAAATAAGAAGGTAAAGAGATTAGCTCTTAAGAATGTTCTATCTTATAAGTTAAGTGAACAAAACTTAATTGCTGTATCAGACGTTAAGTTTGATGAAATTAAAACTAAGAACTTTGTTAAATTCTTAGGTAATATAAAGGCTGAAGGAAAGACAATCGTAGTTTGTGCTCCAAATGAGTTAACAAATGAAAATGTATTATCTTCTTCAAATATCGAAGGAGTATTCTTAGCTCCAGCTGATAACGCAAGCGTTTATGAAATTTTATGCTATAAGAACTTAGTAGTAACTGAAGCAGCTGTAGCATATTATGAGGAGGCATTAAAGTAATATGACAAAGGCATTTGATATTATTCAGGCTCCAATAATTACAGAAAAAACAATGAGCTTAAAAGAAAACTTCAACAAATATACTTTCAAGGTTGCTTTAAATGCTAACAAGATTGAAATAAAGAACGCAGTTGAAGAAATTTTTAAGGTAAAAGTATTATCAGTTAATACTGTTAGAGTTTTACCTAAGCATAAGAGAGTTGGTCAACATGAAGGCTTTAAGCCAGCATATAAGAAAGCAATCTGCAAATTAGCAGAAGGCAATAAGATCGACGCTTTCGAAATATAATAGGAGGAATTATTAACTATGGCAGTTAGAAAATATAAGCCAACGTCTAATGGTAGACGTAACATGTCAGTTTTAACATTTGATGAAATAACAACTGACACTCCTGAAAAATCATTATTAGCACCTAAGAATTCTAAAGGTGGTCGTAATAATACAGGACACATTACAGTTCGTCATCAAGGCGGAGGTGTAAAACAAAAATATCGTATTATAGATTTTAAGAGAAACAAGGATAACATCCCTGCAACAGTTAAAACTATTGAATATGATCCAAATAGAAGTGCAAACATTGCATTATTATTCTATGCTGATGGTGAAAAGAGATATATCTTAGCACCTAAGGGATTAACAGTTGGTACAGTTGTACTTTCTGGTGAAAATGTTGATATTAAGGTTGGTAATGCATTACCAATTAGAAATATCCCAGTTGGTAGTTTAATTCATAATATTGAATTACACCCTGGTAGAGGTGGACAAATGGCACGTAGTGCTGGTGTTTCAGCTCAAATCCTAGGACGTGAAGATGGTTATGTATTAATCCGTCTTGGTTCTGGTGAAGTTAGAAAGGTTCTTGGTAATTGTAAGGCTACAATCGGTGAGGTTGGTAATGAATCTCATGAATTAGTAAGAATCGGTAAAGCAGGTCGTGCTCGTCATATGGGCTTAAGACCAGAAGTTCGTGGTTCAGTTATGAACCCTAATGACCACCCTCATGGAGGTGGTGAAGGTAAGTGTCCAATTGGTCGTCCTTCTCCAGTTACACCTTGGGGTAAACCAGCACTTGGTCTAAAGACTCGTAAACATAAGAAAGCTTCTAACAAACTAATCGTTCGTAGAAGAAATGATAAATAATAAGGAGGAACAATATGGCTCGTTCAATTAAAAAAGGCCCATTCGCTGATGATCATCTATTAAAGAAGGTTGAAAAGCAAAATGCGGCTGGTGATAAAAAAGTAATTCAAACTTGGTCACGTAGATCAACTATATTCCCTAGCTTCGTTGGTTTAACTATTGGAGTATATAATGGTCGTGAGCATGTTCCAGTATATATTACAGAAGATATGGTAGGACATAAGTTAGGAGAATTCGCTCCAACTAGAACTTACCGTGGTCACGATGCAGACGATAAAAAGTCAAAGAAATAATTAAAGGAGAGAATTTAAAATGGAAGCAAAAGCAATTGCAAATACTATTAGAATAACTCCTCGTAAAGCTCGTCTTGTTGTTGACCTAATCCGTAATAAGGATGTAGCTGAAGCAAAAGCTATCTTAAAGTTAACAAATAAGCAAGCAACTGAGGTTGTTGCCAAAGTATTAAATTCAGCTGTAGCAAATGCAGAGCATAACTATAATATGGATATCAATAATCTATATGTTAAGACTGCATATGTTACTGATGGTATTAGAATGAAAAGAATGTTACCAAGAGCTAAGGGTCGTGGTGATGTTATTCAAAAGAGAACATGCAACATTACAGTAATCGTTGCTGAGAAAGAAAGTAAGTAGGAGGTTATAACACATGGGTCAAAAGGTTAGTCCAATAGGATTACGTGTTGGTATCAATCGTGATTGGGACGCTGCATGGTATGCAGATAAAACTAAAGTTGCAGATCTTTTACATGAAGACTTAAAGATTCGTGAGTATCTTGATAAGGAATATGCAAAAGCATCTATTTCACGTGTTATTATCGAGCGTGTTAAAGGAAATAAGAACACTGATCGTGTAAAAATTACATTATTCACTAGTAAACCTGGTGTTGTAATCGGTCATGAAGCTGAAACTAAGAACAAGGTTGTTAAAGAATTAGCTTATATGACAAAGAAAGAAATTATATTAAATATTGTTGAAATCAAGAAGCCTGAGCTTGATGCTACATTAGTTGCTAAGTCAATTGCTGAGCAATTAGAGGCAAGAGCTTCATTCCGTAGAGTTCAAAAGGTTGCTATTCAAAGAGCAATCAAGGCTGGTGCTAAGGGTGCTAAGACATTAATTTCTGGTCGTTTAGGCGGTGCAGAAATGGCTCGTAGTGAAGGTTATAATGAAGGACAAGTTCCTCTACAAACATTACGTGCTGATGTTGATTATGCAGTAGCAGAAGCTCATACAACATACGGTAAGTTAGGTATCAAGGTTTGGATTTATAAGGGCGAAATCTTCGAAGTTCCAACTAGAACTACTGAAGATACTAGACGTGCTAAACCAAGACCTAAAAAGGATTCTAAAGAAGCAGCAAAAGACTCAAAGGGAGGTAAGTAATTATGTTATTGCCTAAAAGAGTAAAATATAGACGTCCACATAGAGTTTATTACAGTGGTAAGGCTAAGGGTGGTACTGAGTTAGCATTCGGTGAATACGGCTTAGTAGCAACTGAAGGTTGTTGGTTAACTAATAACCAAATCGAAGCTGCCCGTATCGCTATCACTCGTCAAATGAACCGTCAAGGACAAGTATGGATTAAAGTATTCCCACACTTAAGTAAGACTAAAAAGCCTTTAGCAGTACGTATGGGTTCTGGTAAGGGTGCTCCTGAAACTTGGGTAGCAGTAGTTAAGCAAGGTGTTATATTATTTGAAGTTGGTGGTGTATCTGATGAGATCGCACGTGAAGCATTACGTTTAGCATCTCATAAGTTACCATGTTCAACTAAGGTTATAGTAAAGTAGGTGACGAGCAATGAAAGACACAATGACAAAAATTCGTGCTTTATCAATTGAAGAAATCAATGCGAAGATAGCTGAATTAAAAGAAGAGTTATTCAATCTAAAGTTTCAAGCTGCTCTAGGTAATCTTGAAAAGCCTGCTCGTATGAATGAAATCAAAAGAACAATTGCTAGAATGAAAACAGTTATTACTGAAAAACAAAATGCTAGCAAGGCTTCAGAATAGGAGGACGCAACATGGAACGTAATAGTCGTAAGTTTTTTACAGGAACAGTAGTTTCTGATAAAATGAACAAAACAATCGTTGTATCTGTTGATACCTTTGGTGTACACAGAATTTATAAGAAGCGTGTAAAGAAGTCAACTAAGTTTCACGTACATGATGAAAACAATACTGCTAAAGTAGGAGATACTGTTAAATTCATGGAAACTAGACCACTATCTAAAACTGTACATTATGTATTAGTTGAGGTAGTTAAGGTTAAAGAGACAATATAATATAGGTTCCAAGAGGAGGTATTATAATGGTTCAGCAAGAAACAAGAGTAGCAGTTGCTGATAACAGCGGTGCTCGTGAATTATTAATTATTAAAATTTTAGGTGGAGCATTACATAGATATGCTAATGTTGGTGATATCGTAGTATGCTCTGTTAAGGAGGCAGCTCCAAACGGTACAGTTAAGAAGGGTGACGTTGTTAAAGCAGTTATCGTTCGTACTAAGGCTGGTTTAAGAAGACCTGATGGTTCATACATTAAGTTTGATGAAAACGCAGCTGTATTAATCCGTGAGGATAAGACTCCACGTGGAACTCGTATTTTCGGACCAGTAGCTAGAGAGCTACGTGATAAGGATTTCATGAAAATTGTATCCTTAGCACCCGAAGTACTATAAGGAGGTACATTATGAACATTAAAACTGGAGATACAGTAGTAGTTATCGCAGGTAAAGATAGATTTACTGTTGATAAAAAAGGAAATAAGGTGCCTACAACAGGTAAGGTTTTAAAGGTTTTCCCTAAGACTAACAAGGTAGTAGTTGAAGGTGTAAACAAGGTTAAGAAGCATCAAAAGCCATCTCAAGGAAATCAAGAGGGTGGAATCGTTGAGGTTGAAGCTCCAATCGATGCATCTAATGTAATGTTACTTGACCCAAAAGTAAACAAGCCTACACGTGTTGGCATTAAATATGATGACAAAAACAACAAAATCAGAGTTTCTAAAAAATCTGGTTATGAGTTTAAGTAATCAATTGGAAGGAGGTAGCTTTCGTGAATCGTTTACAAGAAAAATATCAAACTTCTGTTAGAGCAGAATTAACGAAAAAGTTTAACTATAAATCTTCTATGCAAATACCAAAGTTAGAGAAGATCGTTATTAATATGGGTGTTGGTGACGCTGTTGCTAACTCAAAAGTATTAGATGACGCTGTTGACGAATTAACTCAAATCGCTGGTCAAAAGCCAGTTGTTACAAAGGCTAAGAAGTCAATTGCTAACTTCAAATTACGTGAAGGTATGCCAATTGGTTGTAAGGTTACATTAAGAGGAGAAAGAATGTATGAATTCTTTGATAAATTAGTATCAATTTCTCTTCCACGTGTTCGTGACTTCCATGGTGTAAATCAAAATGCATTTGATGGTAGAGGAAATTATACTTTAGGTGTTAAAGAACAATTAATTTTCCCTGAAATTAACTTCGATAAGATTAAGAAGATTCGTGGTATGGATATTGTTATCGTTACTACAGCAAATACAGATGAGGAAGGTCGTACTCTTTTAGCATTAATGGGTATGCCTTTCAGAAAGTAAGAGGATAAATTATGGCAAAAACATCAATGGTTGTAAAAAATCATAGAAAACCAAAATATAGTGCTCGTGAATATACTCGTTGTGAGCGTTGTGGTAGACCACATGCTGTAATTAGCAAGTTCAAGTTATGTAGAATTTGTTTCCGTGAACTTGCATATAAAGGTCAAATTCCAGGCGTTAAAAAATCAAGCTGGTAATTAAATTATTAAGGAGGAACAAGGTTATGATGACAGATCCAATTGCGGATATGTTAACTCGTATCAGAAACGCAAACCAAATGCGTAAAGAGACAGTTGTTATCCCTAGTTCAAAAGTAAAGAGTGCAATTCTTGAAGTATTAAAGAACGAAGGATTCATTACTGATTATACTGTTTCAGCTGATGTTAAGAGTGAAACAACAATCACATTAAAATATACTGACAATAACCAAAGAGTAATCAAAGGTTTAAAGAGAATTTCAAAGCCAAGTCTTCATGTTTATTCAAAGGCTGAAGATCTACCAAAGGTTTTAAATGGTTTAGGTATTGCAATTATCTCTACTTCTCAAGGTATTATGTCAGATAAAGAAGCTCGTAAGTTAAAAATCGGTGGAGAAGTATTAGCTTACGTTTGGTAAAATAATAAAAATATAGGAGGTATGTTATATGTCTCGTATTGGTAATAAGGCTATTCTAGTCCCTGCAGGCGTTACAATCAGCGTTGCTGAAGGTAATCTAGTTACCGTAAAGGGCCCTAAGGGAGAATTAAGCTTTCAATTCAATAGCGAACTAGAAATTAATGTTTCTGCTACAGAATGTGTAGTTAAGAGACCAAATGATTCAAAAGAAATGAAGACAATTCATGGTACAACTCGTGCTTTATTAAATAATATGGTTATCGGTGTATCAAATGGATTTAAAAAGACTTTAGAGATCAACGGTGTTGGTTACCGTGCAGCATTACAGGGTACTAAGCTTGTTGTATCTGCTGGATATTCTCACAATGTTGAGATGCAAATTCCAGCTGGTTTAAAGGTAGAATTACCAAAGAACACTACAATTGTTATTTCAGGTATTGATAAACAATTAGTTGGTCAATTTGCGGCTGAGATTCGTGAAATTCGTAAGCCAGAGCCTTATAAGGGTAAAGGTATTAAGTATGATTACGAAACTATTCGTCGTAAGGAAGGTAAAACTGCTAAGAAGTAGTAGGAAAGGAGTACTAATATGATTAATAAGGTTTCAAAAAATGTAACTCGTCAAAAAAGACATTTACGTATTCGTCAAACAGTAGTTGGAACAGCTGAAAAGCCAAGACTTAATGTTTTCCGTTCTAACAAGCAAATCTATGCTCAAATTATTGATGATACAACTGGAAAGACTTTGTGTAGTGCTTCTTCACTAGATAAAGAAATTAAAGTAGAAAATGGTTCTAATGTAAATGCAGCAACTGAGGTTGGTACTTTAGTAGCTAAGCGTGCATTAGCATTAAAAATTGAAGCTGTAGTATTTGACCGTGGTGGTTATTTATACCATGGACGTGTTAAAGCTTTAGCTGATGCAGCAAGAGCTGCTGGATTAAAGTTCTAAGGAGGAAAAATCTTTATGGTTAAGGAAAATGCACAACATAAGGAAGTTCAAGAGCCTGAATTTGAAGAGCGTGTAGTTACAATCAACCGTGTTACAAAGGTTGTTAAGGGTGGTAGACGTTTCCGTTTCGCTGCTTTAGTTGTAATTGGCGATAAGAAGGGTACAGTTGGTTTCGGTACTGGTAAAGCTAACGAAGTACCTGATGCAATTAAGAAGGCTGTTGAAGCTGCTAAAAAGAATTTAATTACTGTTTCTACAGTAAATACTACAATTCCTCATGAAGTAACAGGCGTTTACGGCGCTGGTAGAGTATTCCTAGCACCTGCTAGTCAAGGTACAGGAGTTATCGCTGGTGGTCCAGTTCGTGCTGTTGTTGAATTAGCTGGTATTTCTGATATTCTATCAAAATCACTTGGTTCTGCTACACCTATTAATGTAGTTAGAGCTACAGTAGAAGGGTTAAAAAGCTTAGAGACTGTTGAACAAGTTGCTCAAAGACGTGGTAAGACAGTTGAAGAACTTTTAGGTTAAGATTATGTATAAGATTACTTTAGTTAAGAGTTTAATTGGTCGTAGACCAAATCAAGTAGCTACAGCTAAGGCTTTAGGTCTTACAAAGATTGGTCAAACTGTAGTTAAAGAGGAAAATGACGCAATAAAGGGTATGATTGTTACCATAGCTCATATGGTAAAGGTTGTCCAAGAGTAATAAGGAGGTACCGAGGAAATGTTAAATCAATTACATTCAAATGAAGGTGCAAGACATGCTAAGAAGCGTCTTGGCCGTGGAATCGGTAGTGGCTTAGGTAAAACTGCAGGAAAAGGTACTAAGGGTCAAAATGCTCGTTCTGGTGGCGGTGTTCGTCCTGGTTTCGAAGGTGGTCAGTTACCATTATTCCAACGTTTACCAAAGAGAGGTTTCAAAAACTTCAATAAGGTTGAATATTCAGTAATTAATGTAGAGGATCTAAATGTATTTGAGGATGGCGCTACTGTTGATGCTGAAGCAATCATTAAAGCAAAGCTAGTTAAAGAAGTAAAAACTGGAATCAAAGTTTTAGGTAATGGCGAATTAACAAAGAAGAAACTAGTAGTAAAAGCAAGTAAGTTCTCAGAGTCTGCTAAGAAGGCTATTGAAGCTTTAGGCGGATCTGTTGAGGTGATTTAGTTTGTTAAATAAAGCAAAACTTATCTTTAGCAATCGTGAGATTGTTTTAAAGATATTAATTACATTTGCTTTATTGTTAGTTTTTAAAGCTGGAACTTATATTCCAATCCCACTAATTGATACTGCAAATGTTCAATATATAGTTCAGGGAAATGACTTTTTAACTGTTTTAAATGCATTCTCTGGTGGAGGTTTATCTAACTTCTCAATTCTTGCATTAGGTATTTCACCATATATTACTGCATCTATCGTTATACAGATGCTACAAATGGTAATTCCTAAGTTTCAAGAGTGGGCCGAAGCAGGAGAAGCAGGAAAAGAAAAGCTTAATCGTTGGACTAGATACACAACTGTAATCATAGCTATGATTCAGGCTTTGTTAATTATTTTCAGTTTAGGTGCTAGACCAGATAATATCTTACAGGCTTCAGTATTGAAGTTTAAGGATTTATATTGGTTAGTATATATTTATATGGCAATAGTTGTTACAGCAGGTTCTGCATTTACAATGTGGTTAGCTGACTTAATAACTCGTCATGGTGTTGGAAATGGTTCATCTATGATCATTTCTGCAGGTATTATCTCTTCAATACCTACAATGTTTAGAACATTAGGAAATACATATTTAGGTGCTAATTTCTCAGGATTAAATTTATTCTTATTTATCCTAGTTACACTATTATATGTTATAATGATTCTTGGTGTTGTTTATTTTGAAGGTGCAGTAAGAAAGATACCAGTTCAATATGCAAACCGTCAGGCAGGTCAACAAGGCTCTGATATTCCTATCAAGCTTAATAGTGCAAGTGTTATCCCTGTAATATTTGCATCAACAATACTTTCTGTTCCACTAACTATTATAGGTGTTATGGGTTTATCAACTGAAACATCTACAGCAGCTTATTGGATTAACCAAGTATTCGCTACAAGCGAGCCTATCGGTATTGTAATTTATGTAATTTTAATTGTCTTCTTTAGTTTCTTCTATTCATTTATGCAAGTGGATCCAGAAAAGATAGCAGACAATTTAGAAAAGCAGGGAGCATTTATTCCAGGATATCGTCCTGGTGAAGAAACAAAGAGACAATTATCTAAAATGCTATTTAGAATCACTTTAATCGGTGCAGCATATTTAGTTATACTTGCTCTTGTTCCTATTATTGTTTCAAAGATCTTTGGATTTGGTTCAGCAGTAACAATCGGTGGTACATCATTAATTATCATCGTTGGTGTTGCAATTGAGACATTCCGTCAAATTGAAACACAGGCTGAAACTAAGGATTATCAAGGATTCTTAGATTAATTAGGAGGCATTCATAATGAATTTATTAATTATGGGTAGACCTGGTGCAGGTAAAGGAACACAAGCTTTTAATATAAGAGATTATTATAAGATTCCTCATATCTCAACAGGTGATATGTTCAGAGAAGCAATAAAGAATGAAACAAAATTAGGTCTATTAGCTAAAAGCTACATGGACAAAGGCCTTTTAGTACCAGATGAGGTTACAATCGGTATTGTAAAGGAACGCTTATCTCAAGCAGATTGTAAAAAGGGATTTTTACTAGATGGATTCCCAAGAACAATCGCTCAAGCAGAAGCGCTTGATAGTATTTTAAAGGAAAATGGTGTTAAGCTTGATGCAGTACTTGATATTAATGTTCAACCAGAAATCTTAATTAGAAGAATGGTTGGCCGTAGAGTA
>Ga0247611_10010198_pt1 | contig 11086 bp, 10 predicted proteins | sample 177DNAGHGhighgp2_FD_192422 | JGI IMG/M metagenome (GOLD analysis project Ga0247611, IMG submission 192422) | Sheep rumen microbial communities from Palmerston North, Manawatu-Wanganui, New Zealand - 1770 DNA GHGhigh gp2 | ecosystem: Host-associated > Mammals > Digestive system > Stomach > Rumen... | reverse complement strand
CATATTCTTTCAGTGAAACGTCCTTGCCTTTTCTGTCTTTGACAGTGAAATCATAAACAGTTTTCATTTCTTTTTTTGTTAGTTGTATTAATTTAAATGATTGTTTATAGTCCCCATTTGATTGTGGCAAACGACTTCTCGACCTCGTTCTCTGTGGCGTCTGGCAGGTTACAGAAGAAGTCAATGCCGGTAAGTGCCTCCAGGTTATCTATGCTCATGGCATATTTGCTGAGGGCATCTTTGTGATGATCTATATTGTCGTGCTCGAGCCAGAAACCAATGGCCTGGTAGGTGGTCTTGGTTTTCATCAGCAGTGCTACGAAGAAATACTTTGGAATCGGTAGTTGCCCTTTTATTTTACCTAACAGTTTATCGTCATCAATGGTACCACCTTTCACAACGTATAGTGTGTCGCAGTTTTTTCCCCAGTTACGTACCTTTCCTTCCAAGCGTAGCCAAGGGCTTTGCTTACTCCAGTCCTGCTCATTGTTAGAGAGTCTTGGGCCAGCATTAAACATATGGTATTGTGGCTGCATGTTTGTGTAGTAGTACGTTTGACGATTTGCTTCCGTAGAATAGGTCCTGTCGGCACTGGCGCAGATATGCCCGCGGTCAAAGCCTGAACCTTTGTAATAGCTATTTGAATCAGATACGCGTGCATACGAAGGAAGGTCGGGATCTTCCGTGAAGGTGTTGGAACCATTCGTGGAGCCCGTCTGGCCTTTATGGATACGATAGGCTGTCCATCGCTGGGCTTTTTTGTCTGCATCCCATTCAACGATGAAGTTCACGCCTTCTTTGTGTGTGGTAGAATGAACCAATACGATACAGCCATTCTTTAAATGAGGCATCTCCAAGCGAGATGCTTCCTTGACAATGTTTGTGGCGTTTTGGTTGCTGTTTGTTAAGTCGTAAACCTTGGAGTCGTCATCATCACTACACGATGTTGCTATCAGGCATACCGATAGGAATAAGGTTAGTTTCAGACTAAGGGTCTTGAGAGTCGTCATCTTTTCGTTTTTGTGATTAGTCAATGAAGGTGCGTACAAGGCATATGCAACTACCCTGGACGCACCTTCGCGTAAGTGTCATTTCCTAGAAATATCTTACTTCTTCGAAGCCTTACCGTAGCGGCTCATGAACTTATCGACGCGACCAGCGGTGTCGACGAGCTTGCTCTTACCAGTGTAGAAGGGGTGAGAGCTGCTTGAGATTTCAACTTTTACCACGGGGTAAGTTTCGCCTTCGAACTCTACAGTGTCGTTAGTCTTAGCAGTAGACTTCGTAAGGAACATATCGCCGTTGGACATGTCCTTGAACACGACGGGGCGATAGTTTTCGGGATGAATTCCTTGTTTCATTTCTTTTTGTATAATTGATGATAAATATTAATTCTGTACGCACAATGCGCCAATCAGGGTGCAAAGGTACGAACTTTTTTTGATTCCTGCAAACTTTTGGCTTCTTTTTCTGTGTTAAGGAAAAATAAACGGGCTGCATCCGTTGTGGATACAGCCCGTATTATTAATTGAGAAACTCTTATTTACGACGGCTAGCAGCTGTCTGAGAGTTGAGCTTTACTAAGTAGTTCTTCTTGCTGGCAAATTCGGGAGTGTTACCATTGTAGTTTACTACCTTTCCGCAAACAATTACTTCGTCGCCTACTTGAACCTGTGTGTTGCCTTCAACCCAAGGTTGGTTGCCGAAGTAATAGCAGCTATATGCGATAAACTCCTTGTCACCCGTAGCACCATCGTCTGAGATGTTAAAGGTAGCTGTTCCAAACTGAGCACTGAATGTGTACTTAATGCTAGAAATTTTTCCTTTAACATAGTAGTCGGCTTCTGATGTCTTTCCTTTTTCCATTGCAGCTACAGCGTCGTATGCCTGAGATGCAGTCAGAGGATTCTCTAATGTGCCGGTTGACGCATTGTTGTTGCCTGCTTTCTTAAGTGACACCAAGTAGTTTCCTTGAGCAATTTCTGGGACTATCTTACTGTTCTTAGTATCATTATATTTCAGCAGCTGGCCATAGACAACTACTTCGTCACCTACTTCGAGCTGGTCAGCAGAAGTGAAATCACTGTTGTCCATGTTCTTTCCACGGAATACTTTGATTTCATTGTTGCCATCATCGGTAATGAGGTAATCAATGTTCTTATACTGAGAAATCTTGTTGGCTGCGGTGATAATCTGCTTCACTTTACCCTTAACAAACCAGTATTGCTCAGTGGTAGCACCATTCTCCATTGCGTCAATGGCAGTTAGAGCTTCTGCAACTGTTTTGGGTGTTTCTTTTGAACCAACAGCATCGTTATTGCCACTGTTGCCGCTGCCCTTTTTGACGATATAGTTACCCTGTGCAACCTCGGGAACAATTTGGCTGTTCTTGGTATCCTCATACTTCAATAGCTGACCGTAAATTACTACTTCGTCATCAACGGCAAGCTGATCTGCAGATGTGAAATCGGTATTGTCGAGGTTCTTGCCACGGAATACTTTAATCTCATTGTTGCCGTCGTCGGTGATGAGGTAGTCAATGTTCTTGTACTGAGAAATCTTGTCGGCTGCAGTGATAATCTTCTTTACTTTACCCTTAATGAACCAGTACTCTTCTGAGGTGGCGCCATTTTCCATTGAGTTGATAGCTGTCAAAGCTTCTGCAACAGTCTTAGGAGCGTCCTTTGAACCAACGGTCTTTATGTCAGGTGTTTCTGTGTTGCCAGAACCGTTAGCTTTTTTCAAAGAAACAAGGTAGTTACCCTGGTCGAACTCAAGAGTAGAAACGTTGTTCTTGTCTATATAGTTCTTTACTTTACCGCAAACCGTTACTTCGTCGCCGACCTCAAGGTCGGTAGCTGTCGTGACATCAGCGCCATTGAGCATCTTACCGCGGAATACATAGAAACGCGCTACGCCATTCTTGTCGTCTGCAATATAATAGGTTGCGTTTTTGTAATTTGTAGAGATATCTGTTGTCTCAACAACAACACCTTTTACATATACGGTAGCTTCTTCGCCGTTAATTTTCAGAAATTCGTTAGCGGCAAGGCCTTTGCAAGCATTTAACAATGCAGTAACATTCCAAGGATCCTCTGCAGTACCGCTACCTTTGGGGTCAACAACAACGGGCTCATTGCCTTTAATAGAGTCATACGGGTTGTTGTACGGCTCAGGCACATCTTCACAAGCAGTGAAGGTGAATGCTGCGATGGCCATAGCCATCATTGATTTGAAAATCTTATTCATAGTTTATTCTTTTTTTCTGTTAACAATAATAGGTTTTACTTCACTTCTTCAATGTCGCTCAGCGAACGCATGATGAGCTCCCACTGGTCGCGCTGGCCTTTCTTGTTGCAATAGTGCTTCAAGACACCAGTAACATTGACTTTACCAGTAGGCAACTTCATTGCTGCGAAATCTGCGTAGCTGCTGGTGTAGATCTGTACAGCAACACCATCATTGGTGTCAGAGATTTGTTCATTGAAATACCAAGAGGTTGAGAAACCAGGGATAACAAAAGCTGATTCACCAGGAACAAACTTGATACCGTCGTGATAAGTGCCGTTCTCTCCTTCTTCAGAATTGAAGTAACCTGCCTGCTTAATGGTGACATTCTTGATGGTACCCAGTTTGCCTGCATCCATCGTCAAGTCCCAAGTGGTAGGAGTGCTACCATCGGCAAAAAGTTCTGGAGTTACGTGCTCACGATAACCAGTGTAGGTGAAGTGCTGCTGCCACAATGCACGGGGCATACGGCTGACGCTAACTTCGCCATCCTTACTTGTGTAAGGTGTACCAATTGTAGCAGAGCGACGGTAGTTACCAATGCAGAGTCCTTTCAGGTCAATCAGAATCTCGGTACCCACGGGGAGGTAACCAAAGATGCCGCCCTGAGAGATGCCGATGAAAATACCACCGGTTTTATCCTGCACGCAGATTTCATTGTACATATTTCCCTCGATATCATTGGCTGTTACTACAACCTTGAGCTGCAGGTCTTCTTCAATCTGCTTGTAGACACCCAGTGTTGATATCTCGTTCTTGTATTTTGTCTTCAGATCCTTGACGGTGATTACATTCGTCTCCTTGATGTCAGAGTTGCCATAGAGCGTGTCGCGTGTTGCAGGCTCGTCCCAGTCACCGTCCATACATCCTGTGAAGACACTGCATACAAGTGCTAATATTAAATAATGTATCTTCTTCATACTTCTAAATTCTTAAATCGTTACTATCTATTAGAACTTATATGCAATATTGAGCATACCATTGATGCCATAAGCATAGAACTTCATGGGGTTCTTAGAGAACTTATAGGCACGCACGTTGCCGCTAGCAGTATAGTCGGAACGGCTCTGCTCGTAACCGCCAGTCACAATGTTCTGGTTGTTCAGCAAGTTGGTAACCGACAGATTGATGCTCATAGAGCGACCTTTCTTCAGGTTGATGCTCTTACCGATAGAGGCGTCAAGCATGAAACCGCCATGTCCCTTAGCCTGCTCTACGGCGCTCTCCATCACGTTGCCATTGGCATCATACACATTGTGCTCAATCTTCTCACGGGCAGCCAGTGTGGATGAGTAGCGATAAGAGGGTGAATAGCTAAGGTAGATTCTGTCATAGTAATTGCCATTGAGGTCGATGAACCAACCGCTCTTATGATAACTAAGAACCAAACTCAGTGCTGTGAGTGGAGTGCCTGATTCGCGCATGTTCTTATTATACACAATCTCTGGCTTGTTGTCGTTGGCATCATTAAAGGTTCCCTTTGTGCTGCTCATATACCATACCTGTGCATTGTTGGTATTGCGAGCCTCACTGATAGTACCAAGGGTCTTAATATTGATGGCATCGGTGAGCTTAAAGTTCAAACCCCATTCCACGCCGTAGTACTCCTTAGACATACCTGTCATAGAAACATAAGAGAAAGAGTTGATATCGTCGAAGTAGAAGTTCTGCCATTCTGTGGCGTCCTCGACGATAGCACCATAGGCCATGATGTTGGCTTTCAGCCATGAGTTCTGCATCTGGTAGCCAATCTCGGCAGAGTAGTTCTTTTCGTTCTTCAGGTCAACTACGAAGTCATTATTCATCTCAGGTGATACGAAAGCTGCCTGTGCCTGTGGAGCACGCACTTCTACGCCGAGACCTCCATTGATAGAGTGTCCATGTCCTAAGTTAACAACGGCACCAGCCTTACCGCCACCTTCCAGGAAGTGGGCAGTCTTGCTCTTTCCGTAAGAGTTGTTGAGGAACATACCATTGCGCATCTTGCCTTCGCGCTGCATCTCTACACCGCCAATACGTCCGCTAACGAAAGCGTGGGTATTGCCTGCAATATCAGCGGCATAGGTCATCCACACATTTGCTTTGTTGACAAAGATGTTGTAGTCGTAACCAAATCTGTCGCCTTCACGAACAATGGCATTAGGTCTGTTTGCATCATACTGGACTTCGTTGTCCATAGCAGAATAGTTGCCAAGGGCATAGGTGTTGATGTTGTGGTAAACACTGGCACCCAGTAAATCGTCCATTGTCTGATAATGCATACCCTTGTTAGTTGCTAATTGGAAGCCCAGATTCAGGCGCTGGTCTTTGTTCAGGTCAAAGTCCAGTTTTGATGCGAGAGCTATGTTCAGGTTGTCGTTGTGCTTTGCCTGAATAAAATACATAGCGTCTGCACCCTGTTTGGCAGCTTGGATATTTGCATAATACAACTTGTCGAAGTCAATCTGCCTATCGCGCTCATTGCCTGACATCAGGTTCTTTGCACGAAGCCAGTCGCTGGCACACTGCGCGGTGCGGTTGTTCTCATCGCTTTCGTCCCATACGTCGAAATAACTACTTGGCAGGTTCTTCCAGTAGTTAGGATGTGGGTTGTCAGTGTTGTTATAGTTTAGCTTGGTACTTTTGTACATGGAGTAGCGTCCAGTCAGTGTGGTTACCAACTTCAGCTGCTCGTTAATATTCCAGTCCCATGTGAACATCGCTGTAGGAGCAAAGTCGTTGATAATGCGTGAATTGCGCTTCTTGCCATTTTGGAAACCCCAGTTAGGGTTGTAATAGCGGTTGTTGGCAAGCCAGTACATCTCGTCGGTAGCTGCGCCTTGGGAAGCGCGCTCGGTGGGATTACCCCATGTAACCAAGGAGATGTGATGCTGATCATTGATGAATTTCTCGGCGCCAAAGAAGTAGCTCAGCGCATTGTAGAACGTGCCTTGAATATAAGACGTATTCATGTTAGCCCAACGATAGGTCAGGTTGGCAGAGTAGGCCCATCCGTTTTCTTTCACACCACTGTTGTAGGTGTACATGCCACGAAGGGTGTAATTGCGGTTTGCACCAGATAATGTGAAACGGTGACCCGTGGCAAAAGCAGAAGGACGGAAGTTGTAGTTGTTAGAACCGGCCATGCCGCTCATCGAGAAGTTGTTGTCTTCGAAAGGCAGTGCGTTCTCCACACCACGTGTCTGCTGATTCAGACCACCAACGATGGAGTAACGGAACTGGCCAGTCTCCATGTCATTCATCTGCACGCCGTTGATGTAGACGTCATTGTACTTTTGGTTAAAAGCACGATAGCGGAAGCGCATGGGGCTGAACAGATAGCCAACTTGTGAGGCGTAAATGTTGGAGTTTGAACCTGTGATAGTCACATTCTGCGACATATCGTCATCCTCGCCCAACTGTGCTTCCGTGAAGGTGAAGGCTTGTTCGTCCTGTATGCCAAGAGAGTCAGTCTCTGTCTGAGCCATGGCAACGGGAGCGACACAAAGCGCCATCATCACGAATTTCAGCTTTTTATTCATAGAACGTTTTTAAGATTAAATAAAATTTTGTTGTGTGCAAAGATACATTAAAAAAATGTAACAACAAAGTATTTCATAAAAAAGTTTTCTCAATAACAAAATATATGGTGAAATTGTATTGTTTATCAGAATTTTTTGTAATTTTGCACACAGGAACTATTTATTAAGCCTAATTAGACTGATCTGAATATGAAAAAGACAATGTTTTTACTGGCACTGCTTCTCTTGGTGGGAACTGGTACCATGTTTGCTCAAGAGAAAAAGTTCTCATTGTATGGCATCGGATTCTACAATTTGGAGAATCTGTTTGATACGTGTCACGATGAAGGTCATAACGATTATCAGTTCTTGCCTGATGGTCAGTATAAGTGGACGGGATTGAAGTATTCAAGTAAACTGAAGAATATGGCCCGTGTGCTTGCTGAGCTGGGGACTGATAAACTTCCTGGCATAGGGTGTGCTATTATTGGCGTCTCTGAGGTGGAGAATGCCAAGTGCATGGAAGACCTATGTAATCAGGAAGCTCTGAAAAAGCGCGGCTACAAGTTTGTGCATGTAGAAGGTCCTGACTATCGTGGTGTTGATTGTGCTATGATTTATAATCCGCGTCTCTTCACTGTTGAGAATGTGACACTGATGCCTTATATCTATACATTGCCTCAGGATAGTGCACGCCATACGCGTGGTTTCCTCACTGTGAGTGGTAAGCTAGCCGGCGAGCACGTAGCAGTAGTGGTAAACCACCTGCCATCTCGTGGCGCAGGTTCTTTCTATCGTGAAGAGGGTGGCCGACAGATTCGTCTTGTTAAGGATTCTCTGCTTCGTGTGGATCCTAATTTCAAGATTATTATCATGGGTGACATGAACGATGATCCACAGGATAAGTCCATGGCAGTGTCTTTGGGCGCCAAGCGTAAGTTGAAGGATGTAGAAAAGGGAGGCCTCTGGAATCCTTGGTGGGATACACTGGCTAATGGCACAGGGACATTGATGTATGACGGTAAGTGGAATCTGTTTGATCAGATTCTTCTGTCACAGTCATTGCTCAATCAGGATAAGAAGAAAGACTATAGCACCTTGAAATATTTTGCACATCAGATTTTCCGTCGCGATTATCTGTTCCAGAAAGAAGGAAAATATAAGGGAAATACCCTTCGTACCCATGCTGGTGGCGTGTGGCTCAATGGTTATAGTGATCATCTGCCCACAGTAGTGTATGTTGTAAAAGAAGCTAAGTAACAGGTATGACAATTATCGGAATAGCTGGCGGTACTGGTTCGGGCAAGACTACCGTAGTGAGAAAAATTGCCCAGGCATTGCCTCCTCATTGTGTGGCCGTTGTACCTATCGACTCGTATTATAATGATACTACGGGTATGACGCCCGAAGAGCGTAAGGCAATCAACTTTGACCACCCTGATGCTTTCGACTGGAAACTGCTGACAGAGCATGTGAAAAAGTTGAAGAATGGTGAGGCCGTAGAACAACCAACGTATTCTTATATTGAGAGTAATCGTCAGAAAGAAACGATTCATGTAGAACCCAAGCCTGTCATCATCATTGAGGGTATCATGGCTCTTCATAATAAGAAGTTGCGAGAGGCTATGGATTTAAAGATTTTTGTGGATACTGATAATGATGTGCGTCTGATTAGAAATATCCGTCGTGATGTGGTTGAGCGTGGACGTACGGTTGAAATGGTGCTTGATCGTTATGAGAAGGTGCTGAAACCGATGCATGAGCAGTTTATCGAGCCCACAAAGAAATTTGCCGATTTGATTATTCCCTGGGGTGGCGAGAATCGTACGGGTATCCATATCCTGAAAACTTATATTGAAGGTATTGTTACTGGTGTATGACAAAATTATATCTTGTTCGCCATGGCGAGACGTTTGATAATGAACGTCAGATTATGCAAGGACAGACACCGGGCGAACTGAATGCAACAGGCATCCGTCAGGCTGAGGCTTTAAGTCTTCAGCTGGCGGATGTTCATTTTGATGCTGTTGTAGCCAGTGATCTGTGGCGAGCTATCCAGACGGCAAAGATATTGGCAGAGCCACATCAGTTGCCTGTCGTCACCACGCCTCTGTTCCGAGAACGTGACTGGGGTAGTTTCACGGGGCGTTTTATTCCTGACTTGAAGGATATAAAACCGTGGCCAGATGATATTGAGTCTCTACCTGCAATGAAGGATAGAGCAGGACGTTTCCTTGATTTTATCCGTAGTCATTATCCTGATTCTCAGGTGCTGGCAGTTGGCCACGGTATCATTAATAAAGCTATCCAGGCTGTGTATTGGGGAAAGGAGATGCACGAGATTGAAAAAATGAAAAATGCCGAGGTGCGAATCCTCGACATTTAACAATCATCATTCACATTTTATTGATCTTAATTACCTTCTTCCACCGCGGGGACTGCTGCTACTAGTGCTACTTCTGTTGCCTCGGTCAGAAGAACCTCTTGACATGCTACTGAAGCTACCGCTGCTCTGACTTCTGTTGTTTCCAACGTTATTTCTGCTGTTTCCAACGTTACTTCTGCCACTTTCAACGTTGCTTCTGCCGCTTCTAATGTTACGGCTACTATTAAAATCCCGGTTACTGTTCGTACTGCGGTGTCCTCCGAATTCACGATTGTTGCTTGAGCCGTGGTTGTTGTCAATTCTGCGGTTGACATCTGGGGTACGACCGTTCCTCTCTGTAACACGTGTAGAACTGCGGCCTCCGTTGTTTCGGTAGTCACCTCTATCCCAACTGTTGCGCATTCCAACATGATGGTCGCGGTGTGTCACTGTGCGATATTGGCCATGTCGTCCTTCGTACCAGCTCCTGCCGCCATTATGACGCCAGCTGTGTCCACCGCGATAGGTAGCATAGAAGTGTGGCCTACCGAAGTAGAAGTAGTCACGACGTGGGTAGTGGATATATACTCCGAAGTGCCAGTGGCCTGCCTCCCAATAGAGCGGACGGTAGAAATAGGTTGCTGCACGGAACAAATCCCACTGCCATGTATAGAGGATATAACTCAAATCAAGGTTGCGGCGCTCCCAATAAGGGCCGTATACATTATCATATGAAGTAACCCCCATCAGGTAGTCCAGATTAATCTCGTAGGCTGCCTCATACTGCGCGTCATTCAGATTTAGTTCGTAAGCCATCTTGTCCGTCAGGAAAAGGGCCTCATTGCGAGCCTGTTCGTATGACATGGCGTTTGCCGCTGCTGCTATCGTCAGCAAGGAAACCAGGGTAAACAACATCTTTTTCATAATCGTATCTTTTTAATCGTTCTACAATCAATTTATGTTTCTTGCTGCAAAGATAAGGCGAATATGTGAACGAAAAAAGGGATTTTCCCTAAATGGTTAGAGGAAAATCCCTATGCTTGATAGATGGATGACGTTAATACTTATAGAAATTCCAGGTCTTTCCGTCTTTACTGAGCACTAAGTCGTCATCATTGAGTGTGTTGATTTTCAGTCGTATATTGTTGAAGGGCTTGAAACCAAAACTGTTTTCAATAAAGGCTGTGTCGGCTGGTGAGGAACTGATGGAAACGCATTGAATGAACAGACTGTCGTCTATGTGTTGAAAGTTCCCATACACTACACCTTCATCTATGCTTCTAAGAAGGGCCACAGAACCAGAGAAACTGATATATTGTGTGTCAGAACCTTTCAGTCGCCATTGTCCGAACAGATCACCAGCCTCTCCACCTTCCTGGCAGGAAGATAGAAGGAAGATAAATGAAGTAAGGAGGAAGAGTATTTTATAAAATCTTGCCATGATATCCAATCTTTATGTCAAATGTAGAGTTGTCGCCATAGATATTTCCTTTGTCAAAGGCATATGAAGCACTAAACTTCCAAGGCCCTTTTTTATAATTGCCTTGAATCATCGCATCGAATGAATGGTGTTTGCAGGCTAAAGGTCTGCTATAGGTGCCCCATCCTTCCCTATAAGACCCTTTGATGAGATAACTTAGATTTCCTGTGATATCGCCATTAATTCCCATATGCCATGCTTTAACGCGGTTGTCAAGAAATCCTGTATATCCATTCTTATTGTATATGGGGGAGGTAATCAGGGCAATGCCTGGTGTCATACCATAACAGGAGTAACTGTCGTACGTGTAGTGGTTATAATAATTATCGTTTCCAACAACATAATCTGTAATCTGACTGCGTACAGGTTCTGGGTAATCATTGGAATCCCAATGTAATGGTCCTGATTGGTTGGTACTTTGGAAATATTCAATAACGGCACCTCTTATGTATT
>Ga0247611_10010197_pt1 | contig 11088 bp, 8 predicted proteins | sample 177DNAGHGhighgp2_FD_192422 | JGI IMG/M metagenome (GOLD analysis project Ga0247611, IMG submission 192422) | Sheep rumen microbial communities from Palmerston North, Manawatu-Wanganui, New Zealand - 1770 DNA GHGhigh gp2 | ecosystem: Host-associated > Mammals > Digestive system > Stomach > Rumen ... | reverse complement strand
AGAGATCGGCGGATATTCCGCCGCGATAGTAAACGCAGTTATAAAAAAAGGATACGCCGGGAAACGCGAAACATCTTTTTACCGCGAAGCGTATGATTTCGAAAGCGTTGTCCCGGAAGGCGATGTGCTCCTTACCGAAGAGCAGAAAAGCGCCGTGGAAGGGCTTGACGCGCTTGCTGACAGCGGAGAAGCGAAAGCCGCGCTGCTGTTCGGCGTTACCGGAAGCGGCAAGACCAGAGTTATTACCGAATGCGCAAAACACGTCGTTTCACGCGGAAGAAAGGTAATCATACTGCTTCCGGAGATCGGTCTGACTTCGCAGGCTGTCAAATCCTACGCCGCCGCGTTCGGCAAACGGCTGGCGGTGATACACTCCATGCTTTCGGTCGGCGAGCGCAGCGATACCTACCGCCGCATCCGTGAAGGCGAACTCGACGTCGTTATAGGAACGCGCAGCGCTGTATTCGCACCTTTCGACGACATAGGGCTTATTGCAATCGACGAGGAGCAGGCGCCGACTTATAAAAGCGAGACCACGCCGAAGTATTCCGCGCACGACATAGCGCGGTTCAGGTGCAGCAGGTCGGGCGGACTTATGCTTCTTGCCTCCGCCACGCCATCGATAGAGAGCTTTTACAAAGCGAAAAACGGGATCTATTCCCTTTTCACACTTAAAGGAAGATACGGCGAAGCCGCGCTTCCGAAAGTGATAATAGAAGACATGCGCGGCGATCCGGCACTTACCGGAGAAGATCTTATTGGCGAACGGCTTGCGAACGAGCTTCGCGCGGCAAAAGGAAGCGGAAAGCAATCGCTGCTGTTCGTGAACCGCCGGGGGTACAATTCGCACGTTTCCTGCCGCGAGTGCGGTTACGTTTTCGCCTGCCCGAACTGCTCGGTTTCGCTTACCTACCACGCCTACGAAGGCCGCGAAAAGGGGCGTAAACGACTGACCTGCCATTACTGCGGATATACTTCCGCGCTTCCGGAGCAGTGCCCGGTGTGCGGCAGCAGACACCTAGGATATGCGGGCTTCGGCACGCAGAAGCTTCAGGATGAGCTTGAAAACCGCTTCCCCGATCTGCGCGTCCTGCGTATGGATTCGGATACGACCGGCGGAAAGTTCTCGCACGATAAGATAATTGCATCCTTCGCCGCCGGCGAAAGCGACGTGCTGATCGGCACGCAGATGATATCCAAAGGGCTGGATTTCCCCAATGTGAAATTAGCCGGGGCGGTCTCGGTTGACAATGCGCTTTATATGGACGATTTCCGCGCGGGCGAACGTACGTTTTCGCTTGTAACGCAGCTTGTGGGGCGCGCCGGAAGGAAGGGCGACGAAGGGCTTGCCGTACTGCAGACCTACAATCCGGATAACGAGATCCTGCGAACCGCAGCGAAACAGGATTACGAGGCGTTTTACGAAAGCGAGATAAAACTGCGCCGCTCGGTGCTGTTCCCGCCGTTCTGTTCTATAGCGGTATTTGAAATTTCATCGGTTTCGGAGCAGGAATGCGAATCGTTTTCGGCAAGATTCGACGCAATGCTGCTTTCGGTATACGACAAAGATTACAAAGACGTTAAAATTATAAAATTCGGGCCGTTCAGAAGCGGCATATACAAAGTGATGGGGCGTTACCGTCAGCGCGTCATTATTAAATACAAGGACTGCCGGCGTGCGCGTGAGTTTTTTTTGAAGACTCTTGTAGACGGCGTAGCCGCGGCTCCGAAAACGGTGCGTCTGGAGCTGGACGCGAATCCCGTTATTATCTGATGGAGGAAATAATGGCTGTATTGAACATATTGAAGGAACAGGATCCGGAAGAAAACGAAGCGCTTCGCAAAAAGAGCAGACCGGTAGAAAAAATAACTCCGCGCATACTCACGCTGCTCGACGATATGCACGAAACGCTCGTTAAGGCCGAGGGCATAGGGCTTGCCGCTCCTCAGGTCGGCATACTGCGCAGAATAGTTATCGTTGAAGTCGGCGAAGATAAGTTCGAGATGATAAATCCCGAAATAATCGAAACGTCCGGCGAGCAGGAAGCGATAGAGGGGTGTCTTTCCGTGCCGGATCTGGCAGGGCTGGTAAAACGCCCGGAATACGTAAAAGTGCGCGCTCTGGACAGGAACGGCAAGGAATACACCGCCGAAGGCACCGGCTTGCTTGCAAGGTGCTTCTGCCACGAGCTGGATCATCTGGACGGCGTGCTTTATATAGATAAAGCGACAGAGACCTACACGCCCGACGAGCTGGAGGAAGAATGAGAATAGTTTTTATGGGTACGCCGGAGTTCGCAGTATCCTCGCTTGAAGCGCTTTACGAATGCGGGCAGGACGTTGTGCTTGCCGTCACGCAGCCCGACAGGCCGAAAGGAAGAGGTTACATACTTACCCCCTCCCCGGTAAAAGTATGCGCGCTTGAACACGGTACCGAAGTCATCACACCCGATAAAATGCGCGACGAAAACGTTTTGGAAAAGCTTAAGAGCGCTGATGCGGATATGTTCATCGTTACCGCGTTCGGCAAGATACTTCCGCAGTCCGTACTGGATATACCGCCTATGGGATGCGTGAACGTACACGCTTCCCTGCTGCCGAAGCTTCGCGGCGCCGCGCCGATAAACCGCGCCGTTATGAACGGCGATGCAGTCGGCGGAATTACACTTATGTATATGGACGCCGGTATGGACACCGGTGATATTATATCGGAGCATAAAACGGAAATACCTGCGGAATGGGACGCCGGTGATTATCACGACGCGCTTATGGAAATAAGCAAGTCTGCGTTAAAGGATTTTATTAAGCTTTGCGAATCCGGCAGCAGGATACCGCGCAGAAAGCAGGAAGACGGCGAAGCCACTTACGCACCGAAAATCACAAACGAAGACACGCTGCTCGACTTTCGCGCCGATTGCGTTTCCGTCTGCAACAGGATACGCGGTCTTTCGCCCGCCCCCTGCGCCTATTTCATGCTTTGCGGCAAGCGCATAAAGGTGAGAAAAGCGATAGCATCCGACGGACGCGGAAATCCCGGAGAAGTTATATCCTGCGACCGCGGAGGTATAGAGATCGCCTGCGGCGAAGGGAGCGTTATTATAAAATCGCTTTGTCCGGAGGGCAAGAGTCTTACCGACGCCGAAAGCTATTTAAGAGGGCACAGGCTTGCCCCCGGTACTAAAGCAAATGGCTGATAAAGCGAGACTTGCCGCCTACAAAGCGTTCAAGCGCATGTGCGGGGGCGCATATTCCAACCTTCTGGGCAAAGAACCTGAATTAAGCGAACTTGACCGCGCGTTTGCCGAAAGTATCGCTTTGGGTACGCTTGAACGCCGCATTACTCTTGAATATATCGCGTCTCCGTTTATAAAAAAAGAAACTGACAGCGACACGCTTTATCTGATACTGACCGGGCTTTACCAGGCGTTTTATATGGACAGGGTGCCCGACAGCGCCGCCTGCGACGAAACGGTGCGGATTGCGGCGGCTTTGTTCGGCAGAGGAAAATCGGGATTTGTGAACGCCGTACTGCGCGGTGCGATCCGCGCGAAGGACGAACGTCTGAAAGCCGTGGATAAAGCGGGCGGATATATTGCCGCGTCAATGAATCCGTCGCTTTACGGCATGATAAAGCGCCAGTACCCGGGTAAAGCGGGAAAAATATGCGATTCGCTTTTCGGAAAACCCGGCATATTCCTGCGGGTGAACACACTCGTTTCCGGCGCGAATGAAGTTGCGCTTCTTACCGGAGGCGAACCGATAAGCGAGAAAACCGTTTTCTGCGGCGAAGCGCGCGGCGCGATAAAACATATCGACAGCGGAAAATATTTTGTTCAGGGTGCCGGCTCACAGCGCGCGGTCGAATGGCTTTGCGCACAGAGCGGCGAAACCGTAGTTGACGTCTGCGCGGCGCCGGGCGGAAAAAGCATAGGCGCGGCGCTGGATATGAAAAACGAAGGAAAGATCTATTCCTTCGACATACATGAAAAAAAGCTCCGGCTTATCGAAAACGCGGCGCAGACGATGAGCGTGAAAATAATTGAAACATCGGTAAACGACGCGAGATCGGCAAAAAATGAACTTTTAGGCAAAGCGGACAGAGTGATTTGCGACGTGCCCTGCAGCGGCACCGGCGAAATGCGCTCCAAGCCGGAGATTAAATACAAGGATCCGCGCGAGTTCGAAGGGCTTTACAAAACGCAGCGCGCCGTTATCGGCGCCGCGGCGCAGTATCTTAAATCGGGCGGAACGATGGTTTATTCCACCTGCTCGATAAACAGATACGAAAACGAGGAAGCCGTTGCCCGTTTTATTGCCGAAAACCCGGGTTTTGCGCTTGTCCGCGAGCATACCTCGCTCCCCTGCGACGCGGAGGGCGAAGGATTTTACACTGCCGAAATCAAAAGGGAGAAAATTATATGAAGACCGACGTACTTTCGATGACTCCGCAGGAACTGCGCGAGTTCGCGCGCACGCTCGGTCAGCCGGAATACCGGGGTACGCAGATTTTTGAATGGCTCTACCGCGGTGCGCAGCGTTTTCCGGACATGACTTCCCTCCCCGCCGCATTCCGCAAAAAGCTATGCGAACACGCGTTTATTCCTTCTGCCGGCATAAAGCGCAAGCTGGTCTCCGCTATCGACGGAACGGTGAAGTATCTTTTCGAGCTGCACGACGGCGAAACGGTCGAAAGCGTGTTTATGCGATATAAGCACGGAAACACCATGTGCATTTCTACTCAGGTGGGGTGCCGGATGGGATGCTCCTTCTGCGCCAGTACAAAAGCAGGGCTCGTAAGGTCGCTTGCACCTTCGGAAATGCTTTTGCAGATAATGAGCGCGGAGCGCGATCTCGGCGAAAAGGTTTCGAACGTTGTTATGATGGGTATGGGCGAGCCGCTGGACAACTACGACAATTCCGTGAAGTTCCTGCGGCTGGCGAACGAAAAATCCGGGTTGAACATAGGGCTGCGGCATATTTCACTTTCGACCTGCGGGCTCGTGGAAAAAATCGATCTGCTTGCAAAAGAAGACCTTCCGATCACTCTTTCTCTTTCACTTCACGCGGCGGACGACGAAACGCGCAGAAAGATAATGCCCATCGCCAACAAATACACGATAAACGAAGTGATAAGCGCCTGTAAAAGGTATATCGAAGCGACCGGACGGCGGATATCGTTTGAATACGCGCTTATAGACGGCGTGAACGATTCGGCCAAGGACGCCGAAAAGGTCGGCGCGCTGCTTTCCGGCATGCTTTGCCACCTTAATCTTATCCCCGTAAACCCGATAAAAGAAAAAAATTATAAAAGAAGCGGAAAAAATGCAATAAAGGTATTTACAGAAACCGTAGAAAAATATAAAATAAACGTGACGGTACGCAGGAAGCTGGGCGCAGATATAAACGCAAGCTGCGGGCAATTGCGCGCCGCCGAAAAAGAGAATCGAGTTATGAACAGTGTTCCGCGGTCCCCCGCGGGAAAGGAAACCGGCGTATGAGGTTTTACGGCAAGACCGATATCGGTCTTAAACGCAGGAATAATCAGGACAGCTATGCGGTCTTCGCGCGCGAAGGATATATCTGCGCGATCGTGTGCGACGGGATGGGCGGCGCAAAGGGCGGAAACATAGCCAGCGGCACCGCCGTAAAAGCGTTCGCATCGGTTATCCGCAAAACGTTTTCGCAAAAGGATCCGTCCCAGGCGGATTCCCGCGCGATAAAAGCACTGCTGCGCAGCGCGGCGGATTCCGCCAACAAGGCTGTTTACGAAAAAGCGACATCAGACGAAGAGCTTGACGGCATGGGAACTACATTAGTCGCGGCAATATGCACCGCCGCCGGCTGTTTTGCGATAAACGTAGGCGACAGCAGGATCTACAAACGCACGGCTTCGGGGATAAAGCAGGTATCGAAGGATCATTCTTTCGTGCAGTATCTTATCGACAAAGGCGAAATAACCCACGCGGAAGCCGCGTTCCACCCGAACAAGAACATAATACTGCGTGCGCTGGGCGTAAACAGCACGGTGGAGGGCGATTGCTATACGGTTAAAGAATATGAACAGCTGCTGCTCTGCACCGACGGGCTTACGAACCACTTAAGCGATCTGCGCATAGAGGAAATTATGAATATGCAGGCTCCGAACGGCAGAAAAGCTTCGCTTAAAGCACGCGTGGAAAAGCTGATTGAAGAAGCTAACGCCGAAGGCGGAAGCGACAATATCACTGCCGTCCTTATTGAAAAAGACTGAACGCGGGCAGCAAACGTTACCGGCGGCGAAATAACATAAACCGATTATTCGTTTATTACAAACCGAAAGGAAACCGATATGAACAAATACGAAGGATTTGTCGGAAAGGTGCTTGACGGGAGATATAAGATCCTGGAGCTTGTCGGCGTGGGCGGAATGGCCTGCGTGCTCAAGGCGCAGGACCTTGTTATGAACCGTATCGTTGCAATAAAGATATTGAACGACGAATATAACGGAGATGAATCCGCAGAAGCGCGCTTTATCGACGAATCGAAAGCGGTGGCGATGCTTTCCAACAAAAATATCGTCAGCGTTTACGACGTAGCGATCTATCCGGATATCAAATATATCGTTATGGAGTATCTCGACGGTATCACCCTGCGGGAATACCTCGATAACAAAGGCGCGATAGGCTGGAAGGAAGCCTGCATTTATATACTGCAGATACTCCGTGCTTTGGAGCACGCGCACAGCAAAGGCATAGTACACCGCGATATAAAGCCGCAGAACGTTATACTTATGCGTTCAGGCGATATAAAAGTTACCGACTTCGGTATTGCCAAGCTTCCGAACGACACATCCGCAAGGAACGACGAAAAGGCGATCGGCACTGTTTATTACATCTCGCCGGAGCAGGCCTGCGGCAAAGAGACCGACTATTATTCGGATATATATTCCGTCGGCGTTATGCTCTACGAAGCCGTTACGGGCACTCTCCCGTTCATGGCGGAGACTCCGATGGAAGTCGCGATGATGCAGGTCAACAACGAACCCGTAAACCCGCGGGACATAGATATAAACATCCCCGTCGGCGTTTCGCAGATAATACTCAAGGCGATGGAAAAATCGCCGAGCGACCGCTTCACGTCGGCGCATTCAATGTCAAAGGCCATAGAATGGGTGCTTCGCAATCCCGACGTTATATTCTCTATGTCCTCCTCCGGCGCCGAGGAGAGTCCGGCCGGCAGGAGCACGGTCGTTTCGATTGATATGATCGACACAACCGAGATTCAGCCCTACGGCGACGAGGAAATTGCCGAATCGCTGGGCAAAAAGCAGCCCAAACCCGTCTCTGCAAACGGCGGAACGAAGAAAAACGGCACGAAGCAGGCTTCCAAGCGTACCAAAAAGCCGAAAAAAGCAAGCCGTTCCATGTTCCCGATAATTGTCGGCGTTACTATGGCGTTCCTGCTTGTGGTGGTAGCTTTGGGCGCTACCGTAGGTATAGACGCGGTTAAAAACATACAGGGCACAAAGGAGACAGAAGAAGCGGAGTTCCCGAATATCGTAAACGAGCTGTATTCACAGCAGCTTGTCTCCAACCTGCGCAACGGCGCGTACGGCGCCAAGTTCGCCATCGACAATATCACCTACGACCATCGCGACGATCTGGAAAACAACACGATCATTTCAACCGAACCTCCGGCCGGGCATTTAAGCCGTCCGGACAGTTCCGGAATGCTGCATTTCACGTCTGTAACGGTTAACCGTTCCTCCAAGGTGATAGTCCCGTACCTTAAAGGGTATTCCAAGAGCTATGCGGAAACGATGCTGAAAAACCTGGAGCTCAAAGTAGAAATCATTCAGAATCCCACGTCGGATAACGATTTCTATTACGACAATCAGGTGCTCGACACGCTTCCCGCAGGCGGGGCGGAGCTTAAAGTCGGCGAAACCGTAACCGTTTACGTACGCTCGCGTCCTTCGGAACTCACCCGCACGGCAAAAATGCCAAACTGCGTTGGTATGACGGAAGCTGAAGCGCGCCGCTTTGCCGAAACCTATTCGCTTTATAAAGTCGAGATAGAAGAAGTCGAAGCGGAGGGCGGCAAAGGCAGAGTCATAAAGCAAAGCATAGAACCCGGTACAGTCAGCAAAAAAGATACCGTTGTCGTTATGACCGTCGAAATGCCGCTTAAGGCGGAGCTTATGAAGAACCTTATCGGCTTTACCTATGAGGAAGCCAAGGAAATGTTCAAGCTTATCTTCCCTGTCGATAACGCCGAAAGCTTTACGCTTTACTTCACCGCGCCCGCAGCGCTGCGTGAAAAAGTAATGGCGGAAGGCATTAAAGCCAGAGAGCTGTTCACCTGCGGCGACGCGATAAGAAATATCGGATGCGAAGACGCGGATGCGGACGACGGCACCGGGATAATAGTGTTCCAGAGCTGCAAATCCGGCGAGAAGATAGATGAAAAAACCACCTGCGATATTATTATAGTAATGTTCGAGGACGGCGACCCGAAGGAAAACAGTAAGAACACCTCTTCCCGGGCCGAAACCTCCAAACCGGATACCTCTGAAAACAATGGCTGATAAAAACGGTCTGCCGGGCGGCGAAGGCAGAGTGCTTTCGATCAAGCGCGGAATATACGAAGTCGAAACGCCGGGCGGCGTAATAAAATGCCGCGCTGCCACATCCATGAGAAAAAAAGAAGGTCGCGTACTCGCCGGGGACGTTGTAGTGTATTGCGAAAACGGTATTGAAGGCGGCTTCATTACGGCGCTGCGTCCGCGCAGGAACAGCTTTGTACGCCCGCCCGCCGCGAACGTCGATCTGCTTGTCATTACGGTTTCCCCGCGGGAACCGGCGCCGTATCTTTACAACGTCGACCTTATGAGCGTCATAGCGGAAAAATGCGGTGTGGAATGTCTGCTGATCATTACGAAGGCAGATCTCGGCGGAGCCGCGGAAATTGCCGGAATATACGAAAAAACGTCGATAAAGACCATTATCACAAGCACCGTATCCGGCAAAGGTATTACCGAGGCGCGCGAAGCGCTTAAAGGCAAGGTCTGCCTGCTGTGCGGCGCTTCAGGCGTTGGCAAATCTTCGCTGCTTAACGCGCTGTATCCGCAGTTCGAGGCAGAAACGGGATCGCTTTCCGAAAAGATACTTCGCGGAAGGAATACGACTCGCGTTACAGAACTGCACCCGGCAGGCGGCGGCACCTACATTGCAGATTCGCCCGGTTTCACCGCGGTCGATACCGAACTATACTGCGAGATCGGCCACAAAGAGCTTCAATACCTTTTCAAAGAGTTTGCCGGATACTCCGGGGAATGCCGGTACCTCGACTGCACGCATACCAAAGAAACCGAATGCGGCATAGCTCGCGCCGCGGCGGAAGGCGGGATATCGCCTTCGAGGTTTGAAAGCTATAAGAAACTTTACACAGAGTTAAAAAACATCGACAGATATAAATAATCGGAGGGATTATTATGTTCATTGGCTACTACTCTATTGCAAACGCCGTTACGCTTTTCGGGCTTATATCGGCAGTAATGTCCTGCTTCCTTGCGGCAAGCGGTCCCGAAAACATCAAGTTCGCCGTACTTATGCTGTTTATGTCTATGGTGTGCGATATGTTCGACGGCAAGATCGCAAGGTCCACGCCCAACCGCGGCCCGCGCCAGCAGTTTTTCGGCGTTCAGCTCGACAGTCTTTGCGACGTTATCAGTTTCGGCGTTACGCCGTGCTTCATAGCGTTCAGTTTCGGGTTCAACGGCGTTGCAGACGTCCTTATCTACATTATGTTCGTGTGCTGCGGCGCGATAAGGCTGGCATATTTCAATACGCTTGCCAACGAAAACCCCGGCAAAACAATGAAATATTACCGCGGTATCCCAATACCCGTTTCCTCCCTCGTATTGACAGTGCTTATACTGCTCACAACATTTATTCCCGCTAACGTTACGGTATGGCTGTTCCGATTGGTTTTGTTTGTCCTCGGACTCGGATTCATCGCAAACATCCGCATTAAAAAGCCGGCCGTCAACAAGCTTCTCATACTCGCGGGGATCCAGGTGCTTCTTATAATAATCCTCTTCATCGCAGGCGACGTCAAAGTCCCCGTGGCGTAAACAGAATAAAACAAAAAGCACTTTATGCGGCTTTGCACAAAGTGCTTTTTGTGTTGATGTAAAGTCATTGCCGTTTTTTCAGCGAACGTACAGCCCCGGATTCGAACCCGTGGATCCAATCCGATCTGTGATAATAAACAAAGTATATTATCGAGCTGATCCCCCAGGTGATCGGATACGCCCAGTAGATATATTCGATATCACCGGTGAAATGCACTACGAGTGCGATATAAGCAATACGGAACACGCACCAGACCGAAAGCATGATAGTCATCGGGATGAACGCTTTCCCTGCTCCGCGGCAGACCGAGGCGACCGAATGCGAATAGGACAGAAGGAAATAGAACAGCGCAAGCGTGTGCGCCTGACTTACGCCGAGCGCAACGACTTCTTTTGTGGAATCGAACGCTCCCACAAGCTGCGGCGCGAACAGATAGACCATCACGCCGATAAGCTCCGCCGCTGTTACCGCGGCGATAATTGAAAACCTGGCGCCCTTTTTTGCGCGGTCATATTCGCCTGCGCCGAGGTTCTGGCTTACAAAAGTAGTCGTAGCCATATTGAAGCTGTTTATCGGCAGGAAGGCGAACCCTTCGATCTTTGCGTGGGCGCCGTATGCGGCGGTGGCGAATTTGCCGAAGGAGTTGATCTGCGACTGCACCACGACGTTCGCCAGACCTATTACCGAGTTCTGCACTCCGGAAGGCAGTCCGTAACGCAGTATCTCGCGCAGCATATCGCCGTGTATACGCAGTTTGCGCAGTTCCACGGTAAAGATATTGCCCTTTTTGAAAAGATGCACACAGCAAAGCACAACGCTTGCCGCCTGCGCCAGTACCGTTGCGAACGCCGCCGACCATACTCCCCAGCGGAACACGGCGAGAAACAGTATATCCAGCACGACGTTGAGCACTGACGAGAAGATAAGATAGTAAAGCGGGCGTTTGCTGTCGCCCACGGCGTTCATTATACCG
>Ga0247611_10010196_pt1 | contig 11088 bp, 6 predicted proteins | sample 177DNAGHGhighgp2_FD_192422 | JGI IMG/M metagenome (GOLD analysis project Ga0247611, IMG submission 192422) | Sheep rumen microbial communities from Palmerston North, Manawatu-Wanganui, New Zealand - 1770 DNA GHGhigh gp2 | ecosystem: Host-associated > Mammals > Digestive system > Stomach > Rumen ... | reverse complement strand
CACGATCCTTGAGGATTCCGGCAAACTCGACAACCAGGTCCTGATCGACTACATCCAGTCGATGCCCGAAGTTGACGGCAAGCACGTCGTCGAAGGCTACACCGATCCGAAGGGCGAAGGCCGCATCACGGTCGTCACCGAAGCGGAACCCACCGGCGATACGATCATTCTGTTCACGAACGACGTGCACTGCGACATCCGCGACGGCTGGGGCTACGCAGGCGTTGCAGACCTCAAGAACACCCTTGAGAAGCATGGCAACGAAGTCATCCTCGTTGACGCGGGCGACCACAGCCAGGGCGGCCCGATCGGTTCGCTCACGCAGGGCACCGCGATCATCGACATCATGAACGCCGTCGGTTACGATCTCGCGATCCCCGGCAACCATGAGTTCGACTACGGCATGGATCAGTTCCTCAACGTCCTCGTGACGAAGGCGAACTATCCGTACGTTTCCGCGAACTTCATGGATCTCACCACGAACACCCCGGTGTTCGATGCATACAAGATCATCGAAGCAAACGGCAAGAAGATCGCGTTCGTCGGTCTTTCCACTCCCGAATCGATCACCAAGTCCACCCCCGCGTACTTCATGAATGCAGAACGCACCGAGTACATCTACGGCTTCTGCCAGGATGATACCGGCGCAGGCGTCTACACCGCGGCACAGAACGCGATCGACGCGGCTAAGGCGGAAGGTGCGGATTACGTCATCATCGTCGGCCACATGGGCATCGACGAACAGTCCCAGCCCTGGACGGCTCCCGAAGTCATTGCAAACGTGACCGGCGTCGACGCGTTCATCGACGGTCACAGCCATTCCGTCATCAACAAGACGGTCACGGCTAAGGACGGCAAGGACGTGCTCCACGGCCAGACCGGCACGAAGCTCGCGAACGTCGGCAAGCTGACGATCAAAGCGGACGGCACGATGACCATGGAACTCCTCCCCGCTTCCGAGAAGGTCAAGGATGATCCGGAAGTCGATGCGTACATCAAGACGATCGAGGATGAGTTTGCAGCGCTGCTTAACACCGTCGTTGCATACACGGATCACGTTCTCACCATCAAGGATCCGGATACCGGCAACCGTGCGGTCCGCAGCGCGGAAACGAACCTGGGCGACCTGTGCGCCGACGCATACCGCTATATGTTTGACGCGGATATCGCGTTCGTCAACGGCGGCGGCGTCCGTGCAGACATCGCGGAAGGCGACATCACGTTCCAGCAGATCATCAACGTCCACCCGTTCGGCAACACCGCGGTGCTCGCGGAAGTCACGGGTCAGCAGATCCTCGACGCGCTCGAAATGGGTGCGCGCGTCTGCCCGAGCGAGAACGGCGGATTCCTGCAGGTTGCGGGTCTCACCTATGAGATCCACACCTACGTCGACGCGAACGTCGTGGTCGACGATGCGAAGGTCTGGCAGGGTCCCGCCGTCGAAGGCGGCGAATACCGCGTCAAGAACGTCAAGGTCCTGAACAAGGAAACGAACGAATATGAACCTCTCGATCTGACCAAGAAGTACACGCTCGCATCCCACAACTACATGCTGAAGGATATGGGCGACGGCTTCGCGATGTTCGGCGCGAACATTAAGATCCTTGAGGATTCCGGCAAACTCGACAACCAGGTCCTGATCGACTACATCCAGTCGATGCCCGAAGTTGACGGCAAGCACGTCGTCGAAGGCTACACCGATCCGAAGGGCGAAGGCCGTATCACGATCGTCACCGAAAAGCCCGCTCCGCTGTTCTACGGTGAAGACGTCGATGCGAACGACGTTGCGGAATACGTTGACGGCACGACCCTGTACCGCTACGACGTCAAAGTCAAGAACATCGATCCGAAACTCGACGTAACGAGCCTGCAGGCCTATCTGCAGTTCGACAACACCGCGTTGAAGTTCGTTAAGGCAACGTCTGCGCTCGAAGGCAGCACCGGCATCAATGAAGCGGATGGTCTCATCTCCTTCGCGTGGGCAACCAACGGCGAAGGCATCCAGCTTGCGGACGACACCGTGGTCGTTTCGATCTACTTCGAACTCGTCAAGCCCGTTGCGGACGGCACCAAACTCGACGTTGTCTTCACCGCCGGCCCGAACGATGCGACCACCGGCTTCTCCTTCGCCAGCGACGATACCATCGTTGAAGCGGATGGGATCGAAACCGTAAACGGCAGCCTCACCTTTGCCGCACCCGAAGCGATTCAGTTCGTCGGCGCAGAAGTGCTTGCAACCGACGTCATGGTCGTGGAAGACGGCAAGAAGCTGTATCGCTACGACGTGAAACTCGCGAACGCGCCGGAAGGCGGTCTTATGATCAACAGCGCGCAGATCTTCCTCTCCTACGACGCGAAGCTCCTTACCTTCGTGAAGGCGGACGGAACGATCGATTGGACGATCGGTCAGAAGACCGGCAAGGTCCTGGCCGTCTGGGCGTCCGAGACCGAGATCACGGTTCATAACGACGACATCGTCCTGTCCGTGTACTTCGAAGCGTCTGCGGCAGCGAACGGCAAGACAGTCGAGATCGCGTTCACCACGAACACGCTCGATACCGCCAGCGCAATGTCCGTCGTATACGGCGGCACGGTCGTTGAACTCGAAGCGGAAACCGTCGACGGCAGCATCACGTTCCCCGAAATCATCTGGGGCGATGCGAACTGCGACGGCAAGGTCACGGCAGCCGATGCGGCGCTGATCCTCCGTTCGATCGTCGGTCTCGCGGAACTCTCCACGCAGGGTGCGCTCAACGCTGACGTTAATGGCGATATGCAGGTAACCGCAGAAGATGCGGCGCTCATCCTCCGCTACATCGTCAAGCTGATCGAGAAGTTCCCCGCGGAAGAATAACTCCTTACTGAACATAAAAAAGAGGGTCGCTTCGTGCGATCCTCTTTTTTCATACAAAAAGCCGCCGATTCGGGCGGCGCGATTCTTTCAGAACGCTTTCATGCGATCGTTCAGTCGACGGTATACCGGACGCATCCACGGTTCGGAGCACGCTTCGATTGCCGCCTCAGGCGAAAACCATGCAACGGCGCTGTTCTCGTCCGCCTTCACGTGCAGGGGTTCCGTATCGCCCGCGATCAGCAGATACGTCCCGTTCAAATGCAGATGCGCCGGAACGAACGCACCGCGCTTGAAATGCGGATTCACGGTCAGCGTCTCGATCGAGAGCAGCCGATCCGATGCGGGATGCACCGACAAAAGCCCCGTCTCCTCCGTCGCCTCGCGAAGCGCGACGCGCAAAAGATCCCGCTCACCGTCCGCATGACCGCCCGTCCACGCCCAGGAATCATAGATGTTGTGATAGATCATCAGCACGCGGTCGCGGGATTCGTTCGCGATCCACGCGGACGCGGTCACGTGGAACAGCAGATTGCTTCGTTCGTATACGTCGGCATACCGATTCAGGCAGTCGAGCATGACCGCCTTGTCCGTTTCCTCCTGCGCGTCGCGCGGAACGTATCGCATTAACGCTTCAATAAAATCCATATCCGCAGTATACCATGCGCCGCCTCTTGTGCGCAAGCGCACTTTGGTGTATACTGTAGAAAAATTGCGGAGGTGCCTATGGTACACATCGGAAACGATTGGGACGACCTGCTCAAGCCGTATTTCGACTCGGAGCAGTATCAATCGCTGCGGCGATTTCTTGCCGAGGAATACCGCACGCATACGGTCTACCCCGATATGTACGACATCTTCAACGCGCTGAAGTACACGAGCTTTCACGATACCCGCGTCGTTATCCTCGGCCAGGACCCGTATCACGGCCCCGGGCAGGCGCACGGACTTTGCTTCTCCGTGAAAAAGGGTGTGGAACCGCCTCCTTCGCTCAAAAACATCTTTCACGAGCTGCATGAGGATCTCGGCCTTGCCGAGCCGAAAAACGGCGAATTGACCCCCTGGGCGCGTCAGGGCGTGCTTCTTTTGAACACCGTCCTGACCGTGCGTGCGCATCAGCCGAACTCCCATAAGGGACACGGCTGGGAAGCGTTTACCGACCGCGTGATCGAACTGCTCAACGAAAAAAAGACGCCGGTTGTCTTTCTGCTGTGGGGTGCGAACGCGCGCAACAAGGCAAAGATCGTGACAAACCCGATCCACGTCAAGCTCGAAGCGCCTCATCCGAGCCCGCTTTCGGCATATAACGGTTTTTTCGGCTGCCGTCACTTTTCCAAAGCGAACGCGTGTCTTGTAAAAACCGGTCAAGCGCCGATCGATTGGCAGCTCGAATAACGGCTCTTTGAAACAATTCTTTTACAAAAATACAAAAAAGGCATTGACAAAACCGACAATCTTCTGTATTATATCTCTTGCCTGCTCGGTTCGTCTAGTGGCCTAGGACACCGCCCTCTCACGGCGGTAACACGGGTTCGACTCCCGTACCGGGTACCAAAAAAGCCCCAGATTTGGGGCTTTTTTCATATTCAAAGTGTAGTGGAAGTGGAGTAGCGGACACAAACACGTTTTTGTCTTCTTTTCACTGTCCCGGAAATGATTCTTTTCCCGCCTCGATTTCTTCCGTTTTCAGCCGACGTGCAGATAGCTGCCGTCGATTGCGTTGATCAGCATGATCTTATCATGTCCCTTCACCTTTTCGGAACGGCTGTCATTATAGACGACCACCCACGCAGGCACAAGCGCCGCCTCGTCTGGATCGTTTGGGATCCGTTCGATCGCGCAGGAGAGAACGATCTTTTTGACGTGCAGTTCGGTTATGCCATTGTTGTTTTCGTCCGTCCATGCATATGAGTACCGCAGGTCGTCACGGATATGCGATTGAATCTCGGAAAAAGGCATCAGCCGGATGTTCTCGCTTGCTTCCGTCACAAACTCGTTCGGATCAAACCAGCCGACGTATCCGACGCCCTGCTCCGAAACATAGAGTTCAAACCAGTCCTGACTCCATTTTTGGGAAAAGCTCTCCTCGGTCGGCGGTTCATACAGCGCGCTGCGCTGATCCTCCATATACATACCTCCGCCCTGTGGAAACGGTACGTAACCGCCGCCGTTTCGGGAGATGCGCAGTATGTATCCTTCCGAAAGAATCTGATAATACGGTTTCTCCACGATCGCGCGCGCGATTCGTCCCTTTTCCATCAGACCGACACCGAACTGGCGGGAAAGCCCCGCGCGGTCCAGCACGGCAGCCGCCTCCATTTGGGCTTCTTCCTCTGTGATCATAATATGATCGAGCGTCTTATGCCATGGCTCTCCAAAGAACCCGCCCGTCCAGACAGTGTGTTCGTCCTGTACCTGCCCGTTCCGCGCAGTCGAAACCGTCAAGGCATCCTTTCGAAAGCTCAAATACAAAAGCGTTCCGTCCCCCGCGCGAACCACGTACGGCTCGTTGCGCGAGCTCAGCTTTGCAGGATCGAGCGGCACAAACGTATCCTCCGCGGGACATTGCTCCATGCGTTCCCGCAATTCGATCAGTTCTTCCGGCTCTTCCGTCCAAGGTTCCCATACGACCTCGCCGGTCTCTTCGTCCCAATCGACGGCGTTTCCGCGTAGGATCATGCGAATCTCCTCGTCGATCTCCGCGATACTGTACAGGTTTTCCCGCAGTTTGAACGGGCCGGTGAAGCACGCGTTCAAAAGCTTCATTACATCCTCGCCGGTAAAGGTGTGCCGTTGGATCGTCTGGATCGGATACCGATCCGTCTCCGGCAGCACGACGTCCGCGTCGATCACGATATTGAGATTCTTCATCTCGATCGTTTCCTCCCAGCGCGAAGGCGCTTCATAACGGTAGGATTCGGCGTCCGGCGCGGCAAGCGTGTCCTTGATCGAATGATCCGCCTTGTTCACAACCGCCTCCTGATCGGGCGTCGGGACGCAGGCTATAAGCAACAAAAGAAAAAGCAGGATTGTCAACAATCGTTTCATTGTGCGCCTCCTTGTGAGAATGTGAAGGTATCGGTGGAAATCGAAAACTCGGTCAGTGGGATGTCAACCATAGACGCGTATTCATGAATGGACTCCATGTAATACGGTTCTCCGTTTGTAATGTCGATTTCCTTATCGCTGTTATCGAACCGGATCGTGGGGAAGTATTCGAGCCAGACCTTGAACGTCAGTTCCTGTTTCGGGATCGGATCGGAGAGAGAAAAATTCTTTTGGTCGTAAACGAGATACTGTTCCGTCAAATGCGATCTGTCATTACCCGGGCTAAGCCAACCGCCTGTACTCTTGAAATACGGGCGTGCTACTCTTCCGTCCCTGACCTGCTTACCGTACGGCTTGCCGTCGGCATACGCTTCGATGTAAAACCGCGCATTTTGGATCACTTCCTCCGACCAGGATTCCGGATAGACGATATGCAGCGTATAGAAAAATCCGTGTTCCCAGTAATAGAATCGCTCGATATGGAATTCCAGTTCGGAAAAATCGACGGTCTCGTTCCGATATGTGCCGTAAAGCACATAGGACCCGTCCTTCAAGCGTCCGTCCGGTCCGTAATGCCCGGCGGCTTTGTTGCGCTCGACGTCCTCCGTCCAGACCGTTACCTGCAGGAGCTTCGGCTCGCGCGCGGGCTCGAACATGTCCACGGTGTGTTCGATCGGAAGGTGCAGCGATAGTTCGGTGAGCTCCGTCACGCCGATTGTACCGCCCCCATAGGCGTCCTCGGTTCCGTTGAATCGGACGGTTTCGCCCTGCTCCAAATACAGTCTTCCGCCGGGGTGGTCGTTGTATTTGCTGCCGTGAAACATCTTGCGGTAATAGAAAAACGGTACGATCCTCCATTCATGCGCAGCGTGCATCACCGGATCGGTCACGGTTTCGCTCCGGTACGTCATCGTGAAGGAATCGCAGCGTGTTTTTGCAATCTCCTCACCGAAGATCGTCGATTGATCGATCAGCCGGAAATCGTGCTGCGCCTTGTCATCCAGATAGAATCGAAAACCAAAGCACGGATTCATGGAAAGACATTGCAGGTCGGTCCATTTCTCCGGGAGCTTCAGCCGGATCGTAAACTGCGTGCCGGATGTATCCGATCGAAAATCCTCGATTAAAAACCGGCAGTCTTTGAAATCCACGGTTTCGTTGCGAAACGTCGTATCATACGGCTTTCCGGCGCTTAAAAGTTCCCAGTTGACCTCGCGCAGGGTAATTTCGTGCAAAAGCGGCGCATCGAGCGGTCCGCTGCGACAGGACGCAAGGTCGACCGCATCGGCCGGCGTCGGTGTTTGTTTCGGTGCGAAGCTTTCCAAAGGCGCATCCGTCACAGGTGTCGTGCCGGACGGCGTGGCCAAAACCGTGATCTCCGCGGAATCCGCCTCTTGATCGGGCGTCGGCACGCAAGCGAGCAGAAAAAGACAAAGCAATAACGAAATAATGCGTTTCATTGTGCGCCTCCCTGCGAGAAAGACAAGGCGTCGGTGCGGATCGAAAACTCGAACAGAGGGACCTCTTGCGGGTGGGTGTATTCGTGAATGTTATCCATATAATACGGCTCGCCGTTTGTAATGTCGATTTCCTTATCGCTGTTATCGAACCGGATCGTGGGGAAGTATTCGAGCCAGACCTTGAACGTCAGTTCCTGTTTCGGAATCGGATCGGACAGCGAAAACCGTTTCTGGTCTGTGACGAGGTATCGCTCCCTCGAAAACGATTCATCATTGGTGCTGAGCCATCCGCCTGAACTCTTGAAATAGGAACTGGTAACCCTTCCGTTCACGACATGCTCGCCGAACGGCTCGCCGTCCGCAAAAGCTTCGATGCGAAACCGTGCATTTTGAATTTCTTCTTCCGACCAGGATTCCGGATAGACGATATGCAGCGTATAAAAGAATCCGTGCGCCCAATAATAGAACCGCTCGATTTGAAACATCAGTTCCGAACAATCGACGGTCACGTTCCGATATGTGCCGTAGACCACGTAGTTGCCGTCCTTCCGCCGTCCGTCCGGCCCGTAATGACCGGCTGCTTTATTCCGCTCGACGTCCTCGTTCCATATTGTGACCTGTAAAAGCTTCGGCTCGCGCGCGGGCTCCGGCAGATCAACGGTGTGTTCGATCGGCAGTTGCATGGATAGCTCGCAAAGCTCCGCAGCGCCGATTGTGCCGCCCCAGTAGGCGTCCTCGGTCCCGTTGAAGCGTACAACGTCGCCCTGCTCCAGATTGAGCGTTTCACCTGGGTGACCGATGTATTTGCTGCCCGAAAACGTTTTCCGGTAATAGAAGAACGGTACGATCCTCCATTCATGCGCAGCGTGCATCACCGTGTCGGTCACGGTATCGCTCCGGTACGTCATCGTGAAGGAATCGCAGCGTGTTTTTGCAATCTCCTCACCGAAGATCGTCGATTGATCGATCAGCCGGAAATCGTGCTGCGCCTTGTCATCCAGATAGAAGCGGAAACCGAAGCATGGATTTATCGAAAGACATTGGAGATCGGTCCAATCCTCCGGAAGCGACAGCCGAATTGTAAATTGCGTGCCGGATGTATCCGATCGAAAATCCTCGATTAAAAACCGGCAGTCTTTGAAATCCACAGTTTCGTTGCGAAACGTCGTATCATACGGTTCTCCGGCGCTTAAAAGTTCCCAGTTGACCTCGCGCAAGGTGATTTCGTGCAAAAGCGGCGCATCGAGCGGTCCGCTGCGACAGGACGCAAGGTCGACCGCCTCGGTTGGCGTCGATGTTTGTTCCGGTGCGAAGCTTTTCAAAGGTGCATCCGTCACAGGTGTCGTGCCGGACGGCGTGGCCAAAACCGTGACCTCCTCGGAATCCGCCTCTGCCGATGCCGCTGCCTCTTCCGATACGACGGCCCCCGTTTTCGGTTCCTGCGTTCCCGCACAGCCCGCAAGCATTGCAAGCAGCAGCATGACCGAGAGTATCTTTTTCATTTCTGCTCTTCCTTTCGTCCGTTTTCTCCTCCCCGCGCTCCCCCGCTTCGGAGATCTTCTCTCTGATTCCATTATAGCGGCGAGATGTTTCGGAGTCGTCACAGAGTTGTCTCAAAGTTGTAAAACCGGTGCCGGGTTCGACCGGACCGCATGAAAAAAGGATTCCCGCTTCGAGAATCCTTTGAAAAATGCGTCTTGCGCACGCACGCGGCGCTCAATCGATTGAATGCGTTCCCCTCAATATCCCGCTTCCGGGTCGATGATCGTTCCGTCGATCGCGTTGATCATCAAAAGCGGTTCGTCTTCGCCGTAATTCCACGTGTAAATGCCCGGCTTTTCCACCGTGCCGAAGAAGCACCAGACCGGCACAAGCAGCGCCTGATCCATCTGATACGGCTCGGCGATGCGGACGAGTCCCAGCGTGACGCCTGTAATCGTGATCGACGCGTCCGACCAGTATTCCGTCGCATATACGCGATTGATCTGCTGCTTTGCAATCGATTCGATCTCGTCAAACGGCAGCAGCGGGCAGTTGTCCGAAACGACTTCCGTCACCCGCAGCGGAAAGTTCCAGTTGAAATCGCACAATCCGTTCTCGTCCCAAGTTGCAACAACGGTCTCTCTCGGCCACATCCGATAGCCGTGCGTGTCTTCCTCATCCTTGCCTCGAGAGGAGAGTGTCAAAAACGTCGCTGCTGCATCGCCGTAATAGACCGGCGTCATGCTGATGCGGCAGCGCATTCCGTCGTATTCCTTTACCGAAAACACGTCCGCCACGGTAAAATTCCCGTACGGTGCAAGGATCTGCTGTATCTTTGCGATCAGCACGGCGGGCACGAGATTCGTCTCCTCGATCGGCACGTTGTATGCGTCCGGCTCAATTCGCGTCACGACCGGATTCCCGAGCAGTTCTCCATCCGCTTCCGACTTCGGCATTCGATCCCATTCGCCTTTCCGCATAAATGAGACCGAAACGTCCTTCGGATCCTCCGGGCCTTCGAACTCCTCGACGCAACTGTATTTTATGTGTTCGTCCGTCTGATCCGGTTCACCCACGAGGTACTTCAGCCCGCCGCCCTCGATCACGCCATCCCATTCGGAAAGGACGAGCGGAACGCCATCCTCGAGGTTTCGATATTTCTCCTGCAGGGAGACCAGACGCTCCTGCCGCTTTTCCATAAGCGCGTCCCAGTCCGCCTCGGTCATACCGAAATCCTTCATGATTTCCGCTTTCTCTTCCGGCGGAATCTCGCGAAGCGCGTCCTCTATTTCCCGTTCCAGATCCTCTTTCGTCAACTGATATTGATGGGCGTATACGGTGTCCGTGCCGAGCAGCGCCTTTGCGATCGAGATCTTCTCCTCGGCGGTGAACTGTCGCCGTTCACAGCGCAGCAGCGGAAACGTGCTGTCCGTCATAATGCGGATCGGCACGTCGCCGTTCACAGGGACCTGCCGCGTTTCGGTGCGGTAATCCCAGACGAGCCGGTCCGGCATCTGATCCTTTACGGCGTTTTTTGCTCCGTCCGAATCGTTCGCGTTCGCCTCGAGCACGGTGTCGACCATTGCAACGGTATCTTTTTGCTTCACCGCGTCCTCCTCCGGCGTGGGCTGGCAGGCCGCGAGCAGAACAAGAGATAAAAGGACAAGCAACCTCCGTTTCATAGGATTCTCCTTACTTCATCCGCAGCATGCGGCCGAAGCGGGCGATGACGATAACGGCGATCAGAATAACGATGATCGCGATCGCAACGAGCAGCGAGATCCACCATTGCGACAGTGTCTGCTGTTCTTTCTGCTCCTGCTCCTGCCGTGCCTTCTCTTCGTCCGTGATCTTTTCCGGCTCCTGAATCGTTCCCTTCAGATCCTGATACAGAACGTGCTCCTCGCCGCTTTCGTCCTCGTAATGCAGTTCGAAGTTGCCCCACGTCTCGCCGTACTTCTGATTGCCCGAAAGCGTCGTGATGAAGACCGACAGTTCCTTGGTCGCCTCGCCCTGCGGCGCGATGGTACCGAGGAACGCCGAAGAGCAGATGAGCCCGTCCATATTCAGCACGCCGCGCACGTTGTACGCCGTCGCGCACGACGGATTGTAGACGTAAACGATCTGCGTAAAGGTTTCGCCGCTGGTCAGACTTTCGGGCAGTTCGATCGCGTCATACGCGAGTTCCACCGGCTGTGCGGCATGCACGCAGTACAGCGCGGTTTCCGTATACTCGCCCTCGTACTG
>Ga0247611_10010195_pt1 | contig 11090 bp, 3 predicted proteins | sample 177DNAGHGhighgp2_FD_192422 | JGI IMG/M metagenome (GOLD analysis project Ga0247611, IMG submission 192422) | Sheep rumen microbial communities from Palmerston North, Manawatu-Wanganui, New Zealand - 1770 DNA GHGhigh gp2 | ecosystem: Host-associated > Mammals > Digestive system > Stomach > Rumen ... | reverse complement strand
ATTTAAGATTTGAGATTTGAGATTTGAGATTTAAGCTACGCTTGATTGTCGGCTGCACCTCGGCATACTGAAAGCAAGCTTTCGTCTGCACTCGGTTTGCACGACAATTGAGATTTAAGATTTGAGGTTTGAGATTTGAGATTTAATAGGGTCGCTGTGATACAGCGACATACCAAACGACCAAACGACTAAACAACCAAACGACCAAAAACTCATATGTCTAAACTCCTAATCTCCTAAACTCCTATACTCCTAAAACCCAAACAACCAAACAACCAAACAACCAAACAACCAAACGACCAAACGACTAAACAACCAAACGACTAAACGACTAAACAACCAAACGACCAAACAACCAACCATGATACATCATATCAGTTCGGCGCATCTCACCCAAGACCTTATCGATGAGATCATCACCAAAGACTACAAACTGGAACTTGACGAAGATGCCCGTGAGCGCATCGTAAAATGCCGCGAATACCTCGACCACAAGATTGCAGAAACCGACAAACCCATCTATGGTGTCACCACCGGCTTCGGTTCACTGTGCGACATCACCATCAGCGCCGACCAGATGGCGGAACTGCAGGTGAACCTCATCAAGTCGCACGCCTGCGGCATCGGAGCCCGCGTCGACAACCACATCGTGAAAATCATGCTCCTGCTCAAGGTGCAGTCGCTCAGTTACGGACACTCCGGTTGCCGGTTGGAGACCGTGCAGCGCCTCATCGACTTCTTCAACAACGACATCTACCCCATCGTCTATGAGCAGGGGTCGGTGGGTGCCTCCGGCGACCTCGTGCCACTTGCCCACCTATGCCTTCCCCTCGTAGGACTGGGCGAGGTGGAATACCAGGGAGAGCGGATGAGCGGAGCAAAGATATTACAATTGATGGGATGGGACCCCATCCGTCTGGGTCCCAAAGAGGGACTGGCACTGCTCAACGGCACGCAAAACATGAGTGCCTTCGCCGTGTGGTCGCTCATCAAGGCGAAGCGCATCACCGCCTGGGCAGACACCATCGCCGCCATGTCACTCGACGCCTTCGACGGCAGACCCGAACCCTTCAACATCGCCGTCCACCTCGTACGCTTCCACCGCGGACAGATTGCCACCGCCGCCCGCATCAACGAGATTCTACGAGGCAGCCAACTGCTCAACCAACCGAAGAAAAACGTGCAGGACCCCTACTCCTTCCGCTGCATTCCACAGGTGCATGGCGCGGTGAAGGACACCCTGTCGTACGTGAAATCGGTGGTCGACATTGAAATCAATGCCGCCACCGACAACCCCACCATCTGTCCCGACGAGGACCTCATCATCTCCGCGGGCAATTTCCACGGCGAACCCATCGCACTGCCGATGGACTTCCTGAGCATCGCCATGAGCGAACTGGGCAACATCTCGGAGCGACGCACCTACAAACTCGTTTCGGGAAAGCGCGACCTGCCCAGTTTTCTGGTGGCTGAGCCAGGCCTCAACAGCGGATTCATGATACCACAATACACGGCGGCATCCATCGTGAGCCAAAGCAAGACATTGTGCATGCCCTCGTCGGCAGACAGCATCCCCACCTCGCAGGGTCAGGAGGACCATGTGAGCATGGGCGCCAATGCGGGCACCAAACTGCTGCGCATCACCGAGAACACGGAGCGGGTGCTCGCCATCGAACTCTTCACTGCCGCCCAAGCACTGGAGTTCCGCAGGCCGATGCAGTCGTCGCCGTTTGTAGAAAACGTCCATAAGGCCTACCGTGCGGTGGTGCCGTTCATCGACCACGACGAGGTGATGTATCCCTTTATCGCCAAGACCGTGGACTTCATGAAAAACTATGAGTTGAATCTATGAACTCCAAACTATTCATCAACATAGGACTGCTCTGCTGCATCCACCCACGGGAGAAACTGTTTCTCCAAGGGGAAGAGATGAGGCAAATGGGTGTGCTCCGCAACGCATGGCTCACCATCAACGGTGACCGCATCAGCGACTTCGGCACGATGGACAACCTCGACCAATCCACCATGTCAACAGCAAAGGTCATCGATGTTCATGGCGGCGCGGTGCTGCCCTGCTGGTGCGACCCCCACACACATCTGGTCTATGCCGGCAGCCGCGAGGGGGAGTTTGTCGACAAAATAGAAGGACTCTCCTATGCTGAGATAGCCCGCCGTGGCGGCGGCATCCTCAACTCCGCCGACCTGCTGCATGAGCTGACAGAAGACGAACTGTATGAGGCTGCCATGGTACGGCTCCGTGAGATGGCAGCGGCAGGTACGGGCTGTGTGGAAATCAAGAGCGGATATGGTCTCACCACAGAGGATGAACTGAAAATCCTGCGCGTCATACGTAGGATGAAGCAGACCTCACGGGTGCGCATCATGTCCACCTTTTTGGGCGCACATGCCGTGGGGAGAGCATACACCGGACGGCAAGACGAGTATGTAGACCTGGTGGTCGACGAGATGATTCCTGCCGTGGCAGAAGAGCATCTCGCCGACTTCATCGACGTGTTTTGTGATGAGGGATTCTTTACCCCAGAGGAGACCGACCGCATCCTGGCAGCAGGGGCACGTTACGCCTTGCGTCCCAAGATACATGTCTGTGAACTTGCGTCATCGGGCGGTGTGGAGATAGGCGTGAGACACCATGCCCTGTCGGTGGACCATCTGGAAAGTGCGAGCGACAACGACCTCGCCCTACTGAGGGGAACAACCACGATGCCAACGCTGCTCCCCGGCACCTCTTTCTTCCTCAACATGCCCTATGCCCGCGGGCGACAGATGATTGACAGCGGACTGGGCATTGCACTCGCCTCTGACTGCAATCCCGGCAGCACGCCCTCCTCGGACATGAAATTCGTAGTGTCATTGGCTTGCATCAAGATGCGGCTGCTGCCCACCGAGGCCATCAATGCCGCCACGCTCAATGCCGCCTATGCCATGGGCCTCGCCGAGGACTATGGTTCAATTGCTGTGGGGAAGAAAGCCAATCTGCAGATTACCGTCCCCATCCCCTCCATCGACTATATCCCCTATGCCTACACACGACCTATCGTGCAGCAGGTGATATTGGAGGGAGAATCACCTTGTGAGTGAGAACTTCAGGCTAAGGCCGAAGTCGCGGGTGGTGGTGGGATAGCTGCTGCTGGTGAGCAACGGCGTGTTGGTCTGCTGGTCGTAGTAGAAGGTCATGGTCATGAGCTTCGAGATGGTGTAGTCGGCATTGAAGGAGAACTTGAACGCATTGTTTCCGCTGCTTGCCTGGCTCGTCATGGTGGCGATGTCACGCGTGATGCTCGCCTGCTTGCGGTAAGAGAGGTCGAAACGCAAATTGAGGTCGTGATTGAAGTTCTTGGAGTTGGAGTTTGACTTCGACGACGACTGCTTGTTTGTATTGCTGTTCTCGTTTTCGTTACCATTGTTCTTTTTCTTGGCTCCCCTCACCTTGCGTCCTCCACTGCTGCCGAAAAGTTTGAAGTCATTGATTTTATAGCCCATGCCGACCACCCAGTCGTGGCTGGATGTCTCGTTGATCTGCATACTGGTGGTGCTCAGGTTGAGCGAGCGTGTCGACTTGTATTCCAGTTTGCAGGTCATGTTGTTCTGCAGCGTCACATCAAGACCCAGTAGCGGTGAGAACGACTCGTTGATGCTCACGGTAGAGATGTTGAACATGCTGTTGGGCACAGGATTGCTTGTGGTGGCATCGGTGATGAAGCCCAGATTGCCCATATACTCCTGCCAGGTGCTGAAACTGGCGTAAGAACCAATGGCGAAGACACTCTTGTAGGAGTGGTTGAGGTTGACGCTCTTGAAGAGGTCTTGGAACGGCGACAACTTGCCCAGTCCGCTGTATCGGATGCTCCAGTTGGGCAGCATGCGGCTCACGGCAGGGAAGAGGTCGAGCGACGAACCGCCCATGTTGGTGTAGGCAGAGAGGAATGCCGGTATCATAACATCCGAACTGTAGAGCCCCACCCCTCCGTTGGCGGCATCGAAGGTCTCACCAGCCCTTGATGTTCCGGCAGGATAGGTGGCACCCACATACTGGCTCTCCACCCTTTGGCGGAATGACTCCAGCGAGTTGCAGAAACGCTCAAACGACTTGCTGTGGTAGCCGTCGTTGGCGTTGCCCATGCTCTCAAACGAGCTCTTCAGGGATATGGTGGTCATGGTGAACTGTCCGGTGCGTGTGGTGGGATTGCCCTGATACATATACTGCACGCTGCGGTTGTCGGTCAGCGTGTGGCTTGCGTTGAGGTCAATCTTGAAGTCACGGGCAGGTTCGAGCGTCACCTTCAGCTGCAGATCCTTGGTGAGGCTGGTGGTGGCAGGTGTCGCCACATTCTCGTTGTTCAGCAGCCAACCGTTCTCACGTGCCTTCTCGATATAGCTCTCATCGTTGAAACCGAAGGCGAAGTCGAGTCCCGGACTCAGGATGTCGCCTCCGCGCTGTCCGAATGCCTTGCCGATGGTGGGCATGAATCCCGGCAGCGACATCTGCCGCTGGTTGCGGTAGGTGAAGTTGATGTTGCGCACCATCATGAGTGCTCGTGCGAACACCTGTGCCGTCTTATACCATGTCTTGTCGTCGAGCGGTTCCTTCGGGGTGACCGACAGTTTGATGGTGACTGCCGAGTCGAGTTTGTTGAACACATTGATTTTGTTGTCGTCCACCACCTTGTATTTCACAGGGATGGTCTTTCCGTCCTTATCCTTCGCAGAGACGATGAGCCTGCGGCTCTTCTTGCTGTGCGTCACGGTGATAGACGTGTCGGCCTTGATGGTGATTTCCTTCTCAAACGTATTCTTGTTCTTGGGCAGGTTGGACTTCTGCTTGTCGTCCTCCGCCTTCTCCTTGTCGTCCTTGCCTTTCTGGTTCTTCGCCTGGTTGTTCTTTGCTTGGGTGCTCTTTGTCTGCTGCTTGCTCTTGTTGCTTGAGCGGCTGGTCGACTTGTTGAAGCGCTCGTTGGTCTTCTTCAGGAACGGTATGTGGTCGTAGAGTTTCTGCATGTTGAACGTACCGTTGATATTGAACGTACGCGCGTTGGAGATGGTGTTGCCCAGCGACGTGCCGTCCTCCAGGTCAGTGCCGCGCACCCATCTGTAGTTGGAGTCGTAGGTCAAATCAGAGGTGACCCAATCAAAGATGGGCAAGAGGTTGAGCGGCACATGGTAGGATGCCTTGAAACTCTGGCCATAGTCGAGAGGAGCTCCGAAATTCTTGATGGAGGTCCATACGGAGTCCTTCCATGCCGAGTACTCATCGGGGTAAAGGCTTTTGTTGACTGGGGTATAGGGTTCCTCTATCTCCGCATGGGTGCCACTGTTGAAGTTCACGTGCAGGTTTTTGGTGAAGTCCCATCTCAGTGAGAACTCCCTGTTCCAGAGGAACTGCTCGCTGAAGGTGAGCGGCAGTTGCGCTCCCTCGAGGTTCTCCATGTCGCGCTCCTGCAGTTCGTAGTAGATACGGCGGAGGTCGGTGTTGAACGTGACGTTCTGCGGCATATAGTTGAGGCCGAACTTCTTGGCTATCTCCAGCCATTTCGACTTCGACTTGAGTTTCTTGAATGGTTCCCATGCCTTGTATACCGGAGTCCATGAATAGGACATAGACCCGTTCCAGGAATCCTCATTCTCATAGATGGTCGTCTCGCCCGATTTGTGGCTGTGTGCATGGCTGTATGAGAAGGAGAAGTTGGCTGGGTCGTAGGGCATGGGATGTCCCTTGGTGGCGATGCCCACCCTGACATTGGAGAGCGAGAAGTTGGTGTTGGTCGACTGTGTCACGGCGATGGACTCGATGGAGTCGCGCTCATGTTTCGACTCGGTAGCCTCAAGGGCGTCTTTCAGCCTCATGTCGGTGTCGAGCGGATTGTATTTGGGCTTGCTTTTCTCTTTGGTGACGGAGTAGTAGAGCGGTGCCGACACCTTCGCCTTGTCGGGGAAGAACTTGCCCAGTTCGAGGCTGGTGGTGACCGACACGTTCTGGAAGTCATCCTGTGCCCTGGCAGCCACACCGTCCTCCAGGCCTCCGAATCCCTCGCTGCGGAGGCGTCCTGTCATGTTGACGGTACCGAAGTCAGACAGTTGCACATTGAGGTTGCCCTGTGCAGCCCATCCTCCCTCGTTGGTATATTCCTTCATTCGGAGTTCGTTGACCCACACTTCGCCCGACTTTACCTCTCCTGAAAGGTTGCGCACACCGATAATCATCGTCTTGACCTCCCCGAGCGACGGGTTACCCATGATGCTCACCTTATTGGAGGGCTTGTCTTCATCGTAGGCGGTATAGAGCTGGTTGTAGGACGCTGCCCCCGCTGCCTTCGCTATGTTGCGCTCCTTCTTGAGCGAGGTGAAGATGCTCAGCGGGATGTCGAGCATATTCTCCTCCGGCCACACGATGCGCTTGTCGGCGACGGAGTATTTGTCATAATGTCCTTCTGGAGTCAGTTTGAGCGGTATCTCATACTCGTAGTAGTTGCTCTTGTAGTCGCTTCCGAGTCTGATGAATACCGCCAGTTGGTTGTCGGCGAGGTTGGTGATGTTCTCATTCAGCGTGTTGGCGTGTACGAACATCTGCAGCCTCTTGTATTGTCTCAGGTCGAGGGTAGTGTTCTTGTAGACGCATTTCGACTCACCTGTGCCCAGGTCATTGACGATGATGTCGAGTGCCTGCTCATTGCTCTCCACCAACTGTGGCTGGGTGGGGTCCTGCACACGTGAGATGCCCGGCGGCAGGATGTAGTTGACCGGCGTCTTGTCGTTGTTCTCCTCGATGTTGACCGCACTCACCGACATATAGCCTGAGTTGGACGCGCTGCTGGTGAGGTTCTGCGAATAGACGCGCCACTCGCCGCGCACGAGGTCGAGGCTTCCGAAACGCATGACGATGGGGTGCTTGAAATTGGTGAGGAACATACGCATGAAGCGCACGGAGGTGAAGTCGCTGATGGAGCCTATGCGTTTCTCGAAACGGTCGAGTGGGATGCGGAACTGATACCATGTCACATCGTAGTGGTCGCCGTTGCGCAGCGAACCGCTTCCCACGCGGCTGTCGACGATGAAGTTGTGGCCCACCACCATATCCTCGGGCCTGACGGAGATATGATACTGGTAGTATTTCTCATACTCGTTGAGGGTGAAGTCCTGGTTGATATCCTCCACATCCGGGGTGGTCTTGTACGACGTGTCGTAACTCTCGCTGCGCATGTCGGAGTCGGGCGAGTTGCCCTGCGGGTTGTTGATGCGCTTGTAGCGCTGGAGGATGGATGCCTGCACCTGGTCGTAATCTCTGCCCCTGAAATAGTGATAGTCGTCGTTGGCGGGGTCTGCCCAGATGCTGTCAAACACCTCGGGCGACACCTTCCCCTGTATGGCGGTGAGGAAGTCCTGATAGGACTCGTAGGTCTGTTCCTCTTGGTCGTTGAGACCATTGAAGCCCACGTCCTGAACAATTCTCGACCCGCTGGTGGTGACGAAGGCGTAGGTCTGGTCTGTCGTCTGAGTAGGAATCTTTCCCCACTGGGTGAAAGAATATTTCCCAGACCCGTCGACCATCAGTCCGCTCTCGTGGAATTTCTTTCCGTCGTGGAGGATGTCCTCGCTTACCTCACCGAGGTTGATGTAGAAGTCGCCGCCATACTCTGAAGCATCAGACTGGCCATTGGTGTAGATGAAGGGGTCGAGGAGCCAGAACTCGATGTACTCGATATTGGCGGTCTCGAAGTCATTGGTGTCGAGTTTGCGCATCATGCCACCCCACTTCGTCTCCGGCTGGTCGAAGCGTCCTGCGCTGTTGAGGTCGGGGTTGAAGTTGTAGGGACCACGCTCATTGGGATAGAAGGCGAGGTTGAGCACGGGCAGTGTCGAGGTGGCGCCGCTGTACGAGCTTTGGTCACGGTTGGGGTACAACTCGCGCACATACACCTCGCGCACATAGTGGTTGGACAACTGGTTGAGGTCGCTCTTGATGTGGCTCGGTGTGAGCGACGAACTGCGGCGTGTGAAGAGCGGGTCGATGTTGTACCACGCCAGGAGGCTTCGGTTGAATCCGCTGGAGAGCCCCGTCTTGTCCTTGTACTCATTGAACATGGTGGGCACGCTGGAGATGACCCATGAGGTGGGCGTCGACACGTCGATGGTGTTCTTGGTGTTCTCGAAGTCATCGAGATAGGAGGCGTTGTCCTGTGTGCCGTGTGCCTTTCCTGCGATGAGGTGGGCAAACTCTGCCGAGAGCGATATGTTCGACGGCTGTGTGACATGGAGCAGCGGTATTTTGTTGAGCATGTTGGTGAGCCACTGGCTCTCCTTCTTCCAGTTGAGGTTGACACCCCACAGCGTGTTGTTGAGGGGTTCGGCTCCCATCGCCACCTTGGTGGTGAGTGCCTGTTCTGAGATATGGCGCAGCGTACCGCTCATCTGGAAGTTCTTGCTGAAGTCATACTCCCAGTTGACGCCGAACATGGTCTTTCGCGACTGTCCGTAGTCGGTATTGCTCTCATACGATGCACTGACCGGTGTTTCCGCATCGAGGATGCTCTGGTTGATGATGGTCACCTCGCCGGCTGAATAGTCGACCGTATAGTCGGAGTTCTCGGTGAGGGTGACGCCACCCGCCGTGACGACAACCGACCCCTGCGGCACGTTGTATGCGCCCAGCGGGATGACATTGGCTGCAGAACCTCTGAACTGTCCCGTGAGGATATACTTGTCTTTCTCGGCTATCTGCTTCGCCACCGTCCTGGTGGAGTCATAGAGTTCGGTATAGCTGTATTTGGCTGCCTTGTCTGGCGACACGCCCTTGCTCACGAGGAAGCTGTAGAGGAATTCGCCGAACGGTTCTACTTTGGGGAGGAAGACTCGTCCGTTGGCCACGGTGTATCCTTCCACATAGTCGAAATAGCCGTTGGGGTGGGCCTTCATGTTGTTGTCGAGTCGGTCGGCGTCGATGTCCTTGATGATGGTCTGGTCCTTCACCTGCGGTTCGGGAATATAGGAGATGTAGACGCCGGCAGTGTCGCTTTGGAACTTGATGTCGAGGCGGAACTTATCCTTCTCCACGTTGGAGGCGAGGTAGTAGACGTTTTTCATCATCAGGTCCCAGTTGGACTGCAAGGGGTTGTTGCTCGTATTCTTGAGCGACTTGACGAAGAGCGCCTTGGTGACATCGGGCACATCGCTGGCAAACTCACCCACCTGATAGGTGACACCGCCGTAGGTATACTCAAAGGCGATGGCCAGCACCTGGTCGGTCTGGAGGGCGGTCTTCAGCGAGATATATCCGAGGGCTTTGTTGATGGTGTATTCCGACGAGCTGAGCAGGCGTGCGCTCTCCAACTTCTCATAGTCGGTGCCGCCCACGAACTGCGCATCAAGGATTGTGGAGGTCTGGTCTATCTCACGTGCGCCGACATACTCACCCACCATCTGCGAGTAGAGCGGGTTGGCGTTGTTGGCCGGCGGCATCGCCCCACCCTCACCCAGGTCAGCCAGGGCGATGATGTTGCGGGTGTTGTTGGCCGTACCGCTCTTGTTGGTCACCCATATCTCCACGCGGTTGATGGTCACTCCCGTGGTGAGGTTGGGCAGTGTCTTCATCGCTCCGTCGTACTTGTCGCGGAAATAGCGTGCGAGGAAGAAGTGGCGGTTTTCCTCGTAGTTGGCGACATCTATCTCAAAGGGAGTGTAGTGCTTGCCACCCTTCGACGACACGCTTCCCGTCGACGACTTTTTCTGCGACACGACGGTCTGCAGCTTGAGTTTGCCAAACTGCATGTCGGTGCGGAGGCCGAAGAGAGAACTGGCACCAGTGACGAGTGACGAGTTGCTGGGGAACGACACGTTGCCACCCTCCACGAGTTTGATAATCTCGTCCTCCTTGCCCTCGTACTTGAGTTTCATGGTCTGGGCATCGAAGTCAAAGGTAGCATCCGTGTTGTAGTTGAGGTTCATGTTGACCTTGTCGCCCACCTTGCCGTTGACGCTGAGGTTGATTTTCTCATCAAAGTCCATCGTCGTGGTCTTGCGGTTGCGGATGGGCAGCGAGGGGTTGTCGATGTTCTTGAAGGTGGCGCCGAACTTCAGTTCTGCCGTTCCCTGGGTCTTGATGCGCACGCCACCGGGACCGAAGATTTTCTCTGCGGGTCCGAGGTCGAAATGCATGTCGGTGAAGTCAAACTTCTCCTTGCCCTTGGTTTTGACCGCCTCCTCATTCTTGGAGTGGAAAAACTTCTGCATCGCCTGTTTCTCGCTCCACTTGAAATACTCGTCGTAGGTCATCATCGTAGGCGCTCCCACGTAAGACCCACCGATTTTGTTGCCGAAGATATAGCGGTCGATGGTGTCATTGTAGACAACGGTCTGCTGCATGTTCTCAGGCCTTTTCAGGTCGGCAGGATTCTGTGTGAGGTCGTCATCGGTGATGGGTGTGGTGCGCTGGATGGGCCAGCGGGTGTTGAGCAGTGAGTCGGGGATTTCCTCCTCATCATCGAGGATAGGCTGCGCCTTGACAACGGGTTTATTCTTGTCATCCGGTTTGTCGTCCGCCGCCTGGTTGTTGGCATTGTTGCCCCGCGCATTGCCGCGCTGGCGGGTGCGGTCGTCCTGATTTCCGGGCCTTGCCTGCTGGTTTTGGCGCTGCCGTGTGCGGTCGTCCTGAGGCACGGAAAGAGCGTTGCCCGCCATGATGCTGATGGCGCACAATAAAAAGACAAAGCTCCAAATCCGATGCCTGATATTCATTGTTCTGTTAAGTTTCGCTCTCGCTCAACTATCAAGTAGTTAAGGAGTTAAAGAAGTTAGGCGATTTTATTTTATCTGTTTGAGTGCCAGTTTCACCACCTGCTCCACAGGAAGGTTGGGTTGCTGACGCAGTATTTCTGTCACCACTTTCGACGTGGGAGCCGGGGAGAATCCCAGCATGGTCAGGGCACTGATGGCCTCCTGACGCACCTCCTTGTTGATGGGGTCTGGTGCTGCTGGTGCACCCGACTGCTGCGGACCGATTTCGCTGACGGCAATCTTGTCCTTGAGGTCGACGATGATGCGCTGGGCGGTGCGCTGTCCGATGCCCTTGACGGCCTTGA
>Ga0247611_10010194_pt1 | contig 11090 bp, 4 predicted proteins | sample 177DNAGHGhighgp2_FD_192422 | JGI IMG/M metagenome (GOLD analysis project Ga0247611, IMG submission 192422) | Sheep rumen microbial communities from Palmerston North, Manawatu-Wanganui, New Zealand - 1770 DNA GHGhigh gp2 | ecosystem: Host-associated > Mammals > Digestive system > Stomach > Rumen ... | reverse complement strand
TACATGAACGGCGGCACCGACGTGCCGGGAAAGGATAGCGAGATGAACGGCGGCGATGGCTCTGAGCGCGTGAAGGGATGGACCACCGCCCGCGACTTCCGCCAATATCCGCCGCTGGCCACGAATGTGTCGCTGCAGTATGCCAACCGCGAGCCGCGCTTCTATGCATCGGTGGCCTTCAACGGCTCGAAGTGGTGGGACACCAACCCCAGCCATACCACTTCCGGTACCTATCAGCCCGTGTTCTACTATCGCGACAGCGACACCGGCGACGGCTACACCAACTCCACACGCTATCTGCGCACTGGCATCGGTGTGAAGAAATGGGTGAACCCCTCAGACTATCGCTCCGACAACGGCGACTACGGACATATCCAGCAGAAATACGAGACAGCCATTCGCTATGCCGACATCCTGCTGATGTATGCTGAATGTCTGAATGAACTTACCACCACCTACACCGTTGCCTCTTGGGACGGAACAAAGACCTACACCATAGAGCGTAACGTGGATGAGATGAAACGCGGAATCCAACCCGTACGCATCCGTGCCGGACTTCCCGACTACACTTCACAGGAATATGGCGAACGCGACGTGCTCCGCGAGAAAATCAAGCGTGAGCGCATGATAGAACTCATGGGTGAGGGCAAACGCTACTACGACCTTCGCCGATGGATGGACGCCCAAGTAGAAGAATCGAAGATTATCTATGGTTGTAACGTGATGATGACACGTGCTCAGCGCGATGACTTCCAGAAGATAGTGCCCATCACCTCATTGCCTACTACATTCTCCGAGAAGATGTATTTCTGGCCCATACGCCACGAAGAACTGAAGCGCAACTATAAGTTGACGCAGAATCCCGGATGGCAGTATTACGACTAAAGAAAAGAAAGTTGAACATAGTAATAACTATTGATATGAAAAGTAGACTATTCAATCTTCTGCTTGTTGGTATCTTCTGCAGTACCACAGCAATGGTACTGTGCAGTTGCAACGACGAATGGAAAGACGAGCAGTATGAACAATATATCAGTTTCCGCGCACCGCTCAACGATCAGGGTGTCACACCCATTTACGTGCCCTACACACGCAAAGGCGCTGATGGCACACCGCTTTTCGGAAACGGGATGTCCAACTATCAGTTGCCGGTGATTGTCAGCGGGTCGACACACAACAGCCGCAATCTGGAGGTACATGTGGCACACGACCCCGATACCCTCTCCGCTCTCAACTGGGCACGCTTTGCCACCCGCACCGAACTTTATTTCAAGGACATGGTGTCATATGCCTCCTTCCCCAATACGGTTTCCATTCCTGCCGGACAGGATGTGAGCCTGCTTGACATCCGTTTTGATTTCCAACAACTCGACTTGGTGGAGAAATGGGTGCTGCCGCTCACCGTTGTCGACCAAGGATATGACTATGGTGCCAACCCCCGCAAGCACTATCGCAAGGCTATGCTCCGCGTGTTCCCGTTCAATGACTATTCGGGCGACTACAGCGCCACGGGTCTTACCATCTCCATACAGGGTGATGCCAACTCGACGGGTCTCGACAAACTGCGCACCTATGTGGTGGACGACAACACTGTGTTCTTCTATGCAGGACGCTTCGACGAGAGCAGTCCCTGGCGCAAAAACTACAAGGTATATGCGCGTTTCAGCGGTGGTACCAGCGGAACCGTTACGATGTGGTGCGACAATCCAGAGATGGAATTCAGGGTAAACAAGGAGGCTTCCTACCGCATGGTGGAAAGCGAGGACCAGACACAGCCTTATCTTCGCTATCGCAATGTGATTATCAATAATATTGATTACGATTTTGCCGACTACACGTCATCAGTAGGTAGCAAATTCTATTACAACATCAGCGGTACGTTGACGTTGCAACGCACCATCAATACTCAAATTCCTGACGAGGATCAAGCTATTCAATGGTAAAGACAAATATGAAAAGAACGGGACTGATACTCCTGATGGCAATTCTGGCTTTCCATGGGGTTGTTGCAGCAGAGCCGGTGGATTATGTGTCGACCCTTGTGGGTACATTGTCCAAGCACTCGCTCTCTACCGGCAACACCTATCCTGCCATCGCCATGCCTTGGGGTATGAACTTCTGGACACCACAGACTGGGAGAATGGGAGACGGTTGGCAATATGTCTATACAGAGGACAAAATCAGAGGTCTGAAACAGACCCACCAACCGTCACCTTGGATCAACGACTACGGCCAGTTTGCCATTATGCCCACCACACGCACCGTCTTCAACGAAGACCAAAGGGCTTCGTGGTTCTCACACAAGGCGGAGGAAGCTATGCCTTATTTCTACAAGGTGTATCTTGCCGATTGGGATATCACGGCAGAACTTGCTCCTACGGAGCGTGCAGCTGTCATGCGGTTCACCTATCCAGAGACCACTGAGGCACGTGTCGTCATCGATGCCTTCGATGGTGGGTCACATGTGGCCATTGATGCCAGTCGGCAGCGAGTGACAGGATATACCACAAAGAACTCAGGTGGTGTTCCCCAAGGGTTCAAGAACTATTTTGTCATCGAGTTCTCCCATCCCATTACCTACGAAGCTTGTTATTCAAGTTCTCACGGATTGGTGGAAGACACACCGGCAGCATGGGACCATCACACAGGTGCCATAGTGGGATTTCCCACACTGAAACGTGGTGAGCAGGTAGTCCTGAGAGTGGCATCTTCGTTCATCAGTCCCGAACAGGCCATCCTCAACTTGCAGGAAATAGGCCAACGTCCATTCGACGATGTCAAGGCATCAGGTCGCCAGCGCTGGAACGAAATTCTGGGACGTGTGGAGGTGGAAGATGGCAATACCGACCATTTGCGCACGTTCTATTCCTGCCTCTATCGCTCGGTGCTCTTTCCCCGTATGTTCTATGAAATAGGAACCGACGGCAAGCCCATTCACTACAGTCCCCATACAGGCAAGCCCTGCCCTGGTTATTATTTTACCGACACTGGTTTTTGGGACACTTTCCGCAGTCTCTTCCCCTTGCTCAATTTGCTCTATCCAGAGATGAATGAGAAAATGCAGGAAGGACTGGTGAACTGCTACAAGGAGAGTGGTTTCCTGCCCGAATGGGCAAGTCCGGGTCACCGTGGCTGCATGGTGGGCAACAACTCAGCATCCGTTGTGGCCGATGCCTGGTTGAAAGGCCTGCGTGGGTATGACATCGAGACGTTATGGGATGCCGTCGTTCATGGTGCCAATGCCGTTCACCCACAAGTGTCGTCGACAGGTCGTCTCGGTTTTGAGAAATACAACCAATTGGGCTATGTGCCTTACAATATCGGCATCAATGAGAGTGTTGCCCGCACATTGGAGTATGCCTATGACGATTGGTGCATCTACCAGTTAGGCAAGCAGTTGGGCAAGAGCGATGCAGAACTGAAACCCTTCCGTGAGCATGCGATGAACTACCGCAACGTATACGACAAAGAGACGCGTCTGATGCGTGGGCGCAATGAAGATGGCACATTCCAGTCTCCTTTCAGTCCGCTGAAATGGGGTGATGCCTTCACTGAGGGCAATGCCTGGCATTACACTTGGTCGGTGTTCCACGACCCGGTGGGACTGATTCAGTTGATGGGTGGAAAAGACATCTTCGTACAGATGCTCGACTCGGTGTTCAATGTGCCGCCGCTCTTCGACGAGAGTTACTATGGTGGTGTCATCCATGAGATTCGTGAGATGCAGATTATGAACATGGGCAACTATGCCCACGGCAACCAGCCTATTCAGCACATGATTTACCTTTTCGACTATGCCGGTCAGCCATGGAAGGCTCAGCATTGGGTGCGTGAGGTGATGGACCGCCTCTATACCGCACAGCCAGACGGTTACTGTGGTGACGAGGACAACGGACAGACATCGGCTTGGTATGTCTTCTCTGCCATGGGGTTCTATCCCGTATGTCCTGGAAGCGGACAGTATGTGTTGGGCACACCTTATTTCGATAAGATGACCTTACATCTGCCCCAGCATAAGACACTCACCATTAAGGCTCCTGGCATCAGTGAAGACAACCGTTATATCGGTTCAATGACCTTCAACGGCAAGACCTACGACAAGAATTATCTGGAACACACCGCTCTCCTCCGTGGCGGTACCATCAACTACCGGATGCAGTCGGCTCCCAACCACAAACGTGGCGTTTCCGACTCGGCAGTTCCCTATTCTTTCTCAACATCCGACAAATGATGATCAAAGCAATTCTCACCCTCTTTTTTGCCGTTGTACCATCGGCAGCGGTGTGGTCTCAGCCATCAAAGGCGGTGACTGACCTTAACAGGGCTATAGAGATACTTGATGCCACCATGGAGCGCTCGTTTCGTGGTTCAAGTACCAATTACTATATGGCAGACGTATGTGATGCCGCCAGCGATGCCGTGAGTGGTCCCAGTGACGTATGGCCCTATACGGCGGCCATCGAGGCTCACTGTTCGGTGTTGGAGGCGCTCAATACACTAAAAGATGAGGCTCCCGACCTCTACGACCTGCATTATGTCCACTATTTGCATCAACTTGACATTCTCATCGATAATCTTGACTACTACCGTGGTTCCTACACGCTGGTTTCGTATGCCACACGCAAGACATGGAATACGGTGTATGCTGTGCCAAGAGCCAACCAACGCGGCAAGGGTGATGTGACTGGTGACAATCTGAAGAAGAATGTATATGACGACCAGATGTGGCTTGCGCGTGAACTCATACGGGCCTACCGCCTGACCGGCAATGCCTCTTATCGCGACATCGCCATCAGCCTGACCAACTATGTCATTGACGGATGGGACTGCTGGCGCGACTCCAATGGCGAGGAATATGGAGGCATCACTTGGGGACCAGGCTATAACTCAAAGCATGCCTGTTCCAATGCCCCCATCATCCAACCCCTTGTGTGGTTGCACGATATCATCAACGATGAGGACAGCGATGCTACCTATACCTTCTATTACCGCGATGAGAACAATCAGATGACCAGCAAGGCTGTCAGACTCGCTGACCTATACTTGGACTTTGCCAAGAAAATCTATTCCTGGCAGAAGAAACACCTGTACAACAGCCAGACCCATCTCTACTACGACATGATGGGAGCCGACGGTACTTTGCAATACGACGGCACAGGAGCATCCCGCCGACGTGCACATGTCGACAATGGCGGACCCACAGGCACTGCATATACCTACAACACAGGCACCATGCTTGCAGGAGCTGTGGAACTGCTGCGGGTGACAGGCGATGAGAACTACCGTGCTGATATCGACGATCTGGCACACTATAGCTATATAGGTTTCTCGAGACCGGTACGCCGGGAAGGGGTGACCTACAGACAATGGCCCACCGACGCCTCTCCGTTGCAAGGGTTCAATGCATGGTTCGACAATGTGCTGATGCGTGCCTATGTCGATGCCTCGGCATCGCCCGATCCGTCATCTTATTGCGGTCAGTCGCTGCTGTCGTTTGAGACCAACCTCGACTATGCCTACGACCATTATCTGAAGAACCATATGTTGCCCATTGACCTGTTGGGCGGCTGGGGCGACAGCACCAAGACCAAAGGCTTTCATCAGGTCAGTTTCGCTGCGGAATATGCGATGCTCGCCGTATGGCGCCATAGGCAGCAAACCGAAGATGTATCTTACATCAGACACGACTTTCACCTTCCCACGAATTATTATAACCTAAAAGGCCAGCTCATGCAAGGTACATTGGAAACCTTGCCTCATGGCATCTATGTGGCCCAGGGACATAAACTTTTTGTGAAATAGCAATAATCAGTCAACAATGAGCATTTTCAAACAACTATTCACTTGGATAGCCATATCAGCATGCAGCAGCGTTATGGCACAAACACCATCTGACTTCGAACCATACAAGACTTCATCGCTGAGGCTGCCGTCAGTACCACTCTTTGTCAATGACCCGTACTTCTCGCTTTGGTCGCCTTTCAACCGTTTGAACGACGGTACGACTCGGCATTGGACAGATGCCGAGAAATCGATGGACGGCTTACTTCGGGTGGATGGCAAATCCTATCGTTTCATGGGGGCACAGCGGGAGAACTTGCTGAAGGCTATTGCCCCTATGGCAACAGCCGAGAGTGGTTGGATAGGCAAGGTGAGCCACACCCGACAGAGCGGCACCTCATGGACCGACTTGTCGTTCGACGACAGCAAATGGTCTACAGAGGACGCAGCGTGGGGCACAGTGAATGAGTATCCCAACTGCCGTCATGAGTGGAAACAACAGAACAGCGATATCTATATACGTCGTACCGTGAGCCTGACTGCCGAAGACCTGCAGAAAGACCTCTGGATACAATTCTCCCACGACGATGTCTTTGAACTTTACATCAATGGCCACCGCATCATCTCCACAGGGGAGACGTGGTTGCAAGGAGAGCAACATCGCCTGACAACTACTGAGAAAAGATTCTTGAAAGAAGGCGATAATATGTTTGCCGCACATTGCCACAACACCACAGGTGGCGCCTATGTTGACTTTGGTGTCTTTGAAAACATCCTGCAGGGTGTGAGCGGTGGAGAGAAGGCGATACAGAAAGCGGTCGATGTGATGGCGACCAATACCTACTACACATTCAGCTGCGGACCCGTAGAACTGAAATTGGTGTTCACGGCTCCTATGCTCATCGATGACCTTGAGCTGCTTTCCACTCCTGTCAACTATCTTAGCTATCAGGTCACCTCCACTGATGGCAATGCCCACGATGTGCAGTTCTATTTTGCTACCTCCGCGCAACTCACTGTCGACCAGATGAGCCAGCCCACACGCTCTGAGCTAATCACAGAAAACGGCCAGCGATACATCAAGGCGGGTAGTGTGGAACAGCCTGTATTGAAGCGTGCCGGTGACCTCATCACCATCGACTGGGGCTACCTCTATATCCCTGCGGTGAATGGCGAAGTGAGTGTGGCTGACGCTGCCACCATGGAGGGCAATTTCCGCCAGACCGGACAACTGCTGCCCTATAGCGGAGCAATGACCAGCAATGATGCCGCCTCGATGGGTACTATGGCCTACGTCAAGGACTTTGGCAGCATTTCCGAGGCGCGTAGTTACATGATGATTGGCTATGACGAGGTGAAGGACATCCGCTATATGAACAAGGATTATTGTGGCTATTGGGCACGCAACGGCAAGACCATCTTCCAGGCTTTCGACGAATTGCGCGACAACTACCGCTCCATCATGGACCGCTGCCGTCAGCAGGACAAGCGTATCTACGATGATGCAGTAGCTGCTGGCAATGTGAAATATGCGGAACTGCTCGCTGCCAGTTACCGCCATGTGCTGGCTGCCCACAAACTGTTTCAGGATGATAAGGGACAGTTGCTTTATTTCTCCAAGGAGAATAACTCCAATGGATGCGTCAACACCGTCGACCTGACCTATCCCTCAGCACCTCTCTTCCTCTGCTACAACACCGACTTGCAGAAAGGCATGATACGCTCCATCCTCGACTATTGCGCCAATACCTCCCGCTGGGGATTCAAGGATTTCGCCTGTCATGACCTGGGCACCTACCCACATGCCAACGGACAGGTCTATTCCATTACCCGTCCTGATGGCAATGGCGGCTTTGGCGGCAACATGCCCATCGAGGAGAGCGGCAATATCCTTACATTGTGCTACGCCATCTCACGCATTGACGGCAATGCCGACTGGCTCTCCACCACAGATATGAATATGCTTAGGCAATGGGCTATCTATTTGCGCAACAATGGTCAGGACCCCGACATGCAACTCTGCACCGACGATTTCGCAGGGCATTGGGCACATAATGCCAACCTCTCGTTGAAGGCCATTTTCGGCGTGGCTGCATATGCTGAACTCGCCCGTATGAAAGGGCAGAGTGAGTCGAGGTGGATGCCTTTCGCCGACAAAGCCCGCCAGATGGCTCAGATTTGGGAAATCGATGCCCGCGATGGCGACCACTACAAGTTGGCCTTTGACCGTGGCGGCACATGGAGCATCAAGTACAACCTTATCTGGGACAAGTTGTGGGGACTCCATCTCTTCTCCGATGATGTCATGCGCCGTGAAATAAAATATTACCTCACCAAGCAAAACACCTACGGACTGCCGCTCGACAACCGTGAGGCATACACCAAGTCGGATTGGGTGATGTGGGCTGCAGCCATGGCTCCTGACAACGCCACATTCCTGAGTTTTGCCGACCGCGTGTGGAAATACGCCGATGAGACACCTACACGCTGGCCTCTGAGCGACTGGTATTGGACCAACGGCAGTGGTGAGGCTCGTGGCTTCCGTGCCCGCAGCGTCATCGGTGGCCACTGGATGAAAGTGCTCATGGATATGTATGGTGCCAAACCGGATGATACACCACAGACCTGGCAACCCAAGGGTGACAGAATCAAGACGCGTTGGGTGGCTGACATCAATCCTGAACTCCCTCTGCCCGAGTATCCGCGTCCCCAGATGGTACGTGACGAATGGCAGAACCTCAACGGACTGTGGCAGTATGCCGTCACCCCACGCACACAACGCACTATTCCTACCACATGGGACGGAGAGATATTGGTGCCTTACCCGCTTGAGTCAAGCCTGTCGGGTGTGATGCGCATGCTCGACAAGAACGAGAGCCTCTGGTATCAGCGTGAGATTGTCATTCCTGCCGGATGGAAGGGACAGGACGTGCTGCTCAACTTCGGTGGCGTCGACTATCAGGCACGTGTCTATGTCAACGGCACACAGGCGGGTTCACATATCGGTGGTTACGGTGCCTTCTCGCTCAACATCACCAACCTTCTTCATCAAGATGGCAGACCCGATACGCTCTCTGTGCTTGTCATTGACAATACTGACGAGGCTACGCAACCTTTGGGAAAGCAGCGCTACAACCCCGGTGGCGCAGGCAGCATTTGGTACACACAGGTGTCGGGCATCTGGCAAACGGTATGGATGGAGCCTGTCGCCCGTCAGCACATCGTCAAAGTGAAGTCAACTCCTGATGTGGACAACAGCCAGATGACCATCAGTGTGGAAACCGACAACACACAGGCTGACGCCAAAGTGAAAGCCGTATTGAAATTGAAGGGTTCCACTATGGCTAATGGTGAGGCGGCTGTCGGTTCCCCCATCACGCTCGACCTTCCCAACGCCCGCTTGTGGAGTCCTGTCGACCCCGTACTGTATGACTTGGAAGTGGTGCTCGTCGATGGCTCAGGCAACGAGACAGACCGTGTGGACGGATATGCCGCCATGCGCAAGATTTCCACCCACAAGGCTGACAATGGTGAGTGGAGGCTGCAACTCAACAACCGCGACCTCTTCCAGTTTGGTCCCCTTGACCAGGGCTACTGGCCTGATGGTCTCTATACGGCACCTACAGATGAGGCCTTGCTCTACGATATCCAGAAGACCAAAGACTGGGGGTTCAATATGATTCGTAAGCATATGAAGGTGGAGCCAGCTCGTTGGTATTACCATTGCGACCGTCTGGGACTCCTCGTATGGCAGGATATGCCTGCTTTGGGACGCTCTGACGAACCATGGAGGCCAAGGGAGTGGTCTTCTACCAACGGCCAACAGCCCTCTTCGATAGCCGATGCCTTCAAAAACCAATGGAGGGAAATCATCGACCAGCTCTACTCCAGTCCCAGCGTGGTGGTATGGACACCTTTCAATGAATCATGGGGACAGTTCCAGACGGCCGACATCGTAAGTTTCACCCGTGAACAAGATGGCACAAGACTCATCAATGCTGCCAGCGGAGGCAATCATTTTGCCAACGCAGGTGATTTCCTCGACCTCCACGATTATGACCGTCCGCCCCATATCTTCCTTTACGACCCGCAGCGCCCTGTGGTGCTGGGAGAGTATGGTGGTCTGGGCCGCCACATCGAAGGACACCGCTGGTATGAGAATCAGGCCACTACCTATGTCAACTATACCAATGAGGACCAACTCACCGATGCTTATGTGGCTAATACCGATGCTGTCATCGCCATGGCACAGAATGCCACCACTACTGATGGCAGGCCTGCCGCTTTCTGTGCCGCTGTCTATACCCAAACCACCGACGTGGAGACTGAGGTGAATGGTATCATGACCTACGACCGTGAAGTCATTAAAATGAACGAGCAGAAGGTGCAGGAGGTCAACCAGCGGTTGGTTAACGTTTATGGCGAGTGGAAATCTGATGAGTCGGCCATTCAGGAAAATGAGGTAAGGCATTCTGGTGGTCAGCAGCGCTTTTACTCGTTGGCAGGCATCAGGTCCGACAAGTTGAGTACTGGTGTCAATATCGTGAGAAAGGAAAACGGGGAAGTCTACAAAGTATTGATACGTTAAGGTACTGCAATCATGGTCATCCTCTCCATAGTAAGTTTTATAGAGAAGAATGAGCTTGAGATATAGATGGAAAAACGCAAGAGATTATGAATATGAAATGGACTGTGTTGTCCGACAACCGCGCAAAGGACCCGACATTTAAGTCAGAGCACGGCCTGTCCATCTTGTTGGAGACAGAGCGGAACAGTATCCTGCTCGACACAGGAGCCAGTGATGTGTTCATCCGCAATGCTAAACGGATGGGCATTGACCTCGGGTTGGTGGATTACGTCTTCGTCTCCCATGGTCACAGCGACCATGCAGGAGGACTGCGCCATTTCATGGAAATCAACAAGAGGGCAAAAGTCATCGTTTCCCCAGAGGCCGTCAAAGGGATGTTTTATTCCAGTAGAAATGACCTGCACAGCATCACCACGGTATGGCCGGAGGGGATAGGGGAGAGATTCATCATGGTGGACCACACGTGTGAGATTGCCGGAGGAATCTATGTCATGGCACATATTCCACATCAAAACCCCATGCCCAAGGGCAACCGGCATTTGTTCATCAAGGACGTTGATGGGAATTACATTCCCGATGATTTTCGCCACGAGCTGGCTCTATATACCGATGGACTGCTTTTCACGGGCTGTGCCCACAGTGGCTTGGAGAATATCCTGGCGGCTTGCCCTTGGCCTGTCAGTACTGTCGTGGGAGGATTCCACTTGTTGGACGGCCATGA
>Ga0247611_10010193_pt1 | contig 11090 bp, 8 predicted proteins | sample 177DNAGHGhighgp2_FD_192422 | JGI IMG/M metagenome (GOLD analysis project Ga0247611, IMG submission 192422) | Sheep rumen microbial communities from Palmerston North, Manawatu-Wanganui, New Zealand - 1770 DNA GHGhigh gp2 | ecosystem: Host-associated > Mammals > Digestive system > Stomach > Rumen ... | reverse complement strand
ATCGCCGTCACCGACGATCCGTACTTCCTCGAGTACATCAAGCCGATCCTCGAGCAGAAGGGCGACGAGCTGCCCGTCTCCAAGATGAATCCGGACGGCACGGTCCCGACCGGCACGACCCGCTACGAGAAGCGCGGCATCGCGGTTGACGTTCCCTCCTGGATCCCCGAAAACTGCATCCAGTGCGGACGCTGCTCGCTGGTCTGCCCGCACGCCTGCATCCGTCCGTTCGTTCTGAACGAACAGGAAGAGGCGGAGAAGCCCGAAGGCTTCGTGACGAAGCCCGCCGGCAAGGATATGCCGAACATGACCTACCGCATGCAGATCAGCCCCCTGGATTGCACCGGCTGCGGCAACTGCATCGACGTCTGCCCGTCCAAGAACAAGGCGCTTACGATGATCCCGCTTGAGAAGAGCGTTGAAACGGAAGAGAAGAACTGGGAGTATGCAGTCTCTCTGCCCGAAAAGAAGCTGGACGTCAATCGCAAGACGGTCAAGGGAAGCCAGTTCCTGCGTCCGCTGTTCGAGTTCTCCGGCGCATGCGCAGGCTGCGGCGAAACCCCGTACATCAAGCTTCTTACCCAGCTGTTCGGCGACCGCATGATCATTGCGAACGCGACCGGCTGTACCTCCATCTATGGCGGTTCCGCACCGACGGCTCCGTACTGCAAGAACGACAAGGGTCAGGGCCCGGCATGGGCGAACTCCCTGTTCGAAGACAACGCGGAGTTCGGATACGGCATGAACATCGCTGCCAAGCAGCGCCGTGCGCATCTGGCCGACACCGTCAAGAAGATGCTCGAAGTCCCGTATCTCGACGAGGAGATCGCGGCGGCGGGCAAGGAATGGCTCGAAAAGATGAACGACGCGCAGGGTTCGCGCGAAGCGGGCGACAAGCTCGTTGCGCTGATCGAAGCGCATCCGACCGCCACGAAGGGCTGCGAATGCGAAGCCTGCACGCTCGCGCGTGAGGTCCTTGAACAGAAGGATCAGCTCGTGAAGCCGTCCATCTGGGTATTCGGCGGCGACGGCTGGGCGTACGACATCGGCTACGGCGGACTCGATCACGTGCTCGCTATGGACGAGGACGTCAACGTGCTCGTCGTGGACACCGAAGTCTACTCCAACACCGGCGGTCAGTCCTCTAAGGCGACGCCGACCGGCCCGATCGCAAAGTTCGCGGCAGCCGGCAAGCGCACCAAGAAGAAGGACCTCGGCCTCATGGCAATGTCCTACGGCTACGTCTACGTCGCCAAGGTCTGCATGGGCGCCGACCCGAACCAGCTCCTGAAGGCCGTCAATGAGGCGGAAGCGTACAAGGGACCGTCCCTGATCATCGCGTACGCGCCCTGCATCAACCACGGCATCAACATGGGTCACAGCCAGGAAGAGGCCAGGAAGGCCGTCGAAGCCGGATACTGGCCGATGTACCGCTACAACCCCGATCTGGCGCTCGAGGGCAAGAACCCGTTCCAGCTCGACTCGAAGGATCCGAAGGCAAGCTACCGCGAGTTCATCATGGGCGAAGCGCGTTACGCAGCGCTCACCAAGCAGTTCCCGGAGGTCGCGGATGAGCTCTTCACCCGCGCCGAGAACGAGGCGAACGAGAAGATCGACTACTACAAGAAACTCAACGATATGTAATCCATATCGAACCGAAACCCCGCCGCGGATGCGGCGGGGTTTTCCTCTTCGAAAGGAGTCAGTATGATACGGAAAACGGAAATCCGCGACGCAGGCACCATCGCACAGCTTGCCGACCGCCTTTGGCCGGAGACCGGATATGAAAGGCTTTATAAGGAGTTTGAAGCGTTTCTCAGGGAAGAAACATGCGCGATCTTCCTTGCCGAGCAGGCGGGAAAGCCCATCGGCTTTGCGCAGTGTCAGCTCCGGCACGACTACGTGGAGGGGACGGAGACCTCCCCGGTCGGATACCTGGAAGGGATCTGCGTATCGGAATCCTTCCGCCGCTGCGGGGTTGGCTCGGCGCTTGTTTCCGCCTGCGAAGACTGGGCAAGGGAGAAGGGCTGCAAAGAGTTTGCCAGCGACTGCGAGTTAACGAACACGGACAGCCTGCGCTTCCATCTTGCGACCGGCTTTACGGAAGCCAACCGCATCATCTGTTTCGTCAAGGAACTGTAAAAAAAGAACGAAACCGAACGAACAGCAGAAACGGGACGCTCGATACGAACGTCCCACATTCTTACCATGCATTGTACAGCGTAAACGTGTCGCGCTCCGATTCGCGGTAATAGTTGTAATCGTTGAGATACGGCGAATACGTCGTGACCGCCACGTTGCGCGTGCCTGGGTTGAACATCAGAATCCGCGCGTAGCCGAGGCCGTATTTTTTGTCGTCCTGGAAGTTGTACATCAGCGCGTTGACGACGTGCCCGTCGTCATACTTCTTCGACCAGCGCGCCGAGCCGTCGTTGTGTCCGCACAGCACGAGCCGCACGGAGGGGGAGTTTTGCAGAATCTCCTTCTCCACGCGCTTCCCGTTGGTCGAAAGAGAGCCGTCGTCGTTCAGGAAACTGTGCACGAGCACGACCGCCGTCATCGTCTCATGCTCTGCAATGCGTGCGTTCAGCCAGTCGGCGTACGCGGTGCCGTTCTGCCAGCCGATTCCGACGAGCAGAATACCCTGCTCTTCCAGCGGCAGCACCCAGCACGTTCCGTCGTCGGAAACGGTCATTTCCTCCGGAACCGTGCAGAAATCGTATTTCCGGTAGATCGAATAGTCGACCTTGTCCGCACCGACGTCATGGTTGCCCGCTACGCAGTAGAATGGAAGCTGTTCGCGCACACGCATGATCGCGGCTTCGGCGTTCGTCCAATGTCGCTCGTAGTTGCGGTTGTCCACGATGTCGCCGGTGCACACGACCGCAATCGCGCGGTACTCGTCGTGAATGCGCAGCGCCCAGTCTGCCATCGAAAGAAAGATCTCCGGACGCTTGTAGGCATAATACTGCGTGTCGGAAAACCAGATCAGCGAGAACGGCGCAGCTTCGGCGTGTTCATCCGCGTCGGGCGTTGCCGTCGCCGGTACGATCGTTGCGTCCGGCGGCACGGTTGCGGGAACGGACGGCGTCGCCGTTTCATATAACGGGATGAACACTTCCGTGATCTCATAGATCGTCGGAGCGGGCGTGGGCGAGGGCGTCGGAGTCTCGGTCGGAAGAGGAACGGGACTGTGCCCGTCTGTAACGTTCGCGACGACTGCATCTTCGCGCGCGATCACCTCCTGCGGGGATTTCGTCGATTCGCGTCGGTAATAGAACGTCAGCACGCATACGACGGACAGAAGCAGCAGCCAAAGCGCCTGAAACAGTCGGGTCTTGTTCATGGGATCGCCTCCGGATCGGTTTTTCCGGAGCATAGCATGCGAAACGCGGCGAATGGTGTTTTCGACAAACAAAGCGGCGGTATGGAACGATTCGTCGACCGTTGCATGCATATACGAAATGCGGAAAAAAGGCTTTTCAAACGCGTGCGTTTGTGGCATAATAATTAGAAAGACCGAAAGGGGAACGATGCGAATGCAGAGTGTAACGGTACGTCGTACGGAGCAGTTTATCGAGAACAGAAAACGGGTCGAGCGTGCGTTCCGGATGTCCACGCCGCAGATCCATTGTCTCTGTGCGTTGCTTTTGGGACTGGACGACCGCGACGCGGATCTCGCGTCGATCCGGCGCGGCAAAAAGATCCTTAAAAAGAACACCGGCGTGTTTTCCGCATTTCGCGGCATCGGCATGGCGGCCGCGGCGGTCAAGCTCGGCGAGCGCTCGGACGGCGAACGGCGCCTGAACTTTGCGAAGGACAATCAGCGCAAACTCAAGGCGGCGGGCTTTGCTCCGACCGATTATCTGGCGCCGGCAGCGTTTCTGATGGCAAAGAGCCACGACCGTGCGGATGCGGTCGCCGAACGGGCGCATGAACATTATCTGGAAATGCAGCACGCGCACCGCATCCTCACCGGCGGCGAGGACGTGATGTTTGCCGTGCTGTTTGCCATGTACGACGCCGATAAGGACGTTGTGTTCCCGCGCGCGGACGCGGCGATGGACCTGCTTTCCGGACGGTTTGGACGCAGCAACGCTGCGCAGGCGGCAAGCTTTGCGATCGCGCTTTCGGACCAGCCTGCGGACACGCTTGCACTGAAGACCGAGCGGCTGTACGATCTCGTGCGCGAGGCGGGCGAGAAGAACCGCGAGATGCTCGATCTGCCGCTTCTCGCGTTTTTGGCGTCGCTCGACGTGCCGGAGGAGGAGACGGCAAAGACGATCCGCGAGCTTTCGCTTTATCTGAAAGAAGAAAAGGGCTTTTCGATGATGCGTGTCGGGCGCAGTCAGCGCCTGTTTTATGCGACCTCGATCGCTGCGATCGACGCGATGCATGCCGCGCCGCTTGATCCGAACGCGCTTGCAAAAAAGCGCGATCTGCTGCAGACGATCATGGTGACGGGGATCCTGCTGTTTGTCGTCGCGTCCATGGCGGCAGCGACGCATTGATTACATTTTGAGAAAGGAAAACGATGATGGAAAACAAACTCAAAGAATACGCAAAACTTTTGGTCGAAGTCGGCGTCAACGTCCGGAAGGGGCAGACGCTGCTGCTGTTCTCGCCGGTCGATCAGGCGCCGTTTGCCCGCATGTGCGCGGACGTGGCGTATGAAGCCGGAGCCCGCGAGGTCGTGATGATGTGGAACGACGATCACATGACCCGCGCGAGATTCCTCCACGCCGACGATGCAGTGTTCGACGAGTTCCCGCAGTTTCGCGCCGATTTGTACACGCATTACGCCAAAGAGGGCGCGGCGTTTCTGCATCTGATTTCGGACGATCCCGAAAACCTTCTCGGCGTCGACAGCGACCGCATTCTGCGCTCGCACAAAGCGTCCGGCGAGAAGCTCAAGGAATACCGCCGCTATCAGGATCAGAACGTGTTCCCGTGGGGCATCGGCGCGCTTGCCAGCCCGAAATGGGCAAAGAAGGTCTTCCCGGACCTGTCCGAAGCGGACGCGGTGAACGCATTGTGGGACAAGATCTTTGCGGCATGCCGCGTCAAAGGCGACGGCACGGCGGTCGAAGCGTGGAGAGCCCATGCGGCGAACCTCAAGAAGCACGTTGAGACGCTGAACGGCTATCACTTCGAAAAACTGCATTACGAAAACGCGCTCGGCACCGATCTCTGGGTTGAGCTTGCCGACACGCATGTCTGGGAAGCGGGCGGCGATCGTACGGCGCAGGGTCAGGATTACATGCCGAACATTCCGACCGAGGAATGCTTCACCGCAAACAAGAAGACCGGCATCAACGGCGTCGTATGCGCTGCGCTGCCGCTCTGCCTCGACGGAAACGTCATCGAAAACATCCGTTTCACGATGAAGGACGGAAAGATCGTAAACGCGGAAGCGACGAAGGGCGAGGACGTTCTGAAAGCCGCGATCAGCGTCGACGAGGGTGCGTCGTACTTCGGAGAGGTTGCGCTCGTGCCGTACGACTCGCCGATCTCCAATTCCAAAACGCTGTATTATGAAACGCTGTTCGATGAGAACGCCGCGTGCCACTTCGCGTTTGGAAAGGCGTACGCATCGAACGTCGAGGGCGGCGCGAACATGACGAAGGAAGAACTCGCGGCGGCGGGCATCAACGACTCGATCACACATGTCGACTTCATGGTGGGAACCTCGGATCTCAAGATCACGGGCTTTACGCGCGACGGGAAAGAGATTCCCGTTTTTGTCGACGGCAACTTTGCGTTCTGATCATTCCCTTCTCAGCGCTCCGAAAGGGGCGCTTTTTGTATGTTTTTTAAATTCTCGCGCAACCGAACCGTGACAGCACGGCTCTTATTACGTGTAAGGACTTACAAAAAAGGACCGGTGTTATGAAGCAGGACTACTTTGACAGGGTATACGAAAAGACCTATCGACCGCTTTTGCGTTATGCAATCGTGCATTTGAGCGATCCCTTCGACGCCGAGGACGCGCTGCAGAACGTCTACGTCGAGTTCTATCGCAGGATCAAATCGCGCGGACATGCCGACGTGTTTGCGCCGCAGGCGTATCTGATGCGGATGCTGAAGCACGAGATCGTAAAGCGCTATGCCGAACGCACGCGGCGCAGCGCGTACGAGACGGAATCGTACGAGGAATCGGACGCCGTCGATCCGGTTTCGGTCGAGGAACTTGCGATGGACCGTGCGATGGCGGAGCAGGTACTGAAAGCGGCAAAATCGCTTTCGCCGGACAGTTATCGCGTATTCGTGCTTTACTACGGGTTCGGCATGACCGTCGCCGAGATCGCAAAGGAGACCATGCTCGGCACGGAAGCGGTCAAAAGCCGCCTGCACCGCGCAAGAGCCGCCGTGCGCAAACGGCTTGCGGTCGGTCAAAACCAGATTCGAAACGAGTGAGGTATGCGTTATGAAGGAAAAAGAGTTTTATCATGCGGCCTTGAACGGCAGCCTTTTGAACGGAAAACAACTCAAGCGGCGGATCGACGCGGCGGTCGGAAGAACCGCAGCGAAACGTCCGGCGGCCGCGCAATCGAACGAACGGCGTCCCGCGCTGCGCATGTGGATTGCGGTTCCCGCAGCGGCGGCGCTGCTGCTTGTAACACTCGGCGTCGGCGCGTTCGTGATCGCGCGAAACGTGCATCTCGGCGACGGCATGATCGCCGCGCAGCCGACGGAACAAACCGATGCGATACCCCCTGAGACGCCGACGGAGCAGCCGCTGATCCTTGCGGAGTCGCATTGCATCTATGGGATTCCGGCAGGAACGGACACGACGCCGCCGAAGACGCCGGAAAACGAGAAGCTTACGGATACGCTCAAAAACGCGCTGAACGATCCGTCGTGCGGCGAAACGGTCGATCTTTTGGTCTGGTTTAAAGATACGGGCGCCGACGACACCGTCGCGGAGCAGCTGCGGTCCCGGTATCCGGAACTGTACGAAGCCTGGCGGAATGCGAAACAGAGTGATCCGGACCTTCTCGATCAGGCGATCGGCGTCAGGCGCGACCTATACGCCGCATATTACATGCAGAAGAACGATGCGATTCTTTCGCGGCTGATCGGCAACGGCAGCGTCCTGTTCGTCTCGCAGTACGCGCCGATGGCGATCGTGAGCGTGCCGGTTTCGTCCGTTGCCGCGATCGCGGACGACGACGACGTATCGTGCGTCGACCGGTTCGAAAACCGCTCCTCCGAGCCTTCCGGAACGGATGCGGAATGGTACGGTCTCAAAACGAACGTGACCGATCTTTCGGCAACGGCGGCGTCGGTGCGTTGGACGACCGAGCTTCGGCTTCCGAAGGGCGGTGAGGACGGAAATCCGTTTGAAGAGCGTGCGCATCTCCTGCGCGGCACCGCGCGCTGTTTCTTCAACGTCGAGGGCGGCATGAATACGCCGGACGCGGGCGCGACGATCGACTTCGTTTCTCCGGGCGAGATCACCTATGCCGAGGAGGACAGCGAATGGGTGGCGCGCATCCCGTACATCTGCGCACTCCCGGAGGTCTATCCGGACTGGCCCGCCGCGCTGCCGACGGGCGGCGAGGTGACGATCCGATGCGGCGCTTCGCTTTTAAGAACGGAACCGTACGCGCCTGAGACCGGCGAAGCGTACGCGGATACGACGATCCTCATTGTGCAGCAGACGTTCACGTTCGATGCGGACAGACTTCTGCACGTTGCAGACCCGGTACACGTCGCGGTGCCGCTGTCCGGAACATACATCCTTTCCGTGCATACGGAAACGGGGTTCCGAAACGAACGCGTGATCCTCGACGGCGTGACGCTGGATGCCGAGATTCACTATACCGAGCAGGGCGTCTTCGTAATCCTTTCGATCAAGGAACCCGGCGCGCTTTCGGAAGCGCAGCAGACCGCGCTGTATGCGGCGATCAACGGCGGACCGGACGGAGGAGCGCTCAAGGCGGGCGCCCGTGCGCTTCGCACGGACAAAGCGGTTCGCGTTTCCGGCATGATCCGCGTGTTCTGGGGCGCGACGAATCTCAGTCGCCTCGAGATCGACGTAAAGCCGGAGGAGTATGAAACGGCGGAAGGTGTGGAACTTACGATCTTTGCCGTGTATGCGACCGGCGCGGTCGGACAGGAACCGCGCGACGACTGGTCGTGGGATGTTTCGGAAGGGAACCTTCCGGAACTGATGACGGCAGATCGGGAACTTGCGAAGATCGAGATCCCGCTGCCGAAGCGGTAACGGAACATCACAGTAAAAAGCAGGAGCGTCAAACAGCGCTTCTGCTTTTTTGCAACCAAACGCAGGGAAGCGAGGTATTTCGGGAAAGAGCGCAGGGACTCTTTGCAAGGCGACGGAAACGTGCTATACTGGGGAGTATGAAAACGGGGAACGGTGAAAAAAGCGTCAAACGCAGAATACGGCTTCTTTGGATCGCGGCGGGGATCGTGCTCGGACTGTCGGTCTTGATCGCCGTGATCTCGCTCGTCGTGAAACCCGTTGCGGTAGTCGAACTGAAAAACTACGTGAACGTCGGTACCGATGCGGGCGGTAACCCCGCGGTGCTGCTGGACGTGGACGCGATCTTAAACGATCTGCACCTTCCGAATCCGAACCGTCCCGGCGTAAACGCCGAGGATTATCCGGAGGTGTACGCACTCTGCACGGCGAAGATGCATCTTACGCCGCTGGACGGCGAGCGCATGCGCGTCACGATCGAGGCGGATACGGATACGCTCGAACGGTACGGGATCCGCTTTGCTGCGCTGACGTGGGAACAGCAGATCAAAGGCTTCGTGGAAGGCGCCACGCCGACGCCGGTCCCGCTGCCGCCGACCGCGACGCCGACACCGCCTGCAACGCCCGATCCGGGCGGGGATGACGGGTACCTCGATTCGCTTCTGGACGCGAACGGAAACGGGCTGAATCTGCGGACTGTGTGCGAAGCGGTACACAGCGAACGCGATTCTTTGTGCAAAGAACTGTTCGGAAACAATTATGACACAACTAAGACGCAAACGGCGTTTATAGTATTTACAAGCGGAAGACATCGTAATTTGTACCGTGCAAGCTATACTGCCGTTTTTCGTCCCGACGGGGCCGAAGAGCCGTTTACGATCTGGTTTATGATCGACCTGTACGACCTGCACCGGTCGGAAGGCAGGATCCAGTTCGGTTCGATCGACGTTTCGCTTTGCGAGAGCGAAGAGGAGAGCCGCCGCATGCCGTCTAACGGGACGGTGACGAAACTCTGGGGCGGCGGCGTACGCGTCGACGGAAAGAACGGGTTCGATCAGAACGGATTCGTGCGCTTCCCGAACCGACCGACGAGTTACCGCCTCGCAAACGGCGTTTTCTGGTCTCCCACGTACGACGCGCTCAGCGAAGACATGATCTGGAGCCTGACCGCCGTGGAAGGACACTCGCTTGCAAATCTTCTTCGTTATGCCAGAAAAGAGATCTACGCGCGCTATTACGTCGCGTTCGATCCGAAGACGGAGCGCGAGTTCAACGAACACTACCGGTCGTACGGCTGGTACGAACCGAAGGAGCCGGATCGTTCCGGCCTGATGACGGAGACGGAGCGGAACAATATCCGCCTGCTCCGCGAAATCCAATCGCTGATCGAGAAATAAGGAGTAGCATATGAAAACCTTTCGAACCATTCTTGCAACCTTCGGGGTCACAACGCTGATCTACGGCATCTTTGCACTGGTCGCGATGCGTCTGAACCTGTCGTTTACCGGACGGTCGATCTATCAGCTGTTTCGCGAGACCGGCTTTGCGGCACTCGTGATCGGGATCGGCTGCGTGCTGTCGTTCGTGATCATGACGGTCGCGATCGTATCGTTCCGCGACGACGGCGCGCGCAAGAAGCATGACTTCTTCGACGACGAGGATGAGGACGAATTCCTTGAAGAGGAAACCGTTCCCGAAGAACGCGCCGAAGAGGCGGACGAATCGTGGTCGCCGGAAATCAAGCGCAAACAGCGCAGAGCGCTGCTCGCAACCGATGAACCGGATGCGGAGATGCCGGAACCGGACGAAGATCCGGAGGACGCATCGTTCATGCGCCCCGTTTCGCTGTTCGGGGAAGAGCCGGAGGAGCCGGAAGAGCCCGAGAAGCCCGAGGAACCCGAGGAGCCGGAAGAGCCCGAGAAGCCCGAGAAACCGGAAGAGCCCGAAGCGCTCGTGCCCGGCAAGAAACGCTGCGTGTGCTGCGGCGGGCTGATTGACGACGATTCCGCATTCTGCATCCATTGCGGCAAGCGCGTGTAAAGGAGGGATCGCATATGTCGAACCAAACGATTCGAAGACTGGTCGGCGGCGTCGGTACGGCGCTGATCCTTCTGATCTGTGCCGTGATCATCGGGATTTTCGTTCTGAGCGGCCGGCAGCTGCAGCGCATCGACGTGCCGCAGTACGTAGACGTTTCGCGCGATGAACAGGGCGCGTATGCGTTTGAACTGAACGTCGACCGCATGCTGTTCGAGGAGCATCTGATCGACCCGCCGGCAGGCGAGCTCGACCGGTATCCGGAGATCGGCGCGCTGCGTTCGCTCGGATTGAACGTCGAGGAACGCGACGGCGTGTACGCATTCCGCACGGTCACCTTCGGCGAGGATCCCACCGCCGTGCTCAAGAAGGGCGGGATCAAACTCATTCAGACGGAATGGACCTGGACGAAGGATCAGATCGAAGCGAAACTGACCGGAAAAACGCCGTCTTCTTCGCAGCAGGAGACCGGCAGACTTGATTTTTCTGCGTACGTCCGTACGAAACAGCGCGCGGACGGAAGCTATACGGCGGTGTTCGATACCGTGAAGATGCTTTCCGACGCGGGGATCGATCCGCTGACGGCGCCGGAGAGCGATCTCGGCGCGCAGGCGATCCGGAGCCTCGGCGTTTCCTGCAGAAAAACGGACGACGGCTATCGCATCGAAGCGACCAGCAACCGGGCGACGATCATGGAGGATCTGCAAAAAGCGGGGCTGCGCGTGGTGAATACGCAGTTTACCTGGACGGAGCAGGAGATGCAGGCACATCTCGGCGACGTGACGCCGCTCGTGCCCGAAACGACCGCACCCGAAACGACCGCGCC
>Ga0247611_10010192_pt1 | contig 11091 bp, 10 predicted proteins | sample 177DNAGHGhighgp2_FD_192422 | JGI IMG/M metagenome (GOLD analysis project Ga0247611, IMG submission 192422) | Sheep rumen microbial communities from Palmerston North, Manawatu-Wanganui, New Zealand - 1770 DNA GHGhigh gp2 | ecosystem: Host-associated > Mammals > Digestive system > Stomach > Rumen... | reverse complement strand
TCCGCTAAAGGAGCCACCACGACTTCCTCCAAACGATGAGGTACTGCGGTTATAAGAGGAATTACCAAAGCTACGGGTAGAATTCGACGGGCTTGTAGTAGTTGTAGAACGCTTTGATCCGAAGTTGGTGTTTCCACGTCCGTAATAACCACTATTGCTGGTACTACCTGAATGTCTGTTTACACTGCCAGGACGACCATCGGGGCGACCGCCATTTCTGCCATGATGGTTGTTGTGTCCATAATAGTTGCCGCGATCATAATAGCCCAATGTGCCTGTGTGTCCTCTGTAGGCATATCCCACATGGTGAGGATAATAACCATAGTACCAAGGTCTATACCAGCCATAATACCAAGGATCATACCAACCATAGTACCAAGGATCATACCAACCGTACCAGCCTGCATACCAATAGCGTGAACGCCAATAGGGAGAATACCAGGTACCATAGAACCAAGGATCGTACCACCAGTACCCGTCCCAACGGCTCAACATACGACTGCAGGCATAGTCTTCATCGATGACGCGAACGAAGATTGTATCTTTTGCTGCTGCTGCATCTTCTCCATAGATACCATTTCCAGCCTGGAAATCGATGATATCATCGCCCAAAGAGTCGGTTCCCAAAGTTTGGTAGTAAGAATTGTACTTACCATACCGATTGTACTCATCCACATCGCGTGTGCTGCCGCTATAGTAAGTGTTGTCATCACTATCGATGCTCTCCACTTTACTGTTAGCAACTTTCGAGTCTTTCTTCGGAGCAAAATACATATCATCCTGTGCTGACATGTTTCCGAAGAACCATCCTGCTAAGAGGGATAATAGAATGTACCTTTTCATATTACGTATATTTTGTTAGTTTTCTATCATTTATATCTTCACATGTGCAAAATTACATCAACTCTTTGTGCAAAAATACGGAAAAACCCTAAACTATGGTAGGAATTTCCCTATTTTTTTTACTTTTGCACTGAAAATTAACATTGAGATGAAGTATAAGAAGGTAATTTTTCAAATTCAGCCCTGGTCGCAAACTGCTGCAGACTTGACTGCTGCACTTGCTGCAGAAGCCGGATGCGAATCATTTGAAGAACTTGAAGAGCAACTCTATGCTTATGCACAAACAGACTTGTTGGATACATCAATGCTCAGAGAATTGCTCAACATTTTTCCGATGCCTGATGTGTCGGTTGGTTTCACTGTAACAGATGCTGAAGATAAGAACTGGAATGAAGTTTGGGAAAATGAAGGATTCGCTCCTATTGACATCGATGGGAAGTGCATCATCTATGACGCACGCCATTCTGAACCGGATGTCCTTCACGATACTTTGTCTGATTCAAAGAACGAATCACCACTCATGATTCCCATCGAGGCAAAACAAGCTTTCGGAACAGGTACGCATGAAACGACTCGCATGATTATTTCTACATTATTTCATATCATGATGTCAGACAAATGCGTGCTCGACTGCGGATGCGGAACCGGTATTCTCGGCATCGTATCAGCCAAACTTGGTGCAAAAAAGGTTGTGGCTTACGATATTGATGATTGGAGCGTACGAAATACGAAACACAATGCCCATCTCAACCAGGTTGATATACAAGTTTGTGAAGGGGATGCAAGTATTCTGTCACATACCTGCGGTAACTTCGATGTTGTCCTTGCCAATATCAACCGCAATATTCTGTTGGCAGATATGGAATCATTTGTCAGCGTGATGTCTCCACAGGGTATATTGATTCTCAGCGGTTTCTATGAAGAAGATGCCCCTATCCTATTGGAAAAAGCTATTTCGCTTGATTTGCATGAAACAGGACGAAAAACAGACAGCAACTGGTGCTGTCTGAAATTGGAAAGAAACTATTAAATTCTTGATTTTCAATCTATTTCCATCTTGTATCATTCCAGAAAACGAACTTTATCTTTTTGTTCTTCGGAACTGCTGGTTTCTTGAACGAACCATGTAAGATGAGGACTTTAGTCTTCTGTCCTGCAGGTACCGCGTCGATTGCCGCTTCAGGAGTCATAAAGTTACCCGTTCCGTTATCGGCAACAATATAGTCATAATGGCGCACATATTTAGCAAGTGCAGGAATAGCTTGAGCAATAGCTTTTGATATCGCAGCTGCTACCACATGAGCACCATAAACATTGTAGTGAGTGTTGTCCTGACGGCCATCAGGCAACGATGGATGTTCACCAGGCTTGAACCACATGTGTAGTTTGCGACTTCCTTCTACACCTAAACTTTGTTCAATATCGTGGGTAATGCGGTTAGCATCAATGAATACAGTTCCTGTTTCCTCTGCAACGTGACGTGGGGAAAGGATATAGGCTCCATGCGTATCAACCAACGTATCGCTATTCACCTTTTCACCTTTATATGTCGTATTTCGAAGCAACTCATCATCATCCTGTTTCTCTGGTTTCAAATAGAAATTTCGACGAACAACAGCATTCAATAAAACAGGAATACCACCTTTCTCTTTGGTCTCAATGACAAACTTGCGAAGATTTGCATCAAATGTGGTTCCAGGATCGGTGTGGCGGGCTTCCTGAGGTTTCTCATCATTATGTCCGAATTGAATGAAAACGTAGTCGCCAGGCTGAATACGCTGGAGAACTGTCTGCCAGCGTCCCTCATCGATAAAACTTTTGCTGGAGCGTCCGTTAACGGCATGATTCTCCACCAGAACCTTATCTGTGAAGAACCCTTGCAACTCCATCCCCCAACCGCGTTCCTGCTTATCGTTACTAATGTCTTTATTGGCAGCTGTTGAGTCGCCTATAATAAATAAGGTGACAGGACGCTTAGTGGCTGATGTCATTGCCAACAACACCAGAATAGCAGAAAAAGCCGTAAAGATTATTTTCTTCATTTTACAATACTGATTAGTTCGTCAATCGTAACCAACTGCTGTTCACCTGTCTGCATATTCTTTAATGTGAATTTTCCTTCAGCTATCTCATTTTCACCAGCAAGAGCTACAAATGGTATTGCTTTCGCATTCGCATAACTCATCTGTTTTTTCATCTTCATACTGTCAGGATACATCTCTGTACGAATACCATGAGCACGTGCTTGAGCAACAGCCGAGAGACAATATGCGGTTTCTTTTTCGCCAAAGTTGATGAAAAGCAATCTGGTTCCGTTGACTGCTTCTTTTGGATAAAGATCGAGCGTGTTTAACACATCATAAATTCTGTCTGCACCAAAAGATATGCCGACACCGCTCAATCCTGGCATACCGAAAATACCTGTCAGGTTATCGTATCTACCACCACCGGTAATACTACCCATCGGAGTATCGAGAGCTTTCACTTCGAAGATAGCACCTGTATAATAGTTTAAGCCGCGAGCCAGTGTCAGGTCGAGTTGAATCTCGTTGTTCAAACCTGTTGTTTTCAACATATCCAATATAAACCGAATCTCTTCAACACCTTTCAGTCCGATTTCCGAACTACTGAGGACCTGTGAGATAATATTCAGTTTTTCCTCATTGGTACCTGTCAACGTGATAATGGGTTGCAACTTCTCAATGGCTTCATCACCCAATCCATTTTCTTTCAATTCTGCGTTGACATTCTCCAGACCTATCTTGTCAAGCTTGTCAATCGCTACCGTAATGTCAACAATTTTATCTGCCTCCCCTATCACTTCCGCAATACCCGTCAAAATTTTACGATTATTGATTTTGATCTGTACACGGATGCCAAAACGGGTAAAGACGGTATCGATAATCTGCATTAACTCCACCTCGTTCAGCAGCGAGTTACTGCCAACCACATCAGCATCACATTGATAAAACTCACGATAACGACCTTTCTGAGGACGGTCGGCACGCCAAACAGGTTGTATTTGATAACGCTTAAAGGGTAACTGCAGTTCCTCGCGATGCATCACCACATAGCGGGCAAAGGGAACCGTCAGGTCGTAACGCAAACCTTTCTCACACAAACGGCTTGCCAAACGCAGTGAATTGCGTTCCGTCAATTCCTCATCACTAATCTTGGTGAGATAATCGCCAGAGTTTAAGACCTTAAACAACAGTTTATCGCCTTCCTCTCCATACTTACCCATTAGGGTCTGAAGAGTTTCCATCGCAGGGGTTTCTATCTGCTCAAAGCCATAGAGCGCATACACCTCGCGAATGGTATTGAAAATATAGTTACGCTTGGCCATCTCAACAGGTGAGAAGTCGCGCGTTCCTTTGGGAATATTGGGTTTCTGTGCCATAAGTATTTATTCTTTCACTGTATCACCTTTTCACTTTGTTCTTACAATCGTCTGGTCACGGTCAGGACCGATAGAGATAATCGTAATAGGTGTTTCCAGTTGTTCTTCTAGGAATTTAACATAATTGTTGAAAGCCTCAGGGAACTGCTCCTCAGAGGTGAACTTCGTCATATCGGTTTTCCAACCAGGCATCTCCACATACACTGGTTCTATGCCGTTGTCTATACTATATGGGAAATCCTTGATGGTTTCGCCGTTCCGTTTGTATGCTACACAAGCCTTAATGGTCTCAAACGTGTCGAGCACATCACTCTTCATCATGATAAGTTGTGTAACGCCATTGACCATAATGGAATAACGCAGAGCAACCAAGTCGATCCATCCACAACGACGTTCACGACCCGTAACGGCTCCATACTCATGGCCGAGGTCTCGAATAGTTTTGCCCGTTTCATCAAACAGCTCTGTTGGGAAAGGACCAGAACCAACACGTGTGCAGTAAGCTTTCATGATACCAAACACCTCACCGATTTTATTAGGACCGATACCTAAACCGATACAGGCTCCGGCACAAATGGTATTGGAGGAGGTCACAAAAGGATAGCTGCCAAAGTCTATATCGAGCAACGTGCCCTGTGCACCTTCGCATAGAATGCTCTTACCGTCTTTCAACAGTTTGCCAATCTCGTGTTCGCTGTCAACAAACTGGAATTGCTTCATGTATTCAACACCCTCCAACCAAACTCTCTCGGTTTCTTCAAAGCCTTCGAAGTCGTCAAAGTTCATAGCCTTGAGCATCGCCATGTGGCGAGCTTTGTGAGCAGCATATTTCTCCTCGAAATTCTCCAGGATATCACCTACGCGAAGACCGTTTCGAGATACTTTATCGGTATATGTCGGACCGATTCCTTTTCCTGTTGTACCTACTTTATCCTTGCCTTTTGCAAGTTCGTTTGCTTTATCAAGCAGACGATGGGTGGGCATAATGAGATGAGCTTTCTTTGAAATATGAAGGCGTTGACGCAGATCGTGACCGCTCTTCGCTAATTCTTTTGCTTCATTCATAAACAGATCGGGAGCCAGCACAACACCATTACCGATGATATTCACCTTTCCCCCTTGAAAGATTCCGGACGGTATGCTGCGAAGGACATACTTCTGACCTTCAAACTCCAAAGTGTGTCCGGCATTAGGACCTCCTTGAAAACGAGCAACTACATCGTAATGCGGTGTTAAAACATCAACAACCTTTCCTTTACCTTCATCGCCCCACTGCAAACCAAGCAGGACGTCAACTTTACCTGTGTTCATAATCTATTTTATTTTTCTGTTGTTTTTTTCTTTGTTTTCATTAGTCTCGACAAACGTCGTTGACATGTGGTGCATACTCCATAGATATAAAGAGTAAAACCATCTTTACGGAAACGGCTCAATTTGGTACTATTGATAACTGCTTCGATTTGGGGGTCTTTCACTTCCAATACCTTACCACAGATTGTACACACCTGATGGCAATGATCACCGTTTTCATAGCATGCCTCATAAACCGTTCTGCCGATATACCGATGGCGTACCACTAAGCGCAAGGTAATAAACAAGCGCATGGTGTTATAAAGTGTTGCTCTACTGACACGGAAGTTCATTTTCTCCAAATAAGCGCCCAACTCCTCCAACGTAAAATGCTTGTCCATGCTGTACACAGCATCCAAAATAGCATAACGTTCAGGAGTTTTACGGTGCTTGTTTAATTCCGTATATTCTGTAAGAACTTCCTTTGCCTTTATCTTTATCGATTCTTTCATTGACTTACTTTCGAAGCTGTCATTGCGTATATTCTTACGTAAAGCCGCAAATAACGCACAAAGGTAAGTATTTTCTTGCAAAAAAAGCAAACTGGGGATTTGAAAAAACGTTAAACGCTAAAACAACTCCAAATTCCTCATGGCTTTCTGTGCGATTAATTCATAGTCTTCACCCAGTTCACAGAAGTGATTCAGACAGTTCATTGCTGCATGTTTAACGGGAAGCGAGGCGGAACTCATCATCATCGAGACCTGATCAAGAAATTCGTTGATGCCACGCTCATCGGGTTCCAAACCGCGTGAAAACAGACGAGCAAGCACATGACAACCACAAATCTGCTTCAAATCCCGTTCGGATGCAATCCATCGGAAAGCCAACATCGGGGCATCATCTAAGTATTGAAACAAATGAAAGGCACACATCTCGGCCATTTCTTGTGATCGAATCTGATCCATCCATATTTCCGCAACCTCTGTAGGCATCTGATCAACAGGCATCAACAGCGTAGCAAGAATCTTACATTCTCTGATATCTTCCTTCCACAAGGCTATTGCCAAAGCGTAGTCTTTCTCGTATTCCGAAGCCATTTCTTGCAGATGTGGTAGTGAAACTCCCCAGTTCAGATGATAATCCAAACCTTTCTCGCGCATCGAATGCGAAGAAACGCCATTCATCAGCAAACGGAACGACTGTTTGATTTCCTTGACTTTCTCTTCTGTTGTCATATTCTCCATACTCCTTACTCCTTCTATCCTTACAAAACCCCATACTCTCTCCCATATCGCAACATCTGTTCCGTATAAGATTCCGTATAGTCCAATTCAATATCGACGATTTCATTACCTGCATAGATGGGTTTCATAACAGGATTGATAAAGCCTTTATAAGGAGCCAAATCCAACTTCTGGTATCGGCAAAGCACTTCTTCGTGCAGCACGGGATCCACCCGTACAGCATAGGTCTCAACCAGATGACGTGCAGCCTCATAGTCACCTTCGCTCTTGATGCGTTGTATTTCAGCCAGCAAGCGGGCAAATAGTCCGCGCAATGCCGGATAATCATTGATGCGTACGCAAGTACCTTTCCCTTGTATATTTACCAACTCCACGATGCCTTTTGAGTGATCTAACACCCAATGAGCAATCAAAGCGCGGTTACGCATGTGTGCCTCTTCGATATGATTTCCTTTCTGAATGCGCACCAACTGGGTCATCAAGCCATTTAGCAGATAGGTATAGTATTGAGACTGGTAAGCTTGTGTATCAGGCAACAACCCTAATTCCAGCATTTTCTCATCTGCAATATAGTACAAACCGAACAAATCGGCACGTGCCTCTTCTATTGTATTCCCATAGTTCTTAAGTGCATCTGGATCAACACCAGGAAGCAATCGACCGCTACCGTGACCAAGACATTCGTGCAAGTCGGTGTGCAAGTCATCACAGAGATTACTCCATTTGTTTACCATTTCCAGCGTTTCAGCATCAATGATAAACTCCTCGCGGAAACCGTTTCCTTTCGCAGCTTCATCATAGGCTTGTGTCAAATTGGTAATCGTTACACTCTTGCTGCCATAATGTGCCCGAATCCAGTCAGCATTTGGCAAATTGATACCGATGGCGGTAGAAGGATATTCATCACCTCCCAACATAGCGGCACAAACGGCATTGGCCGTCACGCCTTTGACTTGTGGTTTACGAAAACGCGGATCAACCGGACTATGGTCTTCAAACCACTGAGCCTGTTGACTGATGGCTTGTGTACGCTTGGTGGCTTCCAAGTCTTTGTATTCAACTATTCCTTCCCAAGATGCCTTCAATCCCAAAGGATCACCATACACCTCGATGAAACCATTGACAAAATCGATTCGTCCGTCTGTATCCTTTACCCATTCAATAGAATAATGGTCGAAATCTTTCAAATCTCCTGACCGATAATAGTCTATCAGCAAACGGATTACTTCACGTTGACGATCACTTTCGGCAACAGTCATCGCTTTCTCCAACCAATAAATAATCTTCTGAATGGCGGGTCCATATTTGCCGTCAGCTTTCCAAACAACCTCTTGAAGCGTCCCTTGTTCCTTCACCAATGTGGTGTTTAATCCAAAAGATGGTGGTTCCTTCGGATTCTCTCCCCTACCCGCAGCCTCTTGTTCATAAGATTGTTTCTGCTGGGCATAGAAAGTTTCTACTTCTTGTTGGGTAACATGTTCGTAATAATTGCAGGCAGAGGTTTGTATCAAATCAACGCCATCAGCTTTGTTGACGCGTTTGGGCAATACATCGGGATTAAAAATCACAGGAAACAACTCCTTTTCCAAGTCCTCAAGACTTTCACCTTTTCTGAATGGAAGAGATGCTGGCGGACAAGTGCTCAAACACCGATGCAAATATTGTTCGCTGAATGCTGGCTGAAATTTCTCACAGCCATAATGGTGATGGATGCCGTTAGAGAACCACACCCTTTTCAGATAAACCTCAAGTGCACGAAATTCCGAATCTGACGAAGAATGTTTTCTTTCGTTCACATAGACAGCCTCCAACATCTTTCTGATTCGGAGATTGTATTTACAAAACTGGTCAAATGTGATGTCTCTACCGCAGAGGGTAGCTTCCGACAAATAATACAACAAAGTGCGTTGACGTGCGGAAAGACTTTCATAACCATTCAGACGATACCGTAATAACTGAATGTCAGAAAAACGTTCGTCCGAATAGTTAAAGATGTCGTCATGCTTTGGTTGAAGATTTTCTTTTGTCATCCTTCTTTTTTGCCTTCAATGGATGCTGAGCTAAATGTTTCATCTTGTAGTCACGCGGAGTAATTCCATTGATTCGATAAAATGATGCGTAAAAAGATTGGCGATTTGCAAAACCAACCATTGCACTAATGTCTTCCATATTGAGGTCCTGATAGCGTTTGTCAACCAATATGGCCATCGCTTCTTCAATACGGAACTTGTTCACGAAAGAGGTGTAGTTCATGTGGAATTTTACATTCACCACTGCAGAGATGTAACGGGTGTTTGTGCCGAGGTCTTCTGCCAATTGCTTTGCAGAGTAGTCTTTATCCTTGTATTTCTGCTGAATCAGCATAATATCAAGGATCTTTTTCTTCATTTCATCCATCAGTTGTGGACTAACAAGACTTCTGTAAGCAGCCTCTTTTTCTTTTTTCTCTGTAATGTTGTACTTTGCCATCTTCGTGGTAAATTTATTTGTTCGCTTGCAAATATACAATAAAAAAAAATATTTCGCAAATTTTCACCACTTTTTTTATCAAAAAAATACGAAAAATTTACGCTATAATAACATTACGAGCAATTTATGTTGTAATTTGACTAATTCTTACAGCAAAAGGTTTGTAATTCGTTCCAAATACGTTGTACTGGTAACCCCATAACATTAAAATAACTTCCACGAATGGATGACACACCCACATACCCGATCCATTCTTGTATTCCGTAGGCCCCAGCCTTGTCAAATGGCCGATAAGTCTGTACATAATAATCTATCTCTTCAGGGGATAGTTGCTTGAACGTTACATCGGTCAAAACGGAGAAATGGCGCTGTCGGTCTTTAGTCGTCAGACAAACACCCGTTACCACCTGGTGGGTTCGTCCGCTAATCAGCTGAAGCATTCGTTTTGCATCGGTTTCATCGGTGGGCTTCCCCAAGACGACACCATCCACAATAACGACCGTATCAGCAGTAATAACCAATTCGTCGGCTTGCAGTAAAGGAAGATAGGGTTCTGCTTTCTCAACAGCGATAAATTCGGCGATTTTGTCTGTCGGTATATCCGTTGGATAATCTTCTGGAATATCAGGCAACACCTTTACTTCAAATTCTAAATCCAAGCCCGCAAGCAGTTCCTGACGACGAGGAGAATGACTTGCCAATATGATTTTCATACCTTTAACCATTAACCTTTACCCTTTAACCATTACCAGCCAAAAGCATGCTTGTCTTTCATCCACAAACCTTGCGCCTTCAGCACCTGTTCGATGACATCGCGTCCACAGCCTTTTCCACCTTCACGCTGACTGATATAGATAGAAATGTTCTTTATCTCTTCACATGCGTCAGCCGGACAGCATGGGCATCCAGCACGTTGCATCACCTCATAATCAGGAATATCATCACCCATATACAGCACTTCGTCGCTGTGAAGGCCATATTTCTGCAGGAAATCATCCCATGCCTTCACCTTGACGGAGCTTTTCAGGTAAATATCCTGTACTCCCAACCGTTCATAGCGAAAACGGACGGATTCATCATAACCGCCGGTGATGATCGCAATACGCAATCCCACCTTCACAGCAAGCTGCATCGCATAACCGTCTTTGATATTCACGGTACGCAACGGCTCACCGTTTGCATCCATCGGGATGGTACTTTGCGACAACACGCCGTCTATATCGAAAACGATAGCTCGTATTCTTTTCAAATCGTAATTGATCATAGTCTTTCTGTTTCGTTGCTATAGCTGTTTCGTTAATTTCTATTTATTCTTCTGCTCTTTCATGAATCGATTGTGACAACTGGCGATAGATGTCCTGTAATATCGGTTGTCCTTTCATCAGCTCCAACTGAGCATTCATCACATGTTCGTCATATCGCACAGCCGGGCCTGTCTGCGCATCTTTTGGAGAAAGTTCATGCACCTTGCGAGCTGTCTCGTCAATCAACGGAAGCATCACGTCAAACGGTACACCAATGTGGTCAAGCATTCTCGAAGCTATATCGTAACAATGATTGGCAAAATTACAAGCCCAAACAGCACTCAGATGCAGATAGCGCCGGTCGGCAGATGACAATCGATATACGCTTTGTGAAATACTTTTGGCCAACACTTCCAATCTTTTCAAGGTTTCATCGTTGTTTCCTTCTACGAAAACTGGTATGTGCGTAAAGTCAACCTCACGCTGTTTGGAGAATGTCTGCATGGGATAAAGCACGCCATAGGAGTTCATTTCTTCCGGGAAGACATTGAGCGGAATGGAACCGGCGGTATGAACGAAAAGTGCAGAGGGGTTAACA
>Ga0247611_10010191_pt1 | contig 11092 bp, 8 predicted proteins | sample 177DNAGHGhighgp2_FD_192422 | JGI IMG/M metagenome (GOLD analysis project Ga0247611, IMG submission 192422) | Sheep rumen microbial communities from Palmerston North, Manawatu-Wanganui, New Zealand - 1770 DNA GHGhigh gp2 | ecosystem: Host-associated > Mammals > Digestive system > Stomach > Rumen ... | reverse complement strand
CCCATGCGCTGCCGGCCAACGAACGATAGGGTGCACCGGCGAAAAGGCTGTCGGGGTTGCCATGCAAAAGCTCTGTGAGTGACGAATACCCCTCACCATATAGCGGTGGGAAGAGCACCACCAAGACACCCAGCATCAGGCCGCCGATGACCATCCGCAACCACGGATTGCGACGCTGGGCAAACCAGCCTTCAACACGGTCGGTAACACGGAGAAAATAGACCGAAACAGCGGCGCAGAAGACACCAAGCACAGCATAATAGGGAATCTGTGAGAGCGCGAACTGCTCACTGACAGTGAACTTGAACTGCACACCCGTACCCATCAGGAAATAGGCCACTGTGGAGGCCGTCAGAGCCGATATCAGCAGGGGCAGCGCCGTGGTGGCGGTAAGGTCAAACAGGAACACTTCGAGCACGAAAAGGATACCCGCCAGCGGAGCCTTGAAAATACCGGCAATAGCACCGGCGGCACCGCAGCCCAACAGCAGACGTACACTCTTGGGCGAGAGGCGGAACCAGCGGCCAACATTGCTGCCGATGGCCGAACCGGTAGAGGCAATCGGGGCCTCGAGACCCACGCTACCACCAAAGGCAACCGTCAAAGTGGAAGCCACCAACGAAGTCCACATATTCTTGGCCGGCAGGGCGGAACGGTTGCGGCTGATGGCCAGCAACACGCTGGGCAATCCGTGCCCGATATCGCCTCGAACCACATACTTGACAAACAACATAGTCAGCAAAATGCCGACGAGGGGCAGGAAAAAGATGACAACCACCTGCCAACTGCCTGTGGCCAATTGCCAACCGCCGGTCGACAAGCGGGTCACCAAAGCGCCAGCATAGTGCACCAAGGTTTTCAGTGCCACCGCCGCCAAACCCGAAAGCAGACCCACCACCACAGCCAACAGTAGAAGCATCGACTGTTCGCTCACGTGGCGCAAACGCCAACGGTGTATCGACATGTAGAAATTCATCTTTTTCTTAAAAAAATCCGGTGCAAAAATACGAAATAATTTCCAATTGCGTTACTATCAAAGAAAAAAACTCAAAAAAATGAAAAAAACAATCATTATAGCAAGCAGCGTAGCACTGATGGCCTCGTCATGCGTGTCGCTCACCGAATTCGAGACTTTGCAGACCCGCTACGACCAAACCGAGAAGCAGTACCTGCTCACTAAACAAGAACTTGCCGAGCTGAAGGAGGAGAATTCCGTACTCACACGCCAGAACCAAGCACTCAACACCGATATGAGCGAGATGGCCCTTGCCAAAAACCGCTCCGAATCGACCATCGACAGCTTGACCCGACGCATCGAGCAGATGCGACACCATTACGACACCACGATGGAGAACTACATCCAGGAGGTGGCCGGCAAGAACCGTGACCTGACGCGTGCCCAGAACCTACTCACCGCTCGCACCAAGGAACTCAACGACAAAGAGGCCCAGCTGAAGACCCAACAGGAGAACTTCCAATTGCAGCAGGAGAATTTCCAACTGCAGCGCAGCGAATTAATAGCCAAACAGAAACAGCTCGAGCAAGAAGAGGCTGCCACCAAAGCCAAACTCGAAGCCAAGCAAAGAGAACTCGAGACTGTACGCAATTCGGTGACCCGCGCCCTGGTGGGCTTCGCCGACAAAGGTTTGAAGGTGGAAACCCGCGACGGAAAAGTATATGTTTCGATGGAGAACAAACTGCTGTTTCCCTCGGCCAGCTGGACCGTATCGAAAGAAGGTGCCAACGCCATCAAGGAGTTGGCCAAAGTGCTGGAACAAGATTCCACGCTGAAAATCATGGTTGAAGGCCACACCGACAACGATGCCTACCGCGGTTCGACCGCCGTCAAGGACAACTGGGACCTCAGTGTGATGCGCGCCACTGCCATTGTCAAGTTGCTGCTGCAGTCGGGTCCCAACATCAATCCTACCCGTATCGAGGCCTGTGGCCATGGCGAATACGCCCCCAAGGTGCCCAACGACAGCCCTGCCAACAAGGCCATCAACCGCCGAACCGAAATAGTCCTCACTCCCAACATCGACGAGCTGCTGAAAGAGATGAAGCAGTAAGCATCATCTACGTATCATCTTCGACTCACCTCCGTATCATCTCCGTGTCATCTCCGATAAAATATGGTGCCGATACGGAGGTGAATTGTCCTGTAAATATGTTTTTTTTCACTTTATAAGGGCAATATTAGATTTTTTGTGTAAATTTGTATGTTAAACCCTCATTGTAGGGTTTGGGTTAGTTTATTGTAGTACAAACAGATAGAGCAATATAATATAATAAAAATATGATAAAAAACTATAAGTTGGCTGCTTTAGCGGCATTATTTATCGTTTTCGCATTGCCCATGGCACAGGCCCAGAAGGAAGTGCCGATACCCGATGTGAGCACCGATTCGCTGATGAAGCACATCATCGAACTGTCCTCTGAGACCTATGCCGGCCGAATGGCAGGCAGCAATGGCTACGACAAGGCCGCACGCTATGCCGAACGGCTGCTTCGCCGCTATGGGGCACATCCCGTAAGGCAGGAGTTCCGTGTGGAATGCAACGAGGTTGAGAACTGCAAGTTCAACGTCTATCGTCCCGGTAGCAAGGAGAAGCGCGTCTTCACTTTGGGTAACGAATTCTGTTGTGCAGGTATGACTGGACGCGGCTATGTCGACGCACAGATGGTGTTCTGCGGCTACGGCATCGACAACGGTGTCTTCGACGAGTTCAAAAAGGTCGATGTACAGGGTAAGATTGCCGTGGTGTTGACCGGCTTGCCCGAAGAGGGCATTGTGGCCAGCAACATTGCCGAGCACTATGCCACCCTGCGCGACAAGGCACGTACCGCCGAGAAGCACGGTGCCATCGGTATGATGGCTGTCAACATAAGCAACAGCTGCCGTGCCAACGAGCCCCAAGGACGTGTCTTCTGTGGTGAACTGCCCCACCTGACCACGTTCCCCATTCTCCAACTGACATTAGACTGCGCTCGCGAGATTTTCAATGAAGAGCTGATGGGGATTGACAGTGCAATATCGCAGATTACACGCACCCGCAAGCCCTGCTCGTTCGCCCTGCTCAAGAAGGCCGAAATCGACGTCAACGCCTTCTACCGTCCCACTGCCGCCACCACCAACGTGGTGGGTATGCTACCAGGCACCGACAGCCGCATCAGCGACGAACTGATTGTTATCGGGGCCAGTCTCGACGGTGTCGGCATGCAGGGAGAAACTTGCCTGTTCCCTGGAGCCGACATCAACGCCTCTGGCGTAGCAGCCGTGCTGGAAACGGCCCGACTACTTTCAAAACCCGACTACCGTCCGAAACGCAGCGTGGTATTTGTTCTGTTCAGCGGCAGTGAGCAGCAGTTCCTCGGTTCGCGCGTTTTCCTCGAGAACTACACCAAACTGCGCAAAATAGAAGCATTCCTCAACGTGCAGAATATCGGCTGTGGCGACAGCATTGTCCTGCTTGGCGACAACAAGTACCCTACTCTGACCGACATCGCAGTCAACCGCGATTCGATTCCCGGCCGTCACAACATTATGCACAACCCAGAGAAAACCAATCCCCGCGGCGATGCCAAGGCATTCGATGCCATCGGTATTCCCTCGATGGTGTTCACCACCCATAACGGCATGCAACACAACCGCGTGTCGAGCGATATCTGGGAGAACATCGACCGTCGCATACTTACCATGACAGCCCAACTGCTGGTGGAGGCCACCTGTGAACTGGGCGAAGGCCTGTATCAAGGCCGTAGCCCGAGAAGCCGCGCTTTCCGATTCTAATCACCAAACCCGATAACTATTAGCATTTCAACATGTTCACCTTATACAAAAAAGAACTAAGCAACTTCTTCTCCTCACTGATTGGATACCTCACCATCGGGGTATTCCTGCTGCTGACCGGACTGATGCTGTGGGTGCTGAAATCGGACTTCAACATCCTTGACTATGGCTATGCTGGAATGGATGGTCTGTTCCTGATTGGGCCATTCCTCTACCTGTTCCTTGTGCCGGCCATCACAATGCGTACCTTTGCCGAAGAACGGCGCAACGGCACCATCGAGATGCTGATGACCCATGCCGTGAGCGACTGGACTATTGTATGGGCCAAGTTCCTCGCCGCATGGACGCTGGTATTCATCTCACTGTTGCCCACATTGGTATGCTATTTCAGCGTGGTGTCGCTGGGCGACCCTGTGGGCAATATCGACACTGGCAGCGTCATCGGCTCGTACATTGGCCTTTTGCTGCTTGGTGGTGCGTTTGTGGCCATCGGGTTGTTCTGCAGTTCGCTGACCTCAAACCAAATTGTTTCCTTTATCGCGGCAGCGGTTCTGTGTGCAGTGGCCTATCTCGGATTTGAATCGGTCTATCACATGGGGCTGTTCGGCGGTGCCGACTTGTTTATCAAACGGCTTGGCATGACCGACCACTACGAGAGCATCAGCCGTGGTGTAATCGACACGCGCGATGTGCTCTACTTCCTCAGCGTCATGGCTTTGTTCCTGATGGCCACACGCATGGTACTACAAAGCCGCAAATGGAGCGGTTGGAAAAACCGTAAAAACCTCAAACGCAGTCATTGGCTTGAGATGGGAGCCACAGTGCTCATCATCATCTTCGCCAATGTTATCGACCATTACTTCTTCGCCCGCCTCGACCTGACTTCGGAGCACCGCTACACCCTGTCGAAATCGACCAAGACAATGCTAAAAGACATCGACGAGCCCGTGCTGTTCCGGGTTTACCTCGAGGGCGAATTCCCTGCCGATTTTAAACGGTTGCAAAACGAAACCAAAGAGATGCTGAACCAGTTCCGTGCTTACAACCGCAATATCGAATACGAATTTGTCAACCCAAATAACTTCGAAGACCGCCAAGAACAGCAAGTATTCTATCAGAAACTGGCTTCAAAGGGCATACAACCCACACAGATACAGGTGAACAGCGACGGCGGTGTAACCACACAGATACTGATTCCGGCAGCCGACGTATTCTACCGCGGACGTGAAACCTCGGTACAACTGCTACAGAACCAGAAATATGTCAGCGAGGCCGACCTGCTGAACAACTCGATTCAAAATCTGGAGTACACCCTTTCAAGTGCCATCCGCGCCTTGAGCAAAGGCATGAAACAATCGATAGGATTCCTTCAAGGGCATGGTGAACTGACCGGTGGCGTGCTTTATGACATACAGCGTTCGCTACAGGAATTCTACAGTCTCGACTATGTCACTATCGACGGCAAAATACAGTCGCTCACCGCCCATCGAAAGAATGAAAAAGATTCCACCTATAACTTCTACAATCTGTACGACCTGTTGATTATTGCCAAGCCCACACAGACCTTCTCCGAACAAGACCTCTACATACTGGACCAATACATCATGTATGGCGGAAAAGTGCTCTGGCTGATTGACGAACTCAATGCCGACCTTGACAGTCTCTCCAATCGCGGCCAAATGCTATCCACCCGCTATACACTGGGGCTGGACGAGATGCTGTTCAACTATGGTGTGCGTATCAATGCTGACTTGCTGATGGATATGCGTTGCCGCCCCATCCCGATACAGGTGGGCATGGTGGGTGAAAAACCGCAGTTCAAATTCTGTCCTTGGTACTATTTCCCCGAAATTGTGCCGCTGTCACAACACCCAATTGTACGCAACCTCGACCTCATCAAGACCGACTTCGTCAGCAGTATCGACCTGATCGACAACGACATCAAGAAAACCGTGCTGCTTACCACCTCAGAATATACCCGTGGCAAGAATGCTCCTGCCATGGTCGATTTGGCCGATGCTCAAGTCGAACCCGATCGCAGACTTTTCACCCGCAGCAACGTACCCGTTGCCGTTCTGCTCGAAGGTGAATTCAAGTCTGCTTGGCGCAACCGACTGACACCACAGTTCACCTCGCTTGATGCCATGGGTTACAAGGAGAGCAGCCCAGAAAACAAGATGATTGTTATCTCGGATGGCGACATCATCAAAAACCGATTCAATGCCTCCGAAGGTGCCACATTCCCATTGGGCTACGACTACTACACCCAGACCTTCTACGCCAACAAAGACTTGCTGCTGAATGCCATCAACTATCTTGTAGGCGACAACGGTCTGTTGGACTCGCGTGCTCGCACTATCAAACTACGCAAATTGAATGTCGTTAAAGTGCATGAAGAACGCAGCAAATATCAAGCAATCAACACCATTTTACCACTCATCATTCTTGCCCTTGCAGGCGGTGTAATCGTAACGATTAGAAAAAAGAAATACAACAAATGAAGAAACGCAACATAATCATTATCGCAGCCGTAGCCATCATTGGTCTTGTAGCACTGATTGTAGCACTGAACGGCTCGAAGAAATCGACCTTCGCACAAGACTACCATGTTGAGGATATCAGCACTGTCACCAAACTGTTTCTTGCCGACAAACAAAACAACGAAGTAACCCTTACCCGGGGAGAAGACTCGATATGGATTATCGACGGACGCTATGAGGCCAACAAAGCCATGGTTGACCTTCTGCTCGAGACACTCAACACCATGCGTATCCGCCAACAGGTGAACCGCCAGGCCATCCCCAACGTGGTGAAAGATATCGCTGCCCATGGTATCAAGGTGGAAGTTTATCAGCACAAGCCACTCATCAATTGGTTTGGTGGCAAACTGAAACTATTCCCTCGCGAAAAACACACAGTAACCTACTATGTCGGCCGCGAAACACAAGACATGATGGCCTCGTTCATGTTCCGCGAAGGCGACAAGGTGCCCTACATCATCCACATCCCTGGATTCCGTGGATTCGTTACCCCGCGTTTCGTCACCGAACCCATCAAATGGCGCAGCCACCGTATAGTGGAGTTGAATGTAAGACAAATCGAGCGAGTCGAATTGCAGATACCCGAATCGCCGACCGAATCGTTTGCCATTGTCCGCGACGGCGAAGGTTTTGCCATGGAAATACTTGCCAACCATCAGCGTGTCAACGGTTTCGACACCGCCCGTGTGGCACAGATGCTTTCCGCTTTCGCCTTCCTGAACTTTGACGAATTCGCGTCGATTGTTCCCAACAGCCACGCCGACAGCTGTGTAACCGGTACACCCCGTGCCATCCTCAGCATCACAGATACCGCAGGCATCACCCGTCAACTGAAGACATACATCAAGTACACCGACCCCAACGACATTGAGGCTCTCGGCGACGACCAACTGGTGGAGAGTTTCGACCTTAATCGATTGTACGCCATCATCGACGACAACGATACCGTGCTGATTCAATACTTTATCTTCGACAATATACTGCAACCTGCAAGTTACTTCTTGGGACAGGACAAAACTGGATTCGCCAGATGAGGCCACTGATACTCATAACCAACGACGACGGAGTGAACGCCAAAGGGCTGCGTGCACTATATGAAGTGGCAGCCGAATTTGGTGATGTCATTGTCATGGCCCCCGACCACAACCGTTCGGGGGTTAGCCATAGCATCACCTCCTCTCGTCCCATCCGAGTCCACAAAGTGAGTTCAATTGAAGGTTTGACCATTTACAGTTGCGACGGTCGCCCTGTTGACTGTGTTAAACTGGCCTTCGAACACTTCTGCACTTGCCGCCCAAAACTTGTGCTCTCGGGCATCAACCATGGCAGCAACAGTTCAATCAACATCCTGTACAGCGGCACCATGGGTGCCGTGCTCGAAGCCACCATGCTCGGACTCAACAGCATCGGCTTTTCATTGCTGAATCACAGTCCCGAAGCAGACTTCACTCATTGCCTGCCGTATATCCGCCAAATCATCGGCACCTCGCTCGAAAAAGGATTACCCAAGTGCACATCCCTTAATGTCAACATTCCGAGAGAGACTGACCTCAAGGGTATTCGCATCTGCCATCAGGCACAGTCACAATGGGTCGACAGCTTCGAGCAACGCATCGACCCGAGAGGGGTCCCCTACTGGTGGCTAACCGGCAAATTCATTTGCGACAATCCTCCGGAAGGCACCGACGAATGGGCACTGGCCAACGGCTACGTTGCCATAACACCAGTACATATCGACTACACCAACCACGCGGCAATCGCCACATTGAAAAAAGACTACAGCCTATGAAGAAGTTTTTCGAACAGAACAAAGTAATTGTAGGCCTCGTGGCAGGTCTCGGTTCTATGCTGGGCTTTGCCGTTGCACTTACTGCAGGCCTGATGATTGCCGGTGAACCCATCAGCGCCCATATCCGGTGGTACGGCGGTATGTTCATTCCTTTGCTGCTTGTCCTGCGCCACTATGCCAAACACCGCGAACAACTCAACGTCACACGCACACTCATCATACTGTTTTTCATCACCTTCCTTGCTTTTATGATCTACCTTTTACAGTCACGAACCCTCACCTTGCAATAAAATGAAGTACTATATCATAGCCGGCGAAGCCTCGGGCGACCTTCATGGAGCCAATCTGATGAAAGCACTTCTCGAACGCGACCCTCAAGCGCAATTCCGCTTCTGGGGCGGCGACGCCATGGCTAAGATAGGTGGCACTCCGGTACGTCACATTCGCGACCTCGCCATCATGGGTTTTGTCGAAGTGGTCATGCATCTGCACACCGTACTGGGCAACATCAGCTTCTGCAAACACGACATCCTGCAATACCAACCCGACGCAGTCATCGGTGTCGACTATCCGGGCTTCAACCTCAAAATCGAAGCATGGGCACACAAGCAAGGCATCAAGACCATACATTATATCTCGCCCAACCTCTGGGCTTGGAAAAAAGGGCGCATCAAAGGAATGCGTCGTACCCTCGACCGACTCTGTTTCATACTTCCGTTCGAACAAGATTTCTTCGCCAAAAACGACCTTCCACAAGCCGTCTACGTCGGCCATCCCCTGCTTGACGCAATAAAGTCACAGAATATTCAGATTAATCCGAATCCCCAGAAGACCATCGCCTTACTTCCCGGTAGCCGTAGACAGGAGTTGAAAAACAGTCTGCCTCAGATGGTAAAGCTTGCCCATCGGCATCCCGAATACCATTTTGTGGTGGCCGGTATGAGCCTGCTTGGTCCTAAAATATATAATGAACTGATACCCTCCGACAGCCATATCGATGTCGTTTACGACCAGACCTACAACCTGCTGTCCACTGCCTTTGCAGCCGTGGTTTGCTCAGGCACTGCCACCCTCGAAACAGCACTTTTCAACGTGCCGCAAGTAGTTTGCTACCGAGCCAACCCCATATCCATTGCCATCGCCAAGACACTTGTCGGTAAACGAATCAAATACATCTCATTGGTCAACCTTATCGCCGACCTGCCCATCGTCACCGAACTCATTCAGGAAGACTTCAACCCACAACGTCTTGAATCCGAATTTGAAAAGATAACCGTCGACACTGCCAACCGCAACAGAATGCTCGACCAATACGCCCACATGCGCCAACTGCTCGGCGACGGCGGTGCAAGCGACAATACAGCCCAAACAATCATTGAAACCATCCGATGAAACGCATACTTTCCATACTGCTGCTGCTCCTCCTCGCCTTCACAGCCAACGCTGAAAAGGTGCGGGTCCGCCTCTACTCAACCAACAACATCAAAACACTCAACATCTCGTTCGACCTGGGCCAGTACAACCTCTACGCCGACAACAACAACCTGCTCGAAGACATGATTGGCGAAGGTCGTTCGGTGCTTATCCGTGTCGAGAAAAACAAAATCCATGTCAGTGTCAACGAGGACGACTATGGCCTGTTCGGCAGCATCCGTCTCGAAGCCACCGACACAGCCTGCATCCTCTGCATAAATCCCGAAGGGTGCAAACAACGCACCTACGAGGGCAACCTCGAAGTGAAGCCTCTCAAAAACGGCAACCTGCAGATAGTGAACGATGTCGAATTCGAGACCTATATCGCCGGCGTCGTGCAAAGCGAAATCTACGGCGACCACTCCGACATCTTCCGCATCCAGGCCATCATCAGCCGCACCTGGGCCCTGCGCAACATTCAGAAACACCGCAACGACGACTACAACTTCTGCGACCAGGTGCATTGCCAGGCCTACCTCAACCGCTGTATCCGGCCCGACATCATGATGGGAGCCATCCAAAGCAGCGGTGAAACCCTCGTCGACGAAAACGGCGACCTTATCGACACCCCGTTCCACTCCAACTCTGGCGGACAGACCGCCAACTCCGAGGACGTGTGGCGCGCTGCCCTACCCTACCTTCGCTCGGTCGAGGACACCTTCTCCTTCCGCATGCGTCAGAGCGACTGGGTCAAAAACATCAGCCTCGACCGTTGGCTCAACTACTTTGCCAAAACACACAAAATCAATATCCAAGACAGTGCCAACCTCGACACCCTGCTGCACTTCACACAGGACCGGCGCTGTGCCCGCATCCTCGGTGTGCCGCTGACTCGCGTGCGCGTCGATTTCCAACTCAAATCCACCTTCTTCTCTGTCAAAGTCGACAGCGCTTCCAACTCCGTCATCCTCAACGGACACGGCTATGGGCATGGGGTCGGACTCAGCCAGGAAGGTGCCATCCGCATGGTACGCCTCGGCTACAGCTACGACAGCATCCTTCACCATTACTACACCGGGGCCATTCTCCACCACGACCCCACTGCCAACCGTAGCTATGTCGAGAAATATGTCACCCAGATTGCACGTATCATCGAGGAGGACAAACAGAAACAAACACAAGTGCGCTCCAAGAAAGACGACTGGCTCGGCCGACTGTTCCGTGTCCGCGACCGCGAAGAGCGCGAAGAAATATACATAGAAGATGAACAAGACAACGAAAAAGATTGGCAATATGAATGGTAAATCAAAAAAGAAGAATGATAATCTCAGACTGTGCAAGATAATATGCGTCAGCCTGATACTTGGTTTTTCATTCTTAATTCCTCATTCTGCGCAAGCACAAGTGAGATGGCACACCCCCGAAGAGGCTTCGACCGCCAAAATTGGCAACCGACTCTTCTTCTTCGACTTCTACACCAACTGGTGCGGCTATTGCAAGAAGATGGATCGCGAAACCTTCTCCGACCCCACCGTGGCGGCCATCATGAACAAATACTAC
>Ga0247611_10010190_pt1 | contig 11092 bp, 10 predicted proteins | sample 177DNAGHGhighgp2_FD_192422 | JGI IMG/M metagenome (GOLD analysis project Ga0247611, IMG submission 192422) | Sheep rumen microbial communities from Palmerston North, Manawatu-Wanganui, New Zealand - 1770 DNA GHGhigh gp2 | ecosystem: Host-associated > Mammals > Digestive system > Stomach > Rumen... | reverse complement strand
AGGTGTCTTCTATGTGGATTTTATCTGCGAGTGCGAGAGACTTGCTGATTATGTCATTAATATCGTAGAAACCAACGAATAATTAACAAAAAACTTGCATATGTCGTAAAAATGTAGTAACTTTGCACTCAGTTTTAGCATAGTATATTAGGCTTTTATTAGGTTATTATTAGGATATTACTTTGTTTTTAATATGCTACTAAGCCGAGACGAGCCTGACGATAACGAGAAAAAGACATGGCAGAAGTTATTTATCAAGACCCCGTCCTGGAAATTCGCGGCACACTGACCAAGGACGGAACCATCCATCGCCGCAAGTATTACCGTGACGCAAACGGCAAAATCATCGGAGCTTCCAAGCCCGAAGCGTACCAAATTCTCTATCCCCGCAACTGGAAAAAGAATCCCGCGAAAGGCAAGGAACTGGAGCATCAGCTTCGGTTCAAAGCCGCGTGTGCAGAGACCAAGCGTATTCTCATGGCTGCCAAATACCTCAAAGCGCAAGCCACCCAATCGACCAACCCTGCGCTTCCTTCGGACTACATGCCCACACCCGAAGACCTTGCTACGCTCCAATACTGGCAGGACCGCTTCAAAGCCCAACTTCAAAAGCCCGAACCCGAAGCGCCCATCGATCCTGACACCGGCCGTCACAAGACCTATTTCCGCTTTGATGCTTTCATTCGAACTTGCCTTTTGCGAGAGATGCCATGACTTATGCCTATTTCTGCCGAAATCACATACAATCCGCAGAAAAATTTGCATATGTCAAAAAAAAGTAGTACCTTTGCACTCGATTTTAAAAGCGCATAGCGTTGCGCAGACATATTGATATTCACGCAGTAGAGAAATCGCCAAATTCAAAGCAGTTTGAATATAAGAAACACAGAGAAACCAGTTTAGTGGTTTACTTGTGTGTTTCTTGGGCGTTTGGCGATGCCCTTCTACTGCGACAAGTGAACCACTATTTTTTAACAGAAAATCCGAGATAACGATGAAAAAGTACTATAAATTCTATTCTGCTGACAATACACATATAGAAGATGTGTTCAATAACTCGCATTTATATATGACGGATTATCAAGGGATGTGGAACAAAAATGATGACTCAGAGGGCAAGTACTGGTTAGATGCTTCAATCTCAGAATCGTTGCGTGAAAAAGTTCTTCAAGAGAAAAGAAATCTCATGATATGCTGCGTGACCAATAAGATGAGAAATGCTAACATGTGGCATGAGTTTGCAAATGATGGAAACGGGATATGCATAACTATTCATCCTAATACCACGGACAGACTTACATCATTCAAAGTAGTTTATCAAGATATGCGTCCTTATATTGCGCCATGGCAATTTAACAATATATCAACGGAAAAAATTGCAGAAAAGATTCTCAAGCATAAACTATCTACTTTCTCAAATGAATTTGAAACTCGAATATTGAAAAGAGTGTCAGACGGAAGGAGGTTTGATTTTCTCCCTGTAACGATAGATAGACTTTATTTAGGATGGAATCTACCAGAAGATAAAGAGCGCGAATTTAGAGGATACGCAGCACATGCGAATATAAAAGTCATAAAATTACATAAACCTATTCTATAATTTTGATAATATGGCATACTTTGATAAATATGGAGTAGAATACTCCGATGATAAAAAGATACTTGTAAAATGCCCTAAAGATTTTTTGGGAGATTTTATAGTTCCGGAACAAGTTACAAAAGTTAAGAGTTTTGCTTTTGCTTGGTGCAATAATTTAAGAACTGTTACATTCCATTCTAATGTGGAGTTCCTTGAAAAAGGAGCTTTCGCTGATTGTATATCCTTAGTTTCAGTAAATATTCCTGATCGTATTTCAAGTATTGAAGATTGTATTTTTGCTGGTTGTTTATCTTTAAAAACTGTTAGTCTTGGAAAAAATATCAATAGTATAGGTTGGAAGGCATTTCATAATTGTGTCAATTTAGAAAGTTTGATCATTCCAGATAAGGTCAAGGCGATAGGGAATGAAGCTTTTACAAATTGCAAAAAATTAATATCAATAGATATTCCTAATAGCGTAATTAGTATAGGAGAAAGTGCGTTTGAAGGCTGCTTGTTTATGAATAAAATAACGATGGGAGATAGCATAACAGATATAGGTCGTTATGCTTTTCATAATTGCTCAAGTTTAACAAATATTCATATTTCTAGAGGTGTTTCGATAATCAATGAATGGACGTTTGCTGGATGTTCTAGTTTAACTTCTATTTCGATTCCCAATCGTATTATTAAGATAGGTGAAGGTGCTTTTGCTGGTTGCGATAAAATAACTTCATTAGAAATCCCCAATGGTGTAAAAGAAATCGGCGATGGCGCTTTTCAAAAATGTAGAGGTCTGATATCTATTTCTATTCCAAATAGCGTAACGAATATTAGTGACGGTGCATTTTATTGTTGTTATAGTTTAATATCTTTTACTATTCCAGAAGAAATTACAGAAATTAAAGGAGAGGTGTTTAATTATTGCAAAAATTTAGTTACTTTAGCTATACCCGAAAGAGTACGTTTTATTGATAAAGATGCTTTCCTTGGTTGTGAGAAACTTAGAGAAATTATTGTACCCAAAGGTGAAAAAATGCGGTTTTCAACAATGGAGAGCTTGTCTGCTTTAGCAAATATTATTATTGAAAGAAACTAACTAATATTATGTTCATCAATCTTGTAAATACTGAAATACCATTTGCAGAATATCAATTATCGCAAGAGAAAATCGATGCGTTAAAGTTCCGTTTGCTTTTATCGGAAGGCTACCTAAATGCTTACGAATTGCAGGACGAACAAGACCCCTTTGATTGTTACAATGTTTTTCTGTTGTTTTGGGAAGGGAAATTGTTATTTCTTTTAGTAGGAAACGCGAGAGCAATAGAAGACGGTTATCCATTTCTGTGTATGGTAGATATGTCGGGTGAATTTCCTCGTCGGCTGGATAGTGAGGAAATGATAGATTTCATTTGCGATGCATATCACCTCAATCAAAATACGCCAATTACATGTAGTTTGGTTTCACTTGATAATGAAATAGACAGGATTGTTATTACACAAAAACTTGAAGACGAGTTGGAATATGTAATCAAAGTACGTCGGCGTACTCCTAAAGAGGAGGTCAAAGAAGAATCGGCTGTTTTGCGTCACTATGAGGAATATGATAAACCTGCTAAGAGAAATGTTGATTATGAGTTGTCCGCCTCTGAACAAACTGAAATGGAAAGATTAAAACAGATCTTTCTGAAAAAGATATATAATTTCGATTACAAACCAAATAGCGATAAGTGAAACGTTTAATTCCTATATTGCTAACCGTTCTTTCATCTTGTACTTGCCATAATAACTGGGTGCAAGAGTTGGAAAGCAAGAATCCGCTCAAAGATAGCACTAACTACATTAGTGTCTATTTCCGCTTTGATACGATCATCAACGATTTCGAAGTCAGCGGAATCCTGTATCCTTATTATTCCGGCAAAAGCGGCTGGAGCGACATTGAGAATGGTGTTCGACTCTTCTTTCTCTCTCGCAAAACAGGAAAAGAATATATTTGGACAGATTGGGATAATACGTGCAGTTGCTTCCAAAATATATTCATGAGCAAGAATGTCTATGACATTGTACATTCCGAAGGGTTTAGCGGTTTCAAGAATGGCGACACATATATTTTTAACTACGATACCCACCAAAGCGCAAATGCTCAAAATCCATTCTTCCAATATGCAGAGTATCAGTTTTATGATATAGACTTCGATGGAGAGAATGAACTGCTGCTCAATTACTATCATGGAGGACCGAAAGGCGGTTTGATGTCTGAACCATATGAGATTACGGATACCGCACTTGTTCCAATTACTCCGATAGGAGATAATTTTGTCTTTAGTTTTGACGAAAATACCACAATTGATCCTGACAACAAAACCATTACAAACATCCTTTATAGTAGTATGTGTGAATGGGGAACATATTGCTACAAGTTTGATGAAAAAGGCGATTTATATCTATTGTACAATGTTGATAGCCATTTGAATCAAACCAAAGATTCAATAATCTCCGACACTACGTTCTACCGATGATGCCTTTAGGGAAAGTCGTCGCGGTTAAACACGCGAGCAACTAAATTTCCCATTCTATATATCCTTATCTCGATTTTCCGATCTGTCGATATCAAGCGCGACGTTATGCCGCGCTGCTTTTATCTTTTACATTGTTCTATTTCCATCCACAAACAGCAGGGAGGTAATCGCTGAAAGCAAGTATTCAGCTCATCACAGCGGCGATACTGGCGATTGGCGGATTAGTGCTCTTGTTCTGCGGGGTGTATATCACTCCGCAGGGCGAGATACACGAAAGCCTGTTGGTCGGCTTCGGCGAAGTAGCGACATTTGCAGGGTCAATCATGGGAATCGATTATTTCTATAAGACTCGAAGCAATGACAAGCATCCACCTAACGAGAATTAGCCAAGCGGGCAAAGCCGTGCGAGGAACTATCACCGGCACGGCAAACGCTTTAGCAACCTTAGAGAACGCTCAATATATCATACCGGAAGGCAAATATGAACTGGCGATGACTTGGTCGCCACGATTCAAAAAGATGATGCCGTTGGTCTGCAGTGTGCCCGGACGCAGCGGAATCAGAATCCACACCGGCACAATACCTGAACACTCGAAAGGTTGCATTCTTATGACGCCGAAAGGCGCAGAAGTGATCAAAGAGTTATTAACCAAAAACGCGAAGAAAAATGAAAAAGTATATCTTACTATCAGCCGTGCTTATTAGCATAGCGGTGTGCGTCGGAATGACGAGCTGCAAGGCATGGCGAACCATCACCACAACCGCCACCTACACGCAAGTAGGCGACAGCACCAAGACCACGACCACTATCACCACAAAGACCGTGGAGGAGTATCAAGGAGTGAAGAAAAATTAGCAACGCTAAAAACTATGGACGGAAGGGGAGCGTAACGGCTCCCCTTTGCTGTATGTCCAAATTAAATTTGGACGTAATTGACGAAGAAAACGCGCTAACGGAGATAGCGCGCACAGGACACAGTTACACCCGCATTGAGCGCATCACGGGCGGGGCGTCATCTTTCTATCCGCCAAACTTGGCGGATGCATAGAGAAAATGACGGACGGGACGCGGGAATAAACGGCACGAACGTGGAGAGAGTACCGGCGATGGACTAAACCGCCTATGTCCGAGCCCGCCAACAGCAAAGGAAAACAACAAGAAGAAGAAAGAACGGAAAAAGAAAAAAGAAGAACGGAAAAAGAAGAACGGAAAAAGAAAACGAGCCCCGAAAGGCTCGCTCTCATTGATATACGCGCACACGCGCGGTCATTAAATAATTACCAAGCTGTACCCAGCATTCTGAGGTAGCTCTTGTAACGCCACTGGGCGTTCTCCTGAGCGGCGGCGAAGAGCTCGTCTGCCTCATTCGGGAACTGCTTTGCTACAGAAGCGAAACGTACTTCACCTTTGAGGTAGTCTTGGAAGAGTTCCCATTTAGGCTCTTTGGAGTCGAGCTGGAACGGGTTCTTGCCCTCTGCCTCGAGTTCCGGATTATAGCGCCAGAGGTGCCAATAACCGCACTCTACGGCTTTCGCCTCTTCGGCTTGGCTCTTGCCCATACCGGCTTTCAGACCGTGGTTGATACACGGAGCGTAAGCGATGATGAGCGACGGTCCGGGATAAGCCTCCGCCTCGCGGATAGCCTTCAGCGTCTGTGCCTGGTCTGCACCCATAGCTATCTGTGCCACATAGACATATCCGTAAGTGGTAGCAATCATGCCGAGGTCTTTCTTGCGTACACGCTTACCCATAGCTGCGAACTTGGCGATAGCGCCGAGCGGCGTAGCCTTGGAAGCCTGACCACCGGTGTTGGAGTACACCTCTGTATCGAGTACGAGGATGTTGACATCTTCGCCGGAAGCGATGACGTGATCAAGTCCGCCGTAACCGATATCGTACGAAGCACCGTCACCGCCAATAATCCATTGACTGCGTTTAACCAAATGGTCTTTGTATTTCAAAATCTCCTTGCAGTCGTCACAACCACATGCCTCCATTGCTGCCACAAGCGGCTCATAAAGACGTTTGGTCACTTCGGCTGAGTTCTTGTTTTCTGTCCACTCCTTGAACATTGCTTTCAGTTCATCGGAGCATTTGTCGCACTCTTGCGCCTTTGCCATTAGCAAAGCGATACGCTCTTTGATTTTCTTGTGCGCAATCTGCATTCCCAAACCATACTCGCAGAAGTCCTCGAACAGCGAATTCGACCAAGCCGGACCATGTCCTTTCTCGTTGGTCGTATAGGGCGTTGATGGAACAGAACCGGAATAAATGGACGTACAACCGGTTGCATTTGCGGCAATCTCGCGGTCGCCGAAGAGTTGGCTGATAAGTTTCAGATACGGTGTCTCACCGCAACCGGAGCATGCACCTGAGAACTCGAAGAGTGGAGTTGCGAACTGGCTGTTCTTCACATTAGATTGGATATCAACAAGATGCTGTTTGGTCTTGACGTTGTTCACACAATAATCCCAGTTAGCCGCCTCGGATTCTTGTCCCTCAAGTGGTACCATGGAAAGTGCTTTTCCCTGTTTCGGATTACCCGGACATACATCCACGCAGTTACCGCAACCAAGGCAGTCCATAACGCCGACTTGCATCCTGAAGAACATGCCTTTCATTGCAGCGGGCGCTTTAATCTCAAGCATCTCTGCGCTCATGCCTTTTGCTTCGTCCTCGTCCAAAACGAACGGACGGATACAAGCGTGAGGACAAACGTAAGCACACTTGTTACATTGAATACAATTGGCTGCATTCCAAACAGGAACAAAGGAGGATACTCCGCGTTTCTCGAACTTGGCTGTTCCGGATGGCCATGTGCCATCAGCCACTTCCTTGAAGGAAGAAACGGGCAGCAAGTCGCCATCTTGAGCGTTTATCGGACGAACCACTTTCGTAACGAATTCCGGCTCTGAACCGAAATCTTTCGCCGCATCAGCACCTAATTTTGACCATGCAGGATCAATCGCAAGCTCTTTATATTCGCCGCCGCGGTCAACTGCTGCATAGTTCTTGTTCACCACATCTTCACCCTTCTTCCCATAGGATTTTACGATGAAATGTTTCATCTCTTCAACGGCCTTTTCAACAGGGATAACGCCGGTAATACGGAAGAATGCCGATTGCAGAATTGTGTTCGTACGGTTGCCCAAACCAATCTCCTGCGCAATCTTCGTCGCGTTGATATAATACACTTTGATATTGTTGTCTGCAAAGTATTTCTTCACCTTGTTAGGCATGAACTTCACCAACTCTTCCTCTTCATAAATGCTGTTCAGCAGGAATGTTCCGCCTTTCTGCAAACCGCGCGTTACATCGTACATGTGCAGGTACGCTTGTACGTGGCAAGCCACAAAGTTAGGCGTGGTAACGAGGTATGTTGAGTGAATCGGTTCATCGCCAAAGCGCAAGTGCGAGCAGGTGAAGCCGCCGGATTTCTTTGAGTCATAACTGAAGTATGCTTGGCAGTATTTGTCGGTCGTGTCACCGATAATCTTCACGCTATTCTTGTTTGCGCCAACTGTTCCATCTGCGCCTAATCCGTAGAATTTTGCTTGGAACATACCTTTGCCGCCCATCGCAATCTCTTCGCCTACAGGAAGAGAAGTAAAGGTCACATCATCTACAATACCAACCGTAAAATGATTCTTCGGTTGCGCAAGTGCGAGGTTCTCGAATACAGCCAGCATTTGTGCCGGAGTCGTGTCATTCGAACCCAAACCGTAACGGCCGCCAACAACAAGGATATTATTCAATCCAAGTTCATCCAATGCATCTTTTACGTCCAAATACAACGGCTCGCCGTTTGCGCCCGGCTCTTTTGTGCGGTCAAGAACACAGATTCGTTTTACACTTTTTGGTAATGCTTCCTGCAAATATTTCAGGCTGAACGGACGATACAAGTGTACGTTAATCATACCCAGTTTCTTGCCGTTTGCTGCCTCGTAATCAATCACTTCACGAATAGCCTCGCATGCAGAACCCATACAGATAATGATGTTCTCCGCGTCTGCTGCGCCATAATAGGAGAACGGACGGTATTTGCGACCCGTAATCTCCGAAATCTTGTCCATATAGTCAGATACAATATCGGCTACATCGTTGTACCACGGGTTGCATGCCTCGCGGTGAGCGAAGAATACATCCGGATTCTCTGCCATTCCGCGCATCACAGGGCGCATCGGAGACAAAGCGCGGTTACGGAATGCCTGCAACGCTTCCATATCTACCAACGGACGCAAATCTTCCATATCAACCACTTCCACTTTTTGATACTCATGCGAGGTGCGGAAACCATCAAAGAAATTCAGGAACGGTACACGAGATTTGATGGTCGCAAGGTGGGCTACGCCAGCAAGGTCCATTACTTCTTGAACGCTACCTTCTGCCAACATCGCAAAACCGGTTTGACGGCATGCCATCACATCTTGGTGATCTCCGAAAATACACAATACGTGCGATGCAAGCGTACGAGCAGATACGTGGAATACTGTCGGAAGCAACTCGCCAGCAATCTTGTACATGTTGGGAATCATCAACAGCAAGCCTTGAGATGCTGTAAAAGTCGTTGTCAATGCACCTGCTTGCAACGAACCGTGTACGGCTCCTGCTGCACCGCCTTCCGACTGCATCTCTTGAACCAAGACTGTTTCGCCGAACATGTTCTTGCGACCTTGAGCTGCCCATTCATCTACATTCTCTGCCATCGGCGATGATGGGGTAATGGGGTAGATAGCCGCTACCTCGCTGAACATATAGGCTATATGCGCAGCGGCGGCGTTGCCATCCATTGTCATAAACTTTTTCTCTTTCATAATTATATTATGTTTGCTTTTCTTTTGCTTTTTTCTTTAATATAGGAATCCAAGTAACCACAACGGTATCGAATTCCCTAAACCGACTTGAAGATTACCGATTGCGGTCGGACGAATACAATCGTGCTCCGGCTTATCTACCTTGACGTCAAAATACGACTTGCCATCTACTACAAACATCGCATTGCGTTCCGTCGCATTGACGCGGTGATCTACATGTACCATGTTATAGAAAAATGTCTCGTATAGTGCTGCTTTATCCGGATTGCGCTCTACGCACATATATGCTATATTCGTATTCTGCATATACACACGAACTGGCTTCATCGGGAATTGTTTCCCTTCCATGTACAATAAATTGAGCAAACGGGCATCTTTCAGATATTTGATGTAATTCATTGTCGTCGCGCGAGAGGTGTCGATTGCTTCGGATATCGTCGTCACATTCAATGCACAGGGGGTGCTCATCATCATCAAATTCAGTAACTTACGCATCTTCGGCAAGTTGGATACCTCGATCTGCTTCACTATCAACACATCCACTTCAAGCATCATATTCATCTGACGAAGCAGCTCCGCTTCAAAGTTGCGAGTTCCCAAAAACGACGGATAATAGCCATGTTGAAGGTAATCCGCAAAGTACTCTAACGGATTCAGCTTCTCGCATACTCCGCGAGCTATCGACGCATGATTGCGAAGTATCATATCCAACGTAACAGGCTCCAATTTCACACCCGTACGAAGAATTAGATATTCACGGAATGAAAAACCGCGAAGATTGTACATCTTTACTATCGGAGACAAATCACGGTTGTCCTCTATCAAACGCATGACGGGAGACGCTACAAAGATTATATGCAAATCATGATACTTGTCATGGCATTTACGCAACTCTTTCGACCAATTCGGATATTTGAACGTCTGATCTATCAGCAATGTGTTACCGCCCGCTTTTATGAAAGCGCCCGCAAACTCTACAAGAGAATGATCCGTGAAATAGAAATTGTTCAAATTCACATACAAACACTTACGCTTACGGGGAATTATCTTTCCGCGTTTCGTCAATTCCATCGGTTTACTCTGTTCTTCAATCTCTATCTCACGAGCGCGAGCCAACAGAAAATCTGTCTTGCCGACGCCTCGACCGCCTTTGATCGCTATCATACGGTCTTCCCAGTTTATCTCGTCCATCAACAAACGACGAATCGGCATCTTTGAGTGTGCCACTAAGAAATCATGAATCCGAAAAAATGCATCTAACATAAGCTATTTCCTTTTGAGCGTGCAAAGGTACAACAAATTTTTCAATTTTGCAACTTTTACCTGACATTTTTTTTGAAAAAATGTTTGCCAACACAAAAAAAGTGCACTTATAGCACACTTTTTTAACTTTTTGATTGATAATTCAATAAAAAATAAAACATTTTACAGAGAAATTGCACCTGTCGGGCAAACTTCTGCGCAGGTACCACACTCCGTGCATACATCCGGATCAATCGAATAGTGTTCACCTTCCGAAATCGCCCCCATCGGGCATTCATCTTTACATGTACCGCAAGCGATGCAGTCGTCTGAAATCTTGTAAGCCATGATTCTAATAATTATTATTTGTTACTTTTTTACTCGTTTTTTCTCGAAAAGCATAATAAACTTCACGAATACGACTGCAAAGGTACTACTTTTTTGTGATATATACAAATTTATTTTGATTTTTTTGCAAAAAAATATACTTATGCTTAACTACACTTTCTTCGAGACGCTACCGAGACGCTACCGAGAGGATACCCTGACGATAACATTACAACCAATACCCCCAAAAATATCTTTTTCTATCGCGCGCGCAATCCTTTTATATTATTATATATAATATCTGCGCTCTTTTTGTAATGTCTATGTGGCAAAAACGCCAAAAAACGCCAAAATCGACCTAAAATAATAAAATAATTTTGGTATGTCAAATATTTGTAGTACTTTTGCAGCCGGTTTCGCGCAAAAAACAAGCGAACACCAAAAAAACGATCTTTGAAACGATTAATCAACTATGATGTAGTACAAGAATTGGGAAAAGAAAGTCCCTTGTCAAGTACACTATCTAATAAGTCTTTTTGTTCTGAGCTACGATTTAAATTTTTACAACGAAGAGTTTGATCCTGGCTCAGGATGAACGCTAGCGACAGGC
>Ga0247611_10010189_pt1 | contig 11094 bp, 9 predicted proteins | sample 177DNAGHGhighgp2_FD_192422 | JGI IMG/M metagenome (GOLD analysis project Ga0247611, IMG submission 192422) | Sheep rumen microbial communities from Palmerston North, Manawatu-Wanganui, New Zealand - 1770 DNA GHGhigh gp2 | ecosystem: Host-associated > Mammals > Digestive system > Stomach > Rumen ... | reverse complement strand
CTTGTTGGGCGGACGCACGAAAACTCATCGTATAACCATACGATGAGCAACAAGCTCCCTTAAAAGTCCACCCATTAACTAACATTCTTGCCAGTTCCTTAAATTACAGTTTTCGACGTCATTCTAACATAATAATTATATCATATTTTTAGACCCTTTACAAGCCTAATTTTCGATTCCTTTTACCATGAGTCTGACTCGATTTTATTAAGATTCTCTAAACGCCCCCGATTCCTTTTTTATTTTTTTTCAAAAATTTATATCATTGATAACAATGCAATTATGATAACCAAATAAAAAAACACCCCGCTTTTATACATTCCTGCCACCTTAAAATCCGTTCGCGAAGGCATAGCATTTTCAATAATCACCGTCTGCAACAATACATACAATATACAATTAACCAATGTCGGTTCCAATTCCGGCAGCAAATAACGATTAAGGTAAAACCCTATCGGCAACAAAAATATCGGCGCTAAAGCCGCCGGCACCGCATTATAAAATGTCACATTCCTAAAACCGACACTGCCCATTACATAGCCCTCGGCACATCTTTGAGGAAAAATCGTAAAATTGCATGGTCTGGCATTCAGCAACAACCCGACAATAAAATGCATAAATTCATGCAACAAAGTCCCCGGAATATTTATCACCGCCGCCCAAAACATTGAGCGATAAGTATATTGCTTCAAATGAACCAATCCTACTGCCATCAATATCAGATAAAAACGATTGTTAAAAAAAGCATCCAAAAACTCTATGGAATTTACATAATCCCAAAATTGCCAAACTTTCAGTTGCACCGCAAACCAAATATCTTCCATATCACCTCAAACTATATAATCCGGCAACATAAGTATTCATCAACAATTTACATAAATTACGCCGATTTATACCGGAATTTTCATTCAATTTGTTTCCCAACAAATAACCGCTTAGCGCAAACAAGCTCATCTCCAACACCTTAATCATTACCCGCTTTTCTTTAGCACTGATATCACCTATCAACCCGACAGCCTGCCAACATATTAATAAATCAATTTTTTTAATAATCCTTGCCTCAGCCATTGAACTTTTCACTGCTCCTGCCGACAAATGGCGATTATATAACAATGCCCACAAATTGGGATTGGCAATTATATAAGCCGCCAACACATCGGCATAGCGATTGAGATTATTAAAGGCATTTTTGCCCATACTGACCTTTCGCATCTGCTCATATAATTCCGATAAAGTAAGCACGTTTTGCTCGGAAATATAATTGTCCATTGTCCCAAACAAATTATAAATCATACCGACAGACGAATTAGCCTTTACCGCCAGCCTGCGCGCACTTAAAGCTTCAACTCCCCCGTTTGCCACCAATTTTCTGCCGACACTCAACAATGTTTTCCGCATCTCATCGTGCACAAATTTTTTTAATCTTTCGTCCTTGCTCTCAAACATAAAATCAATCCGCATTATTTTAACAAAAAAATTGCAAATTATCCAAACTTATGCTTATATTAACTTAGTCACTGTCACGTTTCAATTTATTTTTGCAATATCACACAAGGATATTATAATATGAATATATTTAAGAATGTGTTGTCGCTGTGTTTAATTATTACCGGCTCAGCTTTTGCTCAAGAAAATTCTGTCACCCAAAATCTGTTGTTTGACGATTCCGACATCATTGTGCGTGCCGATATTGTCACCCAACCTGCCAACAATATTGATGAAAACGCCAAAACTCAAGCGGCAAACTCGGCTAAAGCCCTTTTGGAGCAACGCCCGAAACGACTTATCGCTGAAGATATGCCGGCTCCCAAAACTCAACCATCTCGCTCCACTTCTAAAGTTCGCGAAAAACCCACCATTCCGGCTCCTTTTGGTTTACTGTGGAATTCTTCCGTTATTACCACTCGTGATCAAGGGGTTCAGCTTAACCTCGTTGAAATTAAAGATTATCCCAATTCTTTCCAAGCAACACACCTCCCCAAAGCAATTGACTTTTTTACCAAGGTTTATGTTACCTACGGCACCACAGACGAACTTTATCGCATCATTGCTCATTCCAAATTTATTGATGACGATTCCAGTGCCTCTGTTGCACTAGGTTACTACAAGACCTATTCCGAATACCTCAATAAAAAATATGGTAATATGCAACAAAACTACACACCGGCAACCATTACCAAAACCTCTACCGATAGCAATGGCAAAGAAATAACAACCAGTGAACCCGCCCCCATCGGCAATCCTGACTTTTTATCTCAGTTATCCAATGGCACTGCCGTTTTGTATTCCACCTACCGCAACGAACAAGTTGAGGCCACTTTGAGTATTGGTGTTGACGGCAACCAAAAAAGCTATATAGTCATAGAATATCGCAACCTGCAAATATTAAAACAAATAGAAAACTCTACAATTGACGCTTTATAAGTTAAGGACTAAATTAATGAAAAAAATCGCTTTTAGCGGCGCAGCCGGCAACGGCATCAGCCCTCTCGAGCAAATCATGCTTCACAAAGGTTATGAAGTATATGGTTCGGATTACAGCTTTGATATTGGCAAAGACCAAGACCGCAAACAGGCTCTGAGCGAAGTTGGCGTCAAAATTATGCCTCAGGACGGCTCCATGATAACCCCTGACCTTGAATACTTATGCATATCAGCTGCCGTCAAAAATACCAATCCTGATGTCGTAGCAGCCAATGCCACCGGCATTCCCATTAAATATCGCTCCGACTTATTACTGGAAATTTTATCATCATACCGCTATGGCATAGCTGTCGGCGGCACTGCCGGCAAAACTACCGTTACTGCGATGATTGGCTATATTCTTGATAGTTTGGGCAAAAAACCCTGCATGATTAACGGCGGAGCCCTTTGTAATTACGCCGACCGCTCGGGAATCCCCAACTATTTGTATAACGACGAAGAAATTTGCGTTATTGAGGCCGATGAAAGCGATGGCTCGATTCGCAAATATCACCCGTTTGTCGGCATCATAACCAATATCTCGCACGACCATACATCTTTAGAAAAACTGTTTGATTACTTTGGCGAATTTGCCGAACACTCACAAAATTTGGTAATAAGTCTGGATTTTCCCAATCATGCTAAAATTACCCATCCGCATTTGACAACTTTTTCACTTAATAATCCTCAAGCTGATTTTTATGCCGACAATATCAAACTCCACAATAATTCCATCTCTTACGATTTACAGGGCAAAACTTTCACTTTGCCGCTTATCGGCAAATTTAATGTTGCCAATGCCCTTGCCGCTATTGCCACGTGCTCAAAACTCGGCATTGACGCTCACACTGCCGCCGCTGCTTTACAACAATTCAAAGGAGTCAAAACGCGGCTGGAAAAAATCGGCGAAACCAACGGCATCACCATCTATAATGACTTTGCTCATAATCCCAGCAAGATTGAAGCCTCGCTTTTAGCTCTCAAATCCGGCGGCGGACGTATTATTGCTATGTATCAACCTCACACTCCGTTTTCAGCTCGCAACACCGGAGAAGAAACCGCCGCGGTAATTGCGCGCTCACTTGCTGATGATGATATTATGATTATGCAGGAAATATATGAGTTAACCCCTGAAGACACCGATATATCATCACAACATATCATTAATCGCATTCGTGAAAACGGACACTCCAACGCTTATTTTCTCAAAACTAAAGACGATACCCTGAACTATATCAAAAAACACGCAAAGTCGGGCGACAAAATCGTCATAATGGGAGCTCACGACAACTCTCTTGCGGATTTTTGCCGAGTTATTCTTAAATATCTGGGCTAAGCACCAATCAGATTAAGGGCATAGCTTAGATATTTTTTATCCAAATCCCATATCAATCCGTTAAAAACGGCAATACCGCTCCATCCGCGAGTATTAAATGCCAACATCCATCCCAACATCCACAAATTAGCCGGCAATAAAAATACTGCACAAAAAGGATAGCCCACCTTTATCAAATCAGTCTGTTTCTCATGAATTTGCGAACAAACTGTATCCACATGATAACCGATAACGTAACCAAATACGCCGTTAATCAATATGTTCATCGGCGCAAACCACTGATAAATCGTTATTGTCAGCATCGCAATAAAACCAAACAGCGGAAAAAAATACGGCGCCATAATTATCAACCAATTTCCCTCTCCTTCAAAAGCCATACTGCCGCCGCTGTCATCGCTGTTAATCTTCAAACCTTTAACTTTATGCAAAGTCAATAAAGCAAAAAATGAATGCGTCAACTCATGAGCCAAAACCTCCATTGATGTTCTGACCGAAGCATCCATCATCGTGCGCCCCACAAAAAAGAACAAAAATCCGGCAAATAATGCCCAATAGCGCAAATTAGCAAAACCAAAATAATCTAAAGATTTTATCAAAGCCGGTAACGACAATAACAAAAAAAACGCTACCGGCCACTTAAATAACTCTACAACTTTATCGACGATTCGGTGCATAAATATCAATCCTTAACTCTATTTTGTCACCACAACCATCGCCTCACGCAGAATTCGGTCATGAATCATATAACCTGTTTGTATCTCAGCCACAACAGTCCCGACCTCTTTCGACTTATCCTCAACCTCTTGCACAACCTGATGAAAGTTAGGATCAAAAACTTTTCCCATAATATCCATCTTATGAATACCAAAACGATCAAAAACCTTCATTAATTCATTTTGTGTCAACTCGATACCTTTACGCACACCATCATCATCGCCATTATTGCAACAGGCATCAATAGCTCGTTGCAAATTATCGGCAACAGGCAACAACCCTTTAGCAAAATCAGCAATCGCAAACTTAACATTTTTTTCCAATTCCTGATGGCAGCGTTTCTTTACATTCTCTGCATCGGCATAGGCGCGCAAGAACTCATTTTTAAGACGCTGATTTTCCGCAACAAGCTCATCAATACTATTCTCTTGCGCATCCGGCTCATCCTCTGCAACCTCTTCATTGGCTTCAACTGAATCATCGGAAACATCAGTCTCGCAACTTTTCTCTTTGTCAATCAAATTTTTTTTATCTCTGTTCATCACTTTTCTCTTTAAATTATCTAAGAAACCATTTATATTACTACTGACTAAATATTTAGTAGTTAAATTATCTCAAGTCAAGAGTTAGATTCCTTTTGACCTGAGTAACTGAGAAAGATCTAAAAATGTCTAAAAACACCGTGCGTTCCGATATTTTAACTGCAACAACACTTCTGCCTGCCACTTTTAATAAAAAGAAATTTTCCATAACTTACTCTGTTCCATCAAGCCCTTATGCACTGGAAACTCAAAATTTAGGAAAAAACCAATGTCTGGGAAAAAGGCCTTGGTCACATATCAGCAAAATCAACGGATGGATGCTTTCGGCAGAAACGGCCACATTTATGAAAGCCGGAGGTCTGGGCATGATTGCTTCCGAATTACCTGATATTTTTAACGTCAAATATGGCAGCCAAGGCGAAAATATCAAAGTTGTCACACCTCTGTATATTGGTGATACCGGCAAAAAAAAGGCTTTTTTAGAAAGTAATATTTATCACGGTTCCGAACATTGCGATATTAAACTATGTAAAATTTCAACCATAAATGTCCCTTTCATATCTGAAGACGATACCGATACTTTCACTGATTATAAAGTTAATATATGCAACGGCCATCATGATAACACCGACTATATCTTCATGGAATGCGATCACTTTTTCAACATCGATCCGCACAAGTCTAACCCTCCGGCTCAAGATGGTTGCTACATTCTTAACAAATACCACGTCAACGAAGTTGAACGTTTTGCTTTTTTCTCTAAAGCCGTATATTGCTTATTGCTTTCGTTACTTAATAAACCGGAATTCCCCAATGTCATTATTGCCAACGACTGGCACAGCGGAGCATTGTCCGGTCTAACCAAGTATTTGCCTCTTGCGTTGCTCCAAAAAGAAATCATTGATGAAAAAACGGCAGATTCTCTCAGAGAATTACCTATTATCCATATTGCTCATCATCTGGGTTATCAGGGATGGGATTACGAAAACACTGCAAGAATCCTCAATTCCCTTTATGGCGAATACACGGCTACTATTTTTAAAAATGCTAAAGCAATCAAAAATTCTAACCCCCGCACTACTAACACTCTTATCGTTCACGATTGTTACAACCAATCATCTTGCAACTTTCATCTGGCCGATCGTGTCGTTACAGTATCCAAAAACTATTCGGAAGAAGTCTCTAAAGAATTGGGATTTGGTTATGACTTTCGCGATATTTTAAAGATTCGCAAAGACCACCGCACCTTTTTTGGCATAGTCAACGGTTATAACAAACAACTTATATCACCTAATGCTGACAAAATACACTGCATCAACCAATATTTTGAAACGACTGACTTCAAAGTATTTAATGCAACAACACTGCAAAATAAACTTTATAACAAAAAAGAATTTATTAAATTACTATCAAAATTGGCAACTGATGAAGCTTACAAAAATCGTATGATTCCGCTAATAAACACCTATAAATTTTCCGATTTATCTTCAATTAAAAATCTGGAAAAAACTCCAATTATTTGCGCTACATCTCGTCTGGTTGAACAAAAAGGATATGACATTGCAGCCCAATCAATTCAGGCTTGGATTAAAAAATATGCTGATGATGATTTTGAAATGCCTATATTCGTCTTAGGCGGAGCCGGTAATATTGAATTATTTAAAATGCTGACTAAACTCAAAGACAATGTCGCCAAAATCAGTAAGGAAGCGGCTAAACGCATTTTTGTATTTCACGGTTACAAAGACCAATTTGCTTACGCTGTCCAACTTGCATCTGATTTTTACATGATGCCCTGCCGGTTTGAACCTTGCGGGCTCACTCAAATGGAAGCTATGGCCAAAGGAGCCCTGCCCATAGCCATGTCTACCGGTGGATTGGTTGATACCATTGATGATCATATTGATGGTTTCCGCACAGAGGTATTTTTCAGTGATGATCGTCATGTTTATGGTTCCAATATAAATGCTCGTCGCCTTAAAAACAATATCAATGCCTATACTGAAACTTTAGAAAATGCTTTACTTACTTTTTATGAATTGCCTAACCTCATAACTGAAATGCAACGCAATGCCATGAACAAGGATTTCAGCTGGGACGTCACCGACGGATCTCTGGAAAAATATCACAACTTATTGCAAACCGGACACATATAAACGAAAGTTAAAACCATGCGTAATTCCAATCGCCAACCAAACCAATTACGAGATATTGAATTTATCCCGTCATTTAACCCTTATGCCGAAGGATCATGCTTGGTCAAATACGGCAATACACATGTAATATGCACAGCCAGTGTTGATAATCATGTTCCATCTTGGCTCAAAGATTCGGAAAAGGGCTGGATAACTGCTGAGTATGCCATGTTACCACGAGCCACCCAAACTCGCACCCAACGCGAGTGTAAAAAACCTTCCGGACGCACTCAGGAAATACAGCGGCTCATCGGACGCTCTTTACGTGCAGTAGTAGATCTGGAAAAAATGAAAGATATTTGCATATACATTGACTGCGACGTTATCCAAGCAGACGGAGGAACACGTGTTGCCTCAATTTCCGGAGGTTTTGTCGCATTATACCTTGCTATTCAAAAACTTATGTCCGAAAAAATTTTGTTGCAAAATCCTATCAGAGAATTCGTCGCCGCGGTTTCTTGCGATATTTGTCAAGGCACCCCCATTCTTGATGTTGATTATACTGAAGATTCATCATCACAAGTTGATATGAATTTTGTGCTCACTGAAAGTGGAAAAATTGTAGAAATTCAAGGAACTGCTGAGGGTGAGCCGTTTAGCGAAAACGAATTTAATCAGCTTTTGGAACTGGGAAAATCCGGCATCAATCAAATTATAGCCCAACAAAAAAAGGCCTTGCAATGCTAAAAGAACTACTAATTGCCTCACATAATCAAAATAAAATATCCGAATTTAAAAAAATGCTCGCTCCCTATGGAGTGGCAATATATTCAGCTGACGACTTTAATCTTCCCGATATTGAAGAAACCGGAACAACATTTGCTGAAAATGCCGCATTAAAAGCCGATGCTTCGGCTAAATTGACTGGTAAACCTTGTCTTGCCGATGATTCTGGTCTCTGTGTTACCGCTTTAAATAATGCTCCAGGCATCTATTCGGCACGCTACGCACCCAATCACGATTTCAATCTGGGAATTGCTAAATTACTTGAAGAACTTAATGCCACCAAATCACCTGATCGCAGTGCTCACTTCTCTTGTGTTCTTGCCTTAAAAATTCCTAATCGGGAAATTCAATTTTTTGAAGGGCGCGTTAATGGAACCATCACTGTTGAACCGCATGGAAACAATGGTTTTGGCTATGATCCCATATTTATGCCTGACGGTTACTCCAAAACCTTTGCCGAAATGACCAATCTCGAAAAATCCCAAATATCTCATCGCGGTCGCGCTTTAAAACTTTTCTTGGAAAATATATTAAATGTCTCAAATATATAATATTCCGTCATCTTGTTGTTTTGTTGACTGTCTGGCTCAAAAATTACTTAATGACTGCTCCGGTAACCAACTGACTTTAGCTGATATAATCATCTTGCTTCCCAATCATCGTGCTTGTCGTTCTTTAGCCGATGCTTTTGTCAAAATTCAAGGTATGAAACCCACTATACTTCCGCAAATGCGAGCTATTGGCGATGTTGATGAAGATGAGATTCTGCTCAGCACTGCTAATCAATCAGCTTTATTATCGGAACTTCCTGCAGCTATTACACCGTTGGAACGCACATTGCTTTTAGCCAAACTGATAATGAGCCGTTATCGTGAATTTGGTCTGGAAAACATCTCATTTTCCCAATCTTGTCAACTTGCTCAACAACTCGGGATTCTTTTGGATAATGTTGCTCTCCGCAATCTTGATTGGCAAAACCTGCAAAACATTGTTCCTGATGAATACGCTGCTCACTGGCAGGAAACTCTCAATTTTCTAAAGATTATTACTAAGTATTGGCCCGATATTTTATCCGAGCGCTCGGTTATTGATATAGCCACACATCGCAATCGATTACTGCAACAACAATGCCGAACATGGCAAGAATTTCCACCGCAACAAAAAATCATTATCGCCGGAACCACTGCCGTATCCCCGATAATGAAAGAGTTAGTACAAACTGTTCTCAATCTACCTGACAGCGAAATTTATTTAAGCGGCCTTGATAAATTTCTCGATGACGAATCATGGGATTGCATTGATGAATCGCATCCGCAATTTGAAATTAAGCAATTACTTGATTTTCTTAAAATTTCACGCAACAACATCCCTAACCTGATACCTCCTCATAATCTTATGCGCGAACAACTGATTAGTGAAATTATGCGCCCCTCAATCTGCACTGATAAATGGCATCACATTAATTCTTATATAGATGCTTCGGCTCTTTCCGGAATACATCTCATGGAATGTAATAACATCCGCGAGGAAGCCTTGAGCATAGCTTTGCTGATTCGTCACGAAATAGAAAAGCCATCTCAAACCGTTGCTTTAGTAACTCCTGATCGCAACTTAGCACGCCGTGTATGTAGCGAACTGCAACGTTGGGATATAAATGTTGATGATTCTGCAGGAATTCCGCTCAACCAAACATCATGGGGAATATTTATCCGTTTGGTTGCTAAGGTTGCCGCCAACTCTAGCGATAAAAATCAATTTTTATCCTTACTTAAAAATCATCTGATGTCGCAATATGTTGATACGCCGACTTGCCGTCAACTGGCTGAGCGCATTGATAAAATTATCTGGCGCTCACAGCAATCTGACAACATTGCCAATGAATTTTTAAATCAAATAACTTCTGTATTACAACCGCTATTTAACCTATTTGCCAAAGAAACCATTAATTTCAACGCTATTTTGCAACACCACATTAAAATATGTGAAATTTTAAGCTCAACACCTGATAAAAAAATTGATATGCCTTTATGGCGCGGCGACGACGGCAAAATCGGTGCTGATTTTATCGCCGAATTATTACAAAAATCATCTTTAATTGATGATATTGCACCTAAAGATTATATTGAAATACTTGAAACATTAATGAGTAACATTATGGTTCGCAGCACATCTCGCTCACACCCTCGCATCAAAATTCTCGGACCGATTGAAGCGCGGCTTAACCATTATGACACTATTATAATCGGTGAATGCATTGAGGGAATTTGGCCTCAATCACCCCAAGCGGATCCATGGATGTCACGTCCGATGAAACGCCAATTTGGTCTTAATCAACCGGAACAGCAAATCGGTGTCACTGCCATGGATTTATCCAACCTGCTGGGTGCAAAAAATATTTACCTCACACGTAGTCAAACCAATGATGGCGCTCAAACCGTAAAATCACGTTGGTGGATGCGTTTAATCACGGTAGTCCAAGCACTCAATCTGCCGACAACTTCTCTTTATGACCAATATTTTACTAAATTAAGCAATCTGATTGATACACCCGCACCTGATGAAATCACTAAAATTTCCCCGCCTGCTCCAACTCCGCCTCTTGAAGCACGCCCACGTAAATTTTCTGCCAGCGCCATCGAAAAATTAATGCGTGACCCCTATGGTGTCTTTGCCGAATATATCCTAAAATTAAAACCGCTTGATGACCTTGAACATCAACCAGATCAATCTGATTTTGGCAATCTGGTTCATAGCGTTCTTGAAAAATTCACTAAATTATACCCGCATCAACTTCCCCAAAATGCCAACGAAATTTTAAATTCTTTGGGTAATGACGCTTTTGCCGAAGCAAACTTTCCTCCAGACAAAATCGCCTTTTGGCTCCCTAAATTCCAACAAATCATTAAATGGTTTATATCTGTTGAAAGTGATTATCGTCAACAAATATCCCAAACTCAAAGTGAAATTTGGGGATGCTCCTCATATAATATCCAATCGGCTGGCGAATTTGAAATTTATGCCAAAGCCGACCGCATCGATTGCACTATTGACGGCAAATACAATATCATCGACTATAAAACCGGCCGAGCACGTTCCGCCAAAGAAGTAAAAACCGGAT
>Ga0247611_10010188_pt1 | contig 11094 bp, 8 predicted proteins | sample 177DNAGHGhighgp2_FD_192422 | JGI IMG/M metagenome (GOLD analysis project Ga0247611, IMG submission 192422) | Sheep rumen microbial communities from Palmerston North, Manawatu-Wanganui, New Zealand - 1770 DNA GHGhigh gp2 | ecosystem: Host-associated > Mammals > Digestive system > Stomach > Rumen ... | reverse complement strand
CAAGCACGACATCACCATCTACAGCGCGCACACCAACATGGACAGCGCATGGCAGGGCGTGTCGTTCCGCATGGCCGACAAGATTGGGCTGACCAACGTCAGCTTCCTGGACAACAACGAGGTGACACCCTATGGCGACCACTGTTGCACCAATGCCGGCTGCGGCGTCATCGGTGACATCGAGCCGATGACAGCCCGCGAGGTGCTGAAGCGCGTCAAGGCAGCCTTTGAGGTCGGGGCCGTGCGCTACAGCGGCGACGGGGACACAATGGTCTCTCGTGTCGCGCTGTGTGGCGGGGCCGGCGGCTTCCTGCTTGACAAGTCGGTCGAGATGGGCGCACAGCTCTATGTCACCGCCGACATGCGATACCACGATTTCCTGGACTGGCATCAGCGCATCGTGGTAGCCGACATCGGTCACTACGAGAGCGAGCATTTCACAAAAGAGATTTTTTTAGAGATTATTCAGAAAAAAAATCCTACCTTTGCAGTCGCTTTTGCAAGCAAGGAGACAAACCAAGTAAATTATCTATAAGTTTTTAGCTCTAAGTTTTTAGTTTTCAGTCCCATCACCTGATGACGATCTCCTGACGGCCAATGCCGTCCCAGCTTCAAACTTAGAACTTGAAACTCATAACTAACAATCAAAAATTATGGCAGCACAGAAGAAAGAACTCACCGTTGAAGAGAAACTCAAAGCGCTCTATGACCTGCAGCAGAAGCTCTCGGAGATTGACGCCATCAAGACCCTGAGAGGAGAGTTACCCCAGGAGGTGCAGGACCTCGAGGACGAGATTGCCGGGTTGCACACCCGCGTGAGCAAGTATGAGGACGAGATTGCCCTCCAGAAGGAGGAAATCCAGCGCAACCGCCAGGACAAGGAGCAGGCCGAAGCTCTGATTGAGAAGTACACCGCCGACCAGGACAACGTGCGCAACAACCGTGAGTATGACTACTTGACCAAGGAGATCGAGTTCCAGACGCTCAACATCGAGTTCGCCGAGAAGAAGATGAACGAGGCAGCACGCAAGGCCGAGACTCTGCAAGCCGAGGTCGAGAAGGCCAAGGAGATGTACACCGACCGCGAGCATGCCCTTGAGGAAAAGAAGAGCGAGCTCAACGAGATCGTCTCCGAGAACAAGCAGAAGGAGGAGACCCTGCGCGAGAAAGCCAAGAAGCAGGAGAACAAGATCGAGGAGAGACTGCTCACCGCATTCAAGCGCATCCGCAAGAACACCCGCAACGGTCTGGGAGTCGTTGTCGTGCAACGCAATGCCTGTGGCGGCTGCTTCAATCGCATCCCCGCTCAGCGCCAGATGGAGATCAAGATGCACAAGAAAATCATCGTCTGTGAGTACTGCGGACGCATCCTCATCGATCCCGAGCTGGTAGGCCTCGCTCCCACCGAAGCCAAGAACAAATAACTCGGCCCACCAGGGAGGCCGAGAGTTGAGCCCTCAGGACCCAGAGACCCCTCATCATGTCGGTCTTGGCCATCGGGACCCTGACTCAACATGACACCGCAATGGCAGCGCGCCCACATGTGGCACGTTGCCATTGTCGTGTCTAATGGTGTGCCTGCATGCTCACTTGCATCTCCGACCATGCATCAAGGCGAGCCAGCCGGCACCCATATGACACATAACCATGCAGTATATGTTTTGCTTGGGTTTGTCGATTCAATCTATGCTCTGGTCTATTCCATGTAAAATACCGTGTAACTTTTCATGCATTTTATTATCTAATCATCAGATAAAGATAATGTTTAACCTGTCCTTTTCACATCTTGAAAGCACCGGACGCCCAAAACACAAGACATGATGAAATATCATCAACACATATTAGCCTTGTTAGCTGTGGCAAGCACACTCCTATCTTCTTGCACTCTCCTGGTCTCAAGCCCCATTCCACATTCGGGGCATCACCACCACTACGATGACGATGGAGGCAGTTCCTATAGGGCCAGACCTCGTCGGGTCTACAGTAGAGTATTTCAGGTGCCGGCTGAAGGCGGCATCTACGAGTTTGACTGTGCAACCGACCAGTTTTATATTTCAAAGATTTATGACACATCGATGCCAACGCTTGAGCCCATGCCGAGGTATAACACCCACACTAATTGTCGCATCTCTCCTTCGACCGACGACTATGAATCTGTCAACGACTTGACTTATAACGGTTCATTCTATACCATCACTTGTGACATGGATAAGCAGAATTGGGTCATAACAGTTGACCCATTCGTGGCATTTCCTGACGAGCCCGCCATAAGGGATATTTGGGTGCTCATGCATGACGAATCAGATGATTCCGGGTTTGTGTTTCAGTTTGAACAGATTGATGATGAGACTATCGAATCAATTCAGTAATGCCATCGTTTTCAGTCATCAAGCAGGGGTATTACCACAGTTGGACAGGAGACGGTGCTGATGAGTTTTTCCTGAAGAAACGGTGGCCCTGGCATGGCAACTGTTCAGCGGGAGCTCCTGGCAATGAATCTCACGCCCATTAGCAGACAGCCGTTAGCAGACAGCAGGCACAACGGTTAATCGCCTAACGGCCAACAGCTTATCAGCATGAGGACAATTAAGGGAATCGTTACCAGGGGGCAACGGCCGTGTTAATAACTTTTTTCTTGAAAAACTTGCGGTGGAGTGACGGGAAAACAGTAACTTTGTTGTCGGCCTTGTCGCTTCTTGCCACAGGGCAACATCAACTTGACATTGAGCATTTTATCATACCACAAGACATGAACGGAGGAGGAAAATTATACTTCAGATACGGCACCATGGGGTCGGCCAAGACCGCCCTGCTGCTCACACAGGCCTACAACTTCGAGGAGCGTGGCATGCAATACCTGTGCATGAAACCCATCATCGACGACCGCGAGAATGACAACGTCATCCGCTCGCGCATCGGCATCGAGCGCAAGTGCTCATGGATTTACCCCGAGAGCGACCTTTATGAAATGCTCAAGCAGATGTTCGAGAAGACCCTCGTCGTCAAGGACTGGGTGCTCATCGATGAGGCTCAGTTCCTCTCGGCTTCACAGATCGACCAGCTGGCGCGCATCGTCGATGACTATGGCGTGAACGTCGTGTGCTACGGCTTGAGGACCGACTTCCAGTCCCACCTCTTTGAGGGCTCGAGGCGGCTCATGGAACTGGCCGACACCATTGAGGAGATTAAGTCCACCTGTTCCTGTGGACGCAAGACCATCATCAACGCGCGCATCGACTCGCAGGGCAACATCGTCACCGACGGCAATCAGGTCGAGATAGGAGGCGATGACAAGTACGTGGCCCTGTGCCGCCGATGCTGGCGCAACCGCCGCATCGAGAGCACCAACCGCAACACCATCAAGTTTGAGGATGAGTAAAACAGGCGTTAGCTGGCAGCTGGTATTCACTCCATGAAGCCTATTTCTTCTTCGATCCGAAGAAGACATGCAATAGCCAGCTCACGATTGTCATGGCAATACTGAAGGCGATGGCCCAGCCGATTCCGTCGACCTGGAAATGGCCATCGGGCACCAGCCATGCACACAGCAGCACCATCAGACCATTGATGACAAAGGTGAACAAGCCCAGCGTCAGCATGTTGATAGGCAGGGCCACAAACTTCACCAGTGGCCGGATACATGAATTGACAAATCCCAGCACCACGGCGATGATGACTGCCCACCACCACGGTTCCACCGTTACACCGCTCAACGTGTAGGCTGTGATCAGCACCGCCAGCGTCGAGATGATTAATCTTGTGATCATTGCTTCTCTCTATATTATATATATTAATGTATTGTCTCGTCTAACCTGTAAAAATCTTTAGGCACCATAAAAGTACACATTTTTTTAATACCACAGCTAATTAATCCATCATTTCGCCAAATTCAAGAAATTTTTCTGTAATTTTGCAGCCTCAAAATTGCAGGCTACTATTATGACTGAAAAGACAAGACACATCCTCAACACGGCGCAGGACTATGTGATGATCACCATAGGACTTTTTTGCTATGCCTTTGGCTTCACTGCCTTCATCCTGCCCGAGAAAATCGTGATTGGCAGCGTGACAGGTCTATCATCTCTCATCCACTTTGCACTCGGGTGGAATGTCGCCGTCACCTACTATGCCATCAACATCATCCTGCTGGCCATCGCCTTCAAGAGCGTGGGCAAGCAGTTTGTGCTGCGCACCATCATCGGCGCGTCGATTGCCACCATCTTCATCGGCGTGCTGCAACCGATGTTCTCCACTCCCATCATCGAGCAACAGACGTTTATGAACGTCATCTTGGGAGCAGTACTGTGCGGCATCGGCCTGGGCATCGTCTTCACCCACAACGGCAGCACGGGAGGCACCGACATCATTGCAGCGATGGTGGCCAAGTACAGCACCATCTCCTTTGGACGGACGATGATGTACTGCGACGTGCTCATCATCTGCTCGTCATGGTTGCTATTCCACTCCATCGACAAGATTGTGTACGGTCTCATCTTCATGGTCATCTACTCGGTCGCCGCCGACCGCGTCATCAATAACACACGCCAGAGCGTCCAGTTCATGATCATCAGCAAGAAGTGGCAAGAGATCGCCGACACTATCATCAAGGAGGCACACCGCGGGTGCACCATCCTTGACGGCATCGGCTGGTACACCAAGGACCACGTCAAGATCGTCATGGTCATGTGCCGCAAGCACGAGAGTGTGAACATCTTCCGCATCATCAAGCAGACCGACCGCGAGGCCATCATCACCCAGAGCAACGTCAACGGCGTTTACGGCTTCGGATTTGACGAGCTCAAAGTGCGCATTCACGGGAAGAAAAACAACGACAAGGAACTGACGGCTCAAGGCGGTTGATTACGCATGTCACAAATCAAAGTAGCTAAAAAAACTGCTCTATAACACATTTTGCTATCAAAACATCATTTTTTTGGGCATGAGACATTAAATTTCATGCCCAAAATTGCATATTTTCAAATAAAATTATATTTTTGCAAACTTTTGTTTCGCTGTGGTCCCCCAACCAAGAAGACAATAACACAAAATATTAACCATATCATTAACTACAAGACAACATGAGAAAATCCTTATTCTTAGCCTCTCTTCTGCTAAGTTTAGTAGCGATTGCTGGTCCTGTTTCGCAAGAAAAGGCGCTGGATGCTGCCAATGCCTTCATGAGCAAGCATCGAGTGAACGCATCGCTCAAGTCTATCCCCGCCAGCACCAAGCGATTGATGGCGGGCAATAAGGCGACCAACACGCCGAGCTATTATGTTTTCAATACCGTTGGTAATAAGGGTTACGTCATCGTATCGGGTGACGACCGCACGACCCCGGTTCTGGGCTATGTTGACAATGGCAACTTTGACCCCAACAACCTGCCTGCCAACATGAAAGAGTGGCTCAGATTCTATGAGCAGGAAATCGCCATGCTCGATCAACTGGGAATCACCAGCGAGCAACTCAATGCACCCAGACCCACGCGCAACAGCATCTCACCGATGATTACCAGCCACTGGGACCAGGGCGACCCCTACTGGGAGCACTGCCCCGAGTTCATGGACATTGACGAGAATGGTGACACCATCGGCGAGTATGCCTACACGGGCTGTGTAGCCACCTCGATGGCCCAGATCATGAACTACCACAAGTTCCCCTTGTGCTGCACCCAGATAATCCCTTCCTACGTAGTGACGTTCTACTGGCAAGAGGAATACGGTTCATTTGAAACTGATCCGCTCGAGCCCCGCTACTTTGACTGGGACAACATGCGCGATAACTACACTGGCGCCGAGACCCAAGCCGAGAAAGACGCCGTAGCATGGCTCATGCTCTATGCCGGTTGCGCCGCCCACATGCAGTATGGCTTGAATGCGTCAAGCACCAGCGACCCCTATATCCCCACGGCACTTAACGACTACTTCAACTACGACGCCAAGTTGGTTTACCGCAGCGACTATGACCAGGCCGACTGGGAAGAGATGATCTACCAGGAGCTGGCAGCTGGCCGACCCATGATCTACAACGGTCGTGCAGGAACAGGTGGCGGTCACTCGTTCGTCTGCGACGGCTATGCCTACGGTGACTACTACCACATCAACTGGGGCTGGGGTGGCCTGGGAGACGGCTACTTCGTCCTCTCGGTACTCAACCCCTATGCCGGCGGTATCGGCTCAACGACCAGCCTCGAGGGCTACAATATCGACCAGACAGCTGTCATCGGCATCGTGCCCGGCTATAGCGGACAACCTGAGGAGGTGGACCACCGACTCACCGTCTGGAACATGTACTACACGGGAGCGCGCACCTTTGAGCGCAGCGATGACGGCTACTTCAAGCTCAACAAGCGCCGCTACATCAAGGTGACTGCCGAGGACCACATCGATGATGGCACCAAGTACCTGCGCGGCATCGCCCTCTATGACAGCAACGACAACATGGTTGAGCTGATTGCTCAGACCTACTATGGCTCCAACTACACATCCATCACCGACAGCTGGCCCGAGAACCAGAGCTCCATCACCTACCCCTTCGGTAAGGACATCACGAGCGGCACCTACAAAATCGTGCCCGTGAGCAGTGTGCAGGGCAGCAATGAATGGAGACCCATGATTGAGGGCGACCGTTACTATATCGAGGCCACCTTCAATGGCAACAATGTGACCTTTGCCGACCATCCCGTTGTGAATCTCCAGGCCACCAACTTTGAATTCACTGGTGGTGAGAAGGTGGGACTGGCCGAGCAGTGCCACGTGACGTTGAAGAACAATAGCGCTGACCGTTACAGCGGCCGCATCTTCCTCTATGTCAGCGATGAGAACATCGACGAATATAGCGAGTACACCACTGTCGTTGAGGCCGAGATTCCCGCAGGTGGCACTAAGGTGGTGACCTTCAACTTCACGCCCAAGAATGCCGGCAGCAAGACGGCCTATGTGTCAACCTACGACAACACATGGAGTCCCTCAGTTCCTGGAAGCGGCTCGGTCAACATCGCTGGCTCGGTAACCTACCCGATGAACCTGAGCGTGGAAATCAACGCCTTGAACGCCGACGAGGACATGACCATCTATGACAGCCACATCAAGTTCAAGGTTGACGTGACCAACAACAATACCCAAGGCGAGTACAACCGCTACATCCTGGCACCCCTGTTCATTGTCGACGAGAACATGCACGGCACGATGGTGACCTACCTGAGCCGCAACGTTGTCATCCCTGCTGGAGAGACCCAGACGTTCTACTTCGAGTTCGACAACCTGGCCTATGGTTCAGTTTATGCACTTAACATCTACGGCCGCAACGAGAATGATTCAACCAAGAATCTCGTTCCTCCCGGTGGCTCCAAGTACTACAACATCGACCGCGGTATGGTCGTGTGGGATGGCAATGGTAACCGAGTGGGCTACAAGCCCTACAATGGCATCCGTGTTCCCGCCGAGGCTGCTGCCGTGAGTCTGGAAGGCCTCAACCTCACCTCACTCATTCCTAACGACAATCCCAACACCCTCTACTACATCGGCAGCGGCTCGAAATACATCCCTGCCGGCCTTGAAGCCCGCAACGTCATCCAAAACCATGTGGCTCAACGCGACGTTGTACTCCACCATGGCCACGACTTCTATGCCCCCTACCGCTTCACGGCCGAGAAAATCAGCTATGAGCGCACGTTCACCATGGGCCGCCACGCTGGACAGGAAGGTGGATGGAGCACGATGGTACTGCCATTTGCTGCCACCGCAGTGACCGCCGACGGTCAACCTATTGACTGGATGCACAGCAAAACCGACAACAAGGGCCTGTGGATCTGCAACTTCAACGAGGAAGAGGATTCCAACGACGAAGCCAAGTTCCTGGCCGAATACGTCGGCAACACCCTTGAGGCTAACGTGCCCTACTTCGTGGCCCCCTACGACGGCGCCAATGGTATCGACATGCGAGGAAAGACCTTCGTCTTCAGCGCCGACAATGTGACGGTGAAGCCCAATCCCAGCGCCATCACCAGCGGCACATTCCACATGCTTGTCGGTGAATTTGCCATGAAATCCATTGAAGATGCTTACTTCATGAACTCGGCAGGCACCCACTTTATCAAGACTTCCCGCGGCACGGTGAACGCCTTTGAGGCTTATGCCAACGACGTGAGGGGCAGTGATGCCACATCGTTGCTGATTGTCCTTGACGAGAATGCCGAGGATGCTCCCCAGCATCAGATTGGCGACGTGAACAACGATGGCTTCATCAACATCAGCGATGCCACCATGCTCATCAGCTACATCCTCACTGGTGAGGTCGCAGGCATCAACCTGAGTGCAGCAGATGTCAACCAGAACAATTCGATCAATATCTCTGACGCCATTGATCTCATCAATATCATCCTCAACGATAATAAATGAGAATCATTGACAGTCAGTCAATAAGCTACTAAGTGAGGGCGCAACCGGCATTCGGTTGCGCCCTCACTTTATTATCTTCATGTGATACCGATAGAGGAAATATGAGTCAATGACTATAGGTGGAGACTGCGGCTGTAGCAACGGTCAATCAGTTGCGTGCAACGGTAGGTGAGGATGTGCATGCCGTCGTAATAACTCTCCAGGTCATTGACAAGTTCGCTGTCCCAGCTGAAGTCGTGCACATGGCTCTCGCCCATGATCTCGCACAACAGGGCACGGTCCAGCGGCAATAGGCCCTGGGTGCGGAAACGCGGCGGCACAATCACGAGGTAGTCCACATGATGCTCTTGCAGCATGGCAGCAATTTCGCGCAGGAGCCCTTCGGACTGGTCACCGATGCTCAAGGGCATGGGATTGGGCAAGGGCTGCATGTCAACAAGCCACGGCATCGTGCTGAAGTAGGCCTTGGGGTTGCTCAAGATAATGGAATCCAGTTTCAAGCTGGAGTCCTCGTTGGTCAACTCGTTATGACCACTGCTTGGCACAGTCTGCATCTTGCCGTCGGCAACGAGCTTGTCGGCAACGAGCGCCGGGCAGAAGTTATAGAGGAACATGTCGGGGTCGCGGAAGGCGTTGAAGTGAACCCGCTGGAAATCCAGCCAGGTGACCTGAGAAGACACATCATAGTGCGGCACGTAGGGCAACTCCTCGTAACGCTTGCCACGACGGTACATCTCCTCTTCCATCACCAGCATTACATGAGCCACCGGCACCTGGTGGTCGAACAAGTAACGCAGCTCATCGCGGATGCCAACCAGCGGCTCAGCGCCTGCAGTGAAATGATAGACGCTGGCATCGGCAGGCAGATGCTTTTTCCAAGCCGCTGCCGTGAAATTGGATGACAGTGAGGACCCGAAGATGAAGGAGTCATAGTGCATCGAGTCGTTATAGTGCTTGAAACCCTCGACAGCAACAAAACGCTTGTTGGGGATGCGCTCCAGCGTGTCACCCGGCATCACCGACACGCCATTGTAAGGATGCACAACCCTGAAGGGGTCCATGATGAGATACAACGCGACAAAGGCGATCACGGGTGCCAATGCCAACAGGCTACGCAACACAAATTTCTTGAATCCTTGCTGTTTCATCGCTGTCAACACTAAAATTGGAAATAAATAAACTGCATGTCGCGGTCAAGCCCGATAATCGAGATACCTATCAACAAGGCCCAATAGATGAGCCAGCGAACGGCCGTGGGGAACGGCAAGTGCTCCAGTGGGAACTCGTGCTTGCGACCCAGCCACTCGATGATGAAGAACGGCACAATGTAGTACAGGGGCTGGCCGAAAACCGGACGCAGCGTCCACGTGGTGTTCATCACCACGTCACAGATCTCGGTCAAGTGCACGAGGTTATTGGCGCGGAACGAGATACTTGCCAGGGCAAAGATGATGAACGTCAACAGACAACGGGGAATGTCACGGTTGCTGGCATGAGGAGTCAGTTTCTTGTTCGGCAGGAAGACAAAGGGGACTATCAACAGGCCGTTGAGCACACCCCAGATGACAAAGGTCCAGTCTGCGCCATGCCACAGACCCGAAAGGGTGAACAGCACCATGACGTTGAAGGCCGTGCGCCACCGTCCGTGACGAGAACCGCCCATCGGGAAATAGACGTAGTAGCGGAACCACAGGATCAGTGAGATGTGCCATCGCTGCCACAGCTCCTTCATGTTGCGCGAGAAGAACGGGTAACGGAAGTTGGGCTGGAGCTTGATGTTCAGCAGACGCGCCGAGCCGATAGCGATGTCGCTGTAACCCGAGAAGTCGGCATAGATCTGGATGACAAACAGCATGGAGGCCCAGATCATGCTCCATGCCGAGTAATGATAGGGGTTATACAGCAGCTGGTCAACATAGTAGCCGACGCTGTCGGCGACAATCACCTTCTTGGCCAGGCCCCACAGGATCTGGCGCATACCCACCACCGCGTTGCCGTAGTCAAACGTCTTTTTGCGCAGGAATTGAGGCAACAGGTTGGAGGCACGCTCGATGGGACCGGCCACCAGCTGGGGGAAAAACGCGATGAAGACGCAGAAGGCCACCACATCGCGCGTCGGCTTGACGTCACCGCGATACACGTCGATGGTGTAGCTGATGGCCTGGAACGTGTAGAACGAGATGCCCACGGGCAACAGGATGTGCAACGTGGGCCAGTCGGGGTTGATGCCGAAGATGCCCAACAGATCCACCAGGCTGTCGCGCAGGAAATTCAGGTACTTGAATAAGGCCAGGATGCCCAGGTTGAGCACGACGTTCAGCGCCACCCACAGCTTGTCGTGCCTGGAGCGGTCACCGCGCATCAGCAGGGCCGTGCCATAAGAACTTAACGACGTGAGCAGAATCAGGCCCAGCATACGCCAGTCCCACCAGCCATAGAACACGTAGCTGGCGACAAGCAGGAACAGGTTCTGCCACTTGAGACGGTTGCGCAACCCCCAGTAGATAAAGAATACCAGTGGCAGGAAAAAGGCGTATGTGTAAGTATCAAATTGCATTAGTCTTTACGCTCGCTAGAATTGGAAATAGATGAACTGTGTGCTGCTGTCCAGACTGGACAGTGAGATGCCCACAAGCAAGGCCCAATAGAGAATCCAGCGCAAAACGCGCGGGAAAGGCAGCTGCAGTAACGGGAA
>Ga0247611_10010186_pt1 | contig 11096 bp, 9 predicted proteins | sample 177DNAGHGhighgp2_FD_192422 | JGI IMG/M metagenome (GOLD analysis project Ga0247611, IMG submission 192422) | Sheep rumen microbial communities from Palmerston North, Manawatu-Wanganui, New Zealand - 1770 DNA GHGhigh gp2 | ecosystem: Host-associated > Mammals > Digestive system > Stomach > Rumen ... | reverse complement strand
GCACCGATAGCCTCTCAAGTATGGTTGCCAATGGCCGCACTATCGCATCTTTATCCTCACTTGCATGTGATATGAATATGTCAAACTTCTTGTCCATATACTTGAACCCTTAATCGTGAACAAAGAACCAATAATAGACTTGAATCATGAACCATCAATGATAATACTCCCTCAAAAACCGCTGCACCGCCTCCTGCTGACGCTGTTGGTTCTGCATCCACTCGTTGTATTCCTTCAACAGGCGTTGAAAGTGTTCAGCTCTCTCCTGCCCGTCGATGGCGTCACACATCTGCTCAGCTATTTGAGGAGGGAAGTTATTCCTAATGAGAGCCTTCTGCGCCTCATTAGCAATCTTATTCCCAACTATATTATATAAGTCCTGTATGGTAATCATTCTAAATATATTCTTGCTTTTTTTGGGGGGGGGTACAACTCATTTTGCTTTTTGCGTATAAAAGTTAGATAATCATTACCTGTCTTCTCACATTTTAGATTATTGATGACCATCATTGGAACAAAGTTGACATGGTTTCTATATTAACAGTACTCAACTGTATTATTGTTACGCCTTCGTTTTACAGTTTGTGCCAGGCGTCAGTCATCACATTTCTTTAATTTCATACACCATAATGTGCCTCTAGCCTTTTCACAAGTTCATCTACTATCTGGTCATAATTGCGGAAACGCAACTGTGATAAATTACGCAGATTAAACCCTATGAACTTATCAACATCCCTATTCTCAGTATTGAATCGTGTATCTTCTTTGTATAATAGAATAATATTGGGCAAAAGATCTCTCGTCTTAGCCAATCCCATCGCAAAACCTACTTCATGATAGACATTAATATTGGCACTACTCAAATCCGCTATTAATAATCCACTAGATGTAATGGCTTCAAGAATCCTATCAGGAATCGGGAAAGCACTTTGCTCCACATTACGGTCAATTCGAATAGGATGTGGATTTAGCAGCATATCACCATGTATCCGATTGAACTTGGCAATGGCTTCCTCTATCTTAACGTAGATTAGTTCACTTTGGTCATCGTTGAACTGCATCGAGATAAAGATGTTGTTCTTCTTAGTTTGATAGATTTGTTCAAACATCTCCACCAAATCGTTGGCCGCATCCTTATTAAACTCTCCCGACTCTTTAAGTTTGTTGATACCATTTTTCTTTGCCCAAGATACGAAAGCCTCTAGCTGATGCTTATTAAGTAGTGCGTAATATACCATAACACACAACATGGCGATGTTACCAGTATTCTCACCGAAGCCAGCATATATCGTATTGAGTGAAGAGATTTTCTTAGCTATTACTCCGCTATCGTCAATTGATTGAAGATACCCTTGGTATTCCTTGATAAAATAGTCGTGTCTCTTTTTCCGATATTCTGCAGTATCCTTTTTATTGATGGCGATATGCAAAGAAGATTCCAAACTGTCTAATAACTGACGATTCCCCTTGTAGGAATACGATTTCTCATAATCTACAATTTCACGTTCATCTTTTTTAAGCGACTCTTTTACCAGGGATATCCGACTTATCAAGTCCGACATCTCACTTTCGCTTTTTGCAACAGCATCCTTTATTCGCTCTGAACGTTCTATCTCTTCTTCAAGTTCTTTCTTAATGACTTCTTTTCGAGTGTACAACAGCTGGACTATGCGTAAACATGCTGTCCGATAGAACTCTTTCTCCACATTATTCTCTTGTCTCAACCATGGTATTTCTCCATACTGCCCTTTTTCTACTTTTTCAATTAGTTCCAGCGTAAGAGGATATTCTATTTCCAGAATAGAACTATCAGGCATTGTTAGGTCCTTCAGTATCTTAAGGCTCGACTCGTATCTAAGCGGTTTTTGCTTAAAGTTGATATTATGGAAAATACCTGCCTCAAAATTGTCTGCTTCCTCAGCATTAGAGAATATAACAGAGAAAGGGATAACGGTATTTCCAAGTTCATCATAGTCTGCCCCCGTATCTGCCCAAACAGCATCATTTGGATCATCAAATGGTTCCAATCGATGGTTACCATCCACCCTAACCAAGTCTTCCGCATCATATTTAGTCAAATTCGCATGACGTGCCCTAAAACTATAATAAGGTATCCGCTCACTCAATACATGTAGCCCAGCCACATCTTCAACATCGTCAGCAGTAATATCTCTGTCCTCGTTTTCTAGATTGTTAAGTAAAGCGGTATAGTTTTCAATTCGACACGCCAGTGTTACCTCTGGAAAATACTTATAGGTATATCGGTTGTCACTCAGAAATCTGATGATGTCAGCCTTATGTTCTGGATTAGCATCTCGTTGGTAAGCCTCTGGTTTATGTGAGATGGCGGCAATATCCTTTATAGGCGCATATCCCCTCAACACCACATAGTTTCCAAAAGCTTTACATATTATTCCCTCAAGTTTTGCCATGGCCAATAATCTCTAACAATTCATCAACTTTTCTACCAAAAGAGTAGAGCCATACAGTTTTTTACTTTCAATCATTTTAAAGGCATACCTTCTTCCCTTTTTGCATCTTGCCTCATCAAAACTCTTATTCTCAATGCTTTTTGCATCAACAGTAGCCAAGACATTATACGTCATAGCCTTTCCGAGAAGCTGTGTATATTTCAATTCGATTTGCGTCATTACATCTCGTCTTTTATCGTTCTTATTTTTTCCGAAACCTCCTCATATTCTTTTTCTTTCCCCTCATTCACATCAAACAACATGAGCGAATACTCGGGAACAATATCAGTTACTCGTAGTGAATATTCCTCGAGCATATTTGATACATATTCTTCTTTGCTCATTTTCGATGCAGACAACTGTTGACGTAAGTCATACAACAAATCCTTATGTCTTTCAACAATATGATTTGAGAATTTTCTCAGTAATAAGAACGATGATTTTGTTGTTCTCAGCTTGGTCTTAATAGCATCCTTGGGCAGTGAGACTATAGCTATCACCTTAAAGTGCGTAATCAGCCAGTCACGAACATATTGCATGTTTTTATTAGCAAGTAGTGCATCTGGCAACACAATGGCCAGTGTTCCATTGTCTCTTAAGTTCTGATAGCATTTCTCTAAAAACAACACCTCAATATTTTGCTTTATTCTAAGTCCTGCCTTAGTAGTGTCCATCACATCAAATCCAATGCCTTTTTGAAACAGCTCATACTCATCTGATTCTACTGACTCCATTTTAATCTGCCTGTCGGTTGGAGGTATTGAGATAATGGTATCATATAGCCTTTTTTGAATTATTGCGCTGTTTACATCTGAGTATCTATTGCTTATACCCTCCCCAACTTCAACGCCATCGGGTGTACCACCAGTCAATATTCTTTTAATTTTGGATGTCTGAACATGACGCTGATTGATATCTACTCCACATATCTCTGTCATATTTTTCCCATTCTCCTCCACTAACAATGAATGAAGCGTCCCTCTTCCGTATGGCAAAAGCAAAGTTTCCCTGTTATTTACCGAAACAGATTTAACTATAAAGTTAAGGACATTTTTATTCACCTTTCCTTCACCGAGAACACGAGTCGTAAACATTTCATACCCTTTTCTTATAATATCACGCGAGCGTTCATCTGATATATGAATCTCTTGTAACAAAACCATGACATAGAGCAATTTATTCTTGTCAAGCGCTATATCATCATTAAAGATTCTTGGAAAAGATTCTTTAGCATTGTCGAATACAATATTTATTTCATTCCGAAGAGTACTTTTCAGTTCATCAACACCGCCATCATTTGCCCATAAATAATTTAAGAGAGGGGTAATTTTATTTCCTTTGTATTCTATCAGTTCAAAATATAACACACATAACAACAGCTTATTAATCTCATCGAATGCCTTCAATTGTTGCATACTACCGTCTGTCCAAAGAGATTCATATGCCATATTCAGGATCGAGAAGGTATCATCTTCACTATATGCCTGTTTAATTATAAACCCTGTCCCATATCTGAAAGGAATATCCTCCACTGGTCTTAATAAAGTTGAGATAGTTTTATCCACTAAAAAGCATAGGCTTGAATGATAGTTAGTCAACATCACAAACACTGGCTCCAAATCTGTGGTTTGCAAAAGATGTGTTACCTGCTCTTTGGCATTATCCAAATGCATTTTATAACTATCAGGAGATTTCGCCTCAACAACGATAAAAGGTTTATTAGTGCCAGGGTAATTAACAATTAAATCGCACCGGTATTTGTGATTATCGCGCACAATATCCTTTGCTGAATAACCATATACTCTCTCCAGCTTGTCAATAACTTTATCTATAACCTCTATCTCTTTCATATTTGATAGACATTTTGATTGTATCAATTTAAGCATTCTTGAAACCTTGATCTGTTAATGCCCCCTTAACCATCACTCCATCCTCCCCTCTCTCCTCATGGCATATTATTTCACTACGTCAATTTGCCATTCAACCACGTTATATCTTAAATTTCTTGATTATATACAACACCATATTCGCCATTCTTCATAACATAGGCATCAATAGATTCCTCAGAGTCACCTATATGTAAGTGAAATCCATCTACCTCGTTATTCATTGACAAAATCTCTTTAACCCACGTCCTGCTATAAGTAATTGCTACGTCAGAATAAAATATTTGCCCATTATCCTTTAATACCAATTTTTCTGAATCGATAGATATAGCTTTCAACCAACTGAAAGCCCAGTCAATGGAATGAGAAAAGTCAGAAGAATCATTTTTGATAACTGATGCACATAGTAAGAAAATATAAAATCTAATACCAACATCTTGCATATCATCCACAGAGAAGATACTGCGAATATACTCTATGGAAGGCAGTCCTCCTGTCTTCTGCCACATTGTGAAAAAGAACTCAGCATCTGCCAAATTATTAACATCAACCTCATTTCTTTCTACACCCACCTTATCCAGTAGCAGATCTATTGTTTCTGAGCGTTTCTTATTAAATAGATATTTCTGATGTTCCTCCTTAAGATTAAAATCTTTTGGCAGATACAGCCTATAATTATCTTCTTTATGCTCCCAAGCATTTCGTATATCATCAGCAGAATACATATAAGTTGACGCCTCGTCTGTATCCTCCTTCTTTACATAAACAAACGCTAAAAAGTTATCCGTCACATATTTCTTTGGTATTACAACATCTTCGCCTCTATTCGTAATATTCCTACCTTTAGACTGCCCTTTCAGACATTTCAGAATTAGAGACGATTCACTTTCCTCCTTTTTGACGATATAGAAGTCAGCCCCATCTTCATCAAAACTCATCTTAACGTATCTCTTGTTGTATCGTGACAGCAATGACGTTATCAAGTCCAATGCTTCATGCTCTAAAGGTTTTGTATCCATATTCGCAAAAGTTTTCTTACATCCTCCTTCTAACATCTTCCATCGCAGTGGCAATGTCTTCGATAGCCGCCGCTCTTCCCAACATCCCGTAAACGTATAGTGGTGAAATGCCTCCAATATTCATTGAACAAGAGCGCATTTCGCTCTCGACAAACTGTTTAAGCATATCAATCATTGTCGTATCAGTCATAACTATGAATCTTTAATCATGAACCATGCTGCCTGACCTCTGGTCACGGCCTGCGTGGTATGCCCGCGAGCACCGATAAAAATGTCAAATTCAGCGAGTCAACTTGAGGAGCAAACCCTAATTGAACCATTAATCATTCTGCCTGGCTCCGCAGGAGACACGGCCTGCGAGTTTATTGAGCAAACCATAAGTGACCATGGATTGTGAACCATCTTTGAGTCCATAATTCGATTCGATTGTGTTAATATCAAGAATCGTCACAAATGGTATCATTTTGTAATGATTAATTCAATTATAATACTAATACTACAAACTATAATTCTCCAATGTCATGTCTACATACTCTATGGCATTCTGAGCAGCGTCCACTTGATGATCATTGCTCTTGTCGTGGCCAAAATCGCAAATTGCCTTAACCAAAATCCACTTCTCATTGTAATTGGCCAAAAGACCACAACCTTCCATCTCGCCACCAATTGCATCAGGGTAATTTTGTTGCAAATAGTTGACCATTTCTTTGTCATTCACGAGAATGTCGTTGGTGAGTATCAGCCCAGTATGGACAGCACTCTTCTCCCATTCAAGCTTCGAATCGGCAAAACGGTTCATTAAAATAGGATTCGACTGTATCCGATCTCCTCTTTGTATGGTCACCCCCTCTTTTTGCTTAAAAGTTCCATAATCTTCAATTGCTGACGCCACCATTATGTCTCCTATCTTCTGCTCTTTTTCTTTTAATCCAAACCCGATGCCTACCATAATCATATAATCTGGCTTTAGAGAATTCGCAGCCTCGCTCACGGCCTTAATAGAGCCACCAATACCTTTGGCTCCCATTTTTGTTTTCAATAGATAAACATGTGTACTTCCAATAACACCCAAATCACGATATGTATAGTCACCAATCACAAAACTTTTAGGTGTATAACCATTCTTCTGTTTGTAGTACTCGAACACTCTATCATATTCGGTATCCGTAGCCACAAGGTAGAGGAGTTTTTTTATATTGTTTTCTTGGCCCATAACGATTTCTATTTTTTCTTTTTCTTTTATGTTTTGCACAGATGACCGTAATAAGAACAAATTCTGTTGAGCATTGAATTTTTTTGGCATCGCAAGTGCTGGGAAAATGTATTTTTTAACAAAATCGAAACAACGCAAAGCGGCAAATTGTTCACTACCAGAAGTATTGTCTTTTAAGAAAAAGGAAACTAATGATTTTACAATATCGTTATAAAAATCTACCATATCCCAATAACCTTTGCGCTGTTTCAACAAAGCCAACTGCTCAACAATAGAACCCGCACTCTTTTCTAGGTTTATATGGCGAAGCACTGTATTTGAGAAGAATGGTTTGTATAAATCATAATAGTAATAAGCTCTCGACAAATCATCTACAACAGTCGATACATTAGGAATACCTTTTATCAAAGCACCATCAAGAACAGCCATATAACGACCTGTATATGTCCGGCTTATCTGCAGCCCTAGCCATTTAAAATCATTCGGTTCAAGGGTAGTATGTTTCCCTAAAATGCCAATGGTTATTCCACTTTCATCACGGTTTAAAATGGCCTTTCTTATGTCGGCAGCATTTTTCATATATCTTGGTGCATTTTCTTCCCTGAGTTCTTTCAACAACTTGTCTTCCAAGATAGTGGTGGTGGAATCTTGCAATGGAACACTGTATCTGGGCAACAACAATACTTTACCACTCTCAAAATACATAGGATAACGATCTTTGTCGTCGTAATACAGTTTTCTTCTCCCTTCAATAAATTCATCCGGATAACTTGTTGAGGAAACAATGACAGCTTCGCGAATACGCTCAAGTTCACAGAACAATTCTACCGCTTTAGGCAAATCTGGCTGACTTTCCATCAAATTGGCCATGCCAGCGTAAGGCGAACCACTCAACAGCGAGGAAATCAAGACCGTTGTACAAGCATCCTCATCCGTCAACTTGGATTTTGTAAAAGCCCTGAACTCCCTATCAAAAATATGCAGATATATCGACCTAGTATTCATCGAAAAGTTTCAATTGATTATCGGGCTCCACTTCACCCCCATACTCAATTAATTTTTTCAAATCGTCCTTCTTGATTTGATGTGCATGTATTTCTGGTTCAAAAACGGCATCCTCAACTGAAATCTCTTTGATTTCTGATGCAAAAGTTGCGATATTGAAAAATCTGACAGGTTTGCCTTGCCTGATGCAACTGAATATTTCGAACAAAACGCCATCGGAAATCGGACCGAAAACCCATAATTCATCACACCTTGAAATCATTTCATTATTACCGTTTCTAACAAGTCCCCGGTCAACCCTATCATTCAAGAAATAGCCAAATGTTCGGAATGGATTAACTGGGATACATTCATTATTAAACACATATTCACAAACCGCATCCCTACAAAAGAACCATTGCTTCGATTGGGCAGTAAAAATCACCTTACGCCCTGTGCTAGCACTCACCTTTATGTGAAATTGTTTCATCAACTCATGCTCATATTCAGCCAAATAGCAGCTTATCGAATTGGCAACAAAAGAACCACTCACAAATGCGGGTAGTAACCCCCTGAACAATCCAGTTGAATCGCCAGCTAACCAAATACCACTCTTTTCCACTCTAAGATTATCATCAAGCATCGGAAAAAAACCAAAGCGCTCAAATTCAGGAAAATAAACAACACTCCCCGAAGAGGCAGCCATCTTAGGGAATTTATTCTTAATGAAACTCCGTATAATATCATCCACCTCTTTAGAAAGTACAACGTCTTTTTTCGACAAAAAATGTATCAAACTGATAGTTTCACTTTTTTTGTCTTGCAAATCACTTTTAAGTTTCTCATCAATTATTTCTACAGGAATGGTAACAATGAATCCAATATTAGTCATCTCTGTCGCCTTAAAATCGTTCGATGTGCCATTATGGCTAACAAAACCATCCGAACAACTTTCCAGCACTCTTCCCCCCTTGCAACAACAAAAAGTTCTTATTTCATAATCTCCAACTTTTTCAATCAGTTTTATGTCTTTTTGAGGGTTGTCATAAAAATCAAAAGCAATGCTAGGACATTCTACTCGTATACCAACCTCATATCTGCCATATTGCTCATATTGCAAACCACTTATCCTGTTCTGTAAAGCTTCAAATTGATGCTTACCTCCAGCCAAAACCACTGTATGACTACGATAAAAAGAATCAACCGAATTATTTTTTGCGACAACCTCAAATGCATTGTTTTTACACGTAATCCTTACAACATTACTATCTGCCAGGACATTATCTGGTCCAATTGTTTGTATAAGCTTAAACGCAATCATCATGCGTTGTTCCTGGCTTAAAATAAATGAGTCATACTTTTTCTCAACAAAACAGGATTCATTGGGAGTAACTTCAGTCCATTCATCAGAAAATGCAGGAAGATTAACATTAAAAATATTCAAAAAATCAGCAACCTCTTTATAACCTTCCTTCAAACCTTCTTTTTCTAGCCTCCATAAACGGGTTGCAGAAGGAAACAATGACACCTTGCCATCAGAAAAAAGCCCCGAACCTCCTACTCCATTCGCTACATCAAATGGATTATCATGATTGCGCTCATAAAACTGGTGACCGCGTTCCACTACAAGAACCTTTCTTTTTTGTAGTTTAAGACAATACGCTGTCATCAGCCCTGATACACCTCCTCCTATTACAATAGTATCATAAACCATAAACATTATAGATTAATTATTTTAATCCATACTTAAAAAAATACCTCCTCGGCCAAAACAAATACCTACAAAACCGCCACACGCCTTTCAAAACTGCTGTCATTTCCAACTACACCTTCTCAAAGTAAGTATCCGGCTTGTCGGGGTCAAAGATCTCATTGCAGTACATCACCGTGACGAGGTTTTCTGTCTCGCTGAGGTTTATGATGTTGTGGGTATAGCCCGGGAGCATGTGGATGCATTGGATGTTGTCGCCACTCACTTCAAATTCAATCACCTTGCCTTCGGGGTCGTTGAGGTTGCGCTCTTGGATGAGACCGTGGCCGGAGACGACAATAAAGAACTCCCATTTGGTGTTGTGCCAGTGCTGTCCTTTGGTGATGCCGGGCTTGGAAATATTGATCGAAACTTGGCCGCAATTAAGAGTGTGAACCAACTCGGTAAACGACCCACGGTCATCGACATTCATCTTCAACGGAAATGCCACCTTCTCTTTCGGGAGATATGAGAGATACGTAGAGTAAAGTTTCTTGGCAAAACTGCCATTCGGAATCTCCGGTATAGTAAGAGTCTTGGGCTGTTCCACAAAGCTTTTAAGCAGGTCGACAATACCGCCAAGAGTAATCTTGTGCGTTACTGGACAATAGCAATACCGACCATCCTCCTTAGGAAGCACATCCAGACCCTCGAACTCACAATGGTGCTCTTTGCCTACCAAGCAAGCAATCATCTCGTCTACGAGGTCATCGATATACAGCAGTTCCAACTCTACGCTGGGGTCATTCACCGTATAAGGCAGGTCGTTTGCAAAAGCATTGCAAAAAGTTGCCACAGCACTATTATAGTTGGGGCGACACCATTTGCCGAATAGGTTCGGGAAGCGATACACCATTACGCGAGGTCTTAAACCCTTTGAACCCTTAAACTCTTGAACTGCCGGAGCGAGAACTTCCTGTTCGTAGCGAAGGAACATGTCCTCCCCTGCCCTCTTGCTACGTCCATACTCACTATTACCGAAACGGCCAGTCAATGAGGCTTGCTGACTAGAACTAAGCATTACAGGGCATTTATTGCCATGCTTCTTCAAAGTGTCGAGCAGCGTTGAGGCAAAGCCGAAGTTGCCCTGCATAAACTCCTCTTGATTCTGAGGACGGTTCACGCCGGCAAGGTTGAACACAAAGTCTGCCTCTGCACACCATTGATCCAACTCCTCTGGTGTGGAATCCAAATCATACTCAAAGATTTCTTCAATCTTCAACTCAGGGAAGCGTCTATCTTTATTATCGCGAATGTTCTTGAGGGCAGCACATAAGTTTTTGCCCACGAAACCTTTCGCTCCAGTAACTAAAATCTTCATAATTCTTCGAATTTCGCAGATTACGCTGATTGTCTTTGATCTCGCAGATTAGAGTCCATTGGCTCTGCGATAAATAGATTTTTCAATGTTCTCTGTCTCAAAATTAACCAATAGTCCCAACTTCAAACCAGTCATTTTCAAGTAGGTCATCAGTTGCTTGAACCATATTTCATTTATATGTGATACCGCTTTCAGCTCAACAATGACTTTTTCCTCAACAAGCATATCTATACGATAAGCTTTCTCTACTTTTACCCCATCATATATCATAGGTAGATACACTTGAGTCTCAACTTTACATCCAGTCTTCTCGAGCTCAATCTTAAGAGCAGCCTCATAAGCACTCTCTAACAATCCTGGTCCAAGATTGTTGTACACATTGAATATTGCACCTCGTATCTTATAAGATATCTCGTTCTCCGTCATATCTGCGAAATCTGCAATATCAGCGG
>Ga0247611_10010185_pt1 | contig 11096 bp, 20 predicted proteins | sample 177DNAGHGhighgp2_FD_192422 | JGI IMG/M metagenome (GOLD analysis project Ga0247611, IMG submission 192422) | Sheep rumen microbial communities from Palmerston North, Manawatu-Wanganui, New Zealand - 1770 DNA GHGhigh gp2 | ecosystem: Host-associated > Mammals > Digestive system > Stomach > Rumen... | reverse complement strand
AAAGAGCGGACTTGGATAGAATCAGCATTATAACTCATTCATATCTCCTTTATTTTTAATTTATATAATAATTTTACGTTATTTTTCTTTTCTAGTCAAGTAAATTCCTAATTTTATTACTTATTTTCTCTAATAAAATTATTAATCATAGTTTTATATTTCTTTTCCATTTTATTACAGTGTTGTATAGCTTCATTATATTTTTCTTTTTCAGCTTTTAAATCTTCTTCTAACTTATCAAAAGCATGAAAAGCATCTTCATATGCTTCTAAATAATAAAGTGTATCCCAGTCTCTTTGTTCACTCAAACAAAAATTATCTTCATGATCTATAGGGATTTTATAATAAGGACATTCTTTACAATTCATTTCTTCGCATAAGCGATATGCCTTAATTACTTCTTTTAATGTTTTCATATTATTTACTATTCCATACTATTTTTTAAATTTATTTCTTGTAGATTAAAAATTAATTTAGGAAAAATTTTTAAAAATTTCTCATAGCTCTTCAGATAAAGAAGAGTAGCGTCTACTAGTTCTTTACTTGAAGAGCTATAAGACTCTTTCTCTATTTTATCTATAGTTTCAGATAGGGTTAGCATTTTTCATTTTATACCTTTTTCTCTTATATTTTTCAATTCTTTTAAATAAGTTAAAAGACGCATATGAAAACTTAAACACTCAATATTGCTTATATCTTGTACTTCTGAGAATAAACTTGAATTTTTAGATAACTGTCTTACTATTTCTTCAAAATATTCAATAGTTTCTTCAAGTGTTTTAGGCCATATAATTTTAGTATTTATTTTATTTTCTATCATCTTCTCTTTCCATTTTTTCACCACAATTAGGACAAAATTTGTGTTCTACGCAATGCCAATCTTCATATGATTCTGAGCCACCAACAAAAATATGTCCAGTTCCTTCTACATATTTAACTTTAGTCCCACATTTAGGACATTTTTCATTAAAATAATCAATTTTAATTGGTTTCATTATCAACCTCACCTGGTTCAAAATAATTTACTCGTTCTAATTTTTCTTGTTCATTCATGACAATTTTTCCTTAACTTCATTATAATTTTCTCTTACATTATAATCCCCTTTATTAGTTACTATTCTTGTGCAGGGATTACCATAACCTCGAAAACTACTAAAAAATTGTAGAATTTCATTTTTTCTTATTGATACTGGAATGGTTTGTAAACTATATGAATCTTGTGTGTAGCCATTAAATTCAATAAAACTATTCTGTTTATATTTTCTTAATTCATCTAGCCAAATGGCTAATTGAGAATATTGTTCAGCAGTATCTTCTATATCACATGTATCAGATATTTGTTTGCAATGTTCAATTGTTTGTTCCAACGTTATCATGTTTATCCCAATCTATAAAACATCCACAATAGGGACATTGTTTATATTTTTTAATTAAAATATTATTACAATTTCCGCATCTAATTGCAAAATATTTTTTAAATACCTCTAAATTTATTTCAGCATTTTCTATGTGGCAATTAAATTCTTGATCATAGTTTATTTTATATATAAAATTATTATTATTTTCATAAATAGCCATCAGTTTAGTTTGTTTCATCCAGTTTAATTCATTATTTAATTTATTAATTTCATCTTCTAATTCTTTTAAAGTTTTTTTAGAAAATTTTTCATAATTTAAAGAATTTTTATTACCAATATTTTTATATAATTTATTTATTATTTCATCTAAAATCATCATAATTTAAAACACCTCTATATATACTATATGGAATATAAAGGTACACTAATCTTTTAATTTCATTTTCTTTTATTTGATGTGATTCAAAAAAACTTTTCCTATATTCAAATAAAGAACACATTTTTTCTTTTTCAATAATAGTATAAGTAAAATTAATTCTTATACCATTATAAAGTTCATATTGTTCAATATAAAATTCACTAGGATTAGGGATAATTTTAGCAAAATTACTATCTTTTGTAATAACTCCATTTACATAATCCCAATATAATTCATCCATTTTGTTTTTTTAAATCCTCTATATATCCATAATTAATTTTACCAATGTAAGGAATAACTTTTATTTCTTCATATACATTACAAATATTACGTTCTTCAAGATAATCTATAAAATCTTCGATATCTATAAAATTAAAAATATCTCCATGAAATTCTTTTGGAAGATCTAATTCATCACTATACTTAGTAGAAATATCTTCAAATATATATTCTATATAGTCATAAATGCTTAATATTTCATCCCAAGGAATTTTATCTAAATATTTATAAGTAAGTTCTTTTTTTTCTTCATAGTTTTCCATTTTGTTTTCTTTCTCATTCTGTTCAATAATTTTTTTAAAATTCTTATATAACCAACAACTTTCATCTGGTCCACATACATGACACATTGCAGTTTTACATTGGCACCAATCTACAATAAAACATTCTTTGTTCATTATCCGAAAATTTTTTCATAAGTACATTCTTGTACACTAATATCATCTCTAAAACCCATAAATTTGGGATGCCGCAATCCGCCTTCATTTCCTATTTCCATTGCGGAGACAACGCAGGGCCGCATTTGATATTTTTTAGGATTTGCAAGAAAATCATCTTTTATTTCATCTGTTACTGATGAAATCCAACCAATTGGATACACTTGTCCATCTTTATATACACCAATTTCGAAGCTACCCGGAATATTATAATAATGTCCTTTTGTGACAGGAATAATTGTAGCTCCTTCACAATATTCTTTATAATGTAATCCTACAGGCAGTTTTTCTCCTGTAAATTCATTTTCCCATAATTCCCAAATATCTTCATATTTACCAGTATATCTACGAATAGGAGGTTTAGCTACACCTGTAAAAAATACATCAATATCTTTCAATAATTCTTTCTTAATCTTAATGGTGTCATAAGCAGGAGTTCTTTTTTCATATACAGGGCAACTTTTCTTTGTAATTACAGCTCCTTCTTCACCACTTTGTAGCCAATCTTCAATATTATTCCAAAGTTCTTCACCTTCACTATATTCTGCAAAAGTAATATATTCGTTAGCTAAGGTTTGCCGCAATTCATTAAGTTTAGCTACTCTCTTTTCAATACCCCAATCAAAATATTCTTCTCCATTCCAAGCCCAAATGTCAAAAATATAAAACATAAGTTTATTTTTCTTTTGCCGTTCAAGGGCTTTAGGAGTAAGACAACGCATAATACTACCTACTTCACTGGCATTGGAGTTTTCTTTAAGATAAATTTCTCCAACCAGAATACTATTATCAGGCACAACCTTATTCAACCATTTTGCAATATGAGGTACTTTATCAATTTTATTAGCAAAAGTACCATCTACACAACGAGTACGACTTAATAACCCAATATTAAGGTTTTGCCGCACATATCTAGCATGTTCTCCATCTACTTTTCGTGCACCAATATAAGCTCCTGATTTAATAAGCATTTCAGTTTTTTCTTTTGTATTAAATTTAGTATTTTTTGGATAACTCCAATATTTCATTACTTCCATTTCAAAGTAGTTCTTTGTTGCAGAAATCTCTGGCATATTTTTTTAAATCCTTTAATTCTTTATCATTATTAATATAATATTCATAAGCATCAATATTAGTATCACAAAGATAATCTGAATCATTATTATAATTCTTTTCAAGTTTGGAACTCATATAAATAGTGATACAACGAATATTATTATCATGACAATACTCTTTCATTCGTTCAATTTCTTCCCATTCACGTGAATGAATAAGCTGAATACCACCAATAAATTCTAAATTGGCTTTAAAAACATCAAAAGTATAATCATAACATTTGTTTAAAAGTTGTTTAAACTTACTGAGAAATTCTCTATCAGTATTACTCCATTCTCCATCTGGGTCATATTCTCTTCCAAGAAGTTCTTCTAACACTTCTTTTTCACTATCTATAGTTGACCAAGTGTAACATTGTTTATTAAAATCTTCTGCCCATTCTTCAACGTATTTACAAAAAGTATCTTTACCACTACGTGGTTTACCATTTATAATAACAACAATATCACTCATATAATTTTACTCCATCATTAGCTAATTTATCAGCCATTTCATTTCCTCTATTTCCACTGTGTCCTTTAACTTTTTGAAAATGAAAATTAGGCTGCTCAAAAATTACAATAATTTTTTCCCATAATTCTTTATTTTTAACAGGTTCTTTTTTAGAAGTCAACCAATTATTTTTTACCCAACTATAATACCATTTTTGTTCATAACAATTTATAATATAAGCTGAATCTATATAAAAATTAACTTTATTCTTATCATTATGATATAAAAGAAGCCATTCTACAGCTTTAATAAGAGCTGTCATTTCCATAATATTATTTGTAGTTTGTTTTTCTCCACCACATAATTCATATGCAAAAAATTCAGGTTCTTCTTTATCTTTCCAAAAATTTTTTACTTCTATATATACACCCCAACCACCAACACCAGGATTGCCTTTACAGGCGCCATCACACCAAATATTTATTTCTTTATCAAGAAACTTCGCCATTTTGCTCCTTACTTACAATATATTCTTTACATTCTTTTTCAGCTTGTTCGGCACTATATGGACAAAATATATTTGTTTTTCCATCAAGTTGATATTCCGCTTGCCGAAAAAGACAAATTTTTTGCATATTTTGCAAAAACATAAAGTTAGCTAAAGTTGGCGGATTTTCTTGCCAATAGCAAAAATTATCCATATTCAACTCCATTTTAATTTTATAATAATATTATAAGCTATATTTCTTATTATGTCAAAATAAAAAAGGAGCTGTTAACCAGCTCCTTTTGGTTGAGTTTGTTGTTGTACTATTTGAGCTGTTGCGGCAACTGTTTCTGAAATTGACTTTGTTGCAGCTTCGGCTGTTAATTTACTTCTTTTTATAAAAGAAAGTATTCCCAACTCACCAGTAAGAAAAGTAAATACTCCTATATTTATATCTGAAGGCATTGTAACTCCTCGTTTCCATAGCATAACAAAATTAGTTATAATATATATTATAAATAATAATATATCAAGGATTACAATTGTTTTAGAAAATTCACTTTTTCTTTTAAATATTCGCGCCATTATTTATCTTTTCCTAAATCATGTTCTATAATATCAATTCTTTGATGAGCTTTTTCGACTTTATTGTCAATTAAAGGCAATTGTTTTGTAATATTTTCAATATTTTGTTGATTATGTTCAAGAGTTGTCACTCTTTCAGTAAGATTATAAATACGTTCATTCATAATCTTATTATCTTCAACAATTCGTTCTAGATTTCTATTCATTTCTTTAAATAAAAATCTATTTTCACCTTTTTCAATACTTTCTTCTTTTATAGCATTAATGAGTTCTTGAGTTTCTTTATCTCTGGCTTTTTTTATATTTGTTGTATTATAAATTACACTAAATAACAAACTAAAAAAAGCTATACCAATTGAAATATAAGAGGAAATATTCATTTTTCTCCTTTATTTAATATAAAGCAACACCACTTTTTATATCATTTTCGATAATTTCTTTTGGAAGTCTATCACGTATTTCTTTAAATTCTTTTTCTCCACCATAAGTTTCATTTTTAATTTTTTGTATAAATTCTTTAAAAGTTATATCTGGAATAACGTTAATAAGACTTTCCCCAACATACATCCGCTGTACGGTATACATTTCCTTTAAAATTTTATCATCAATATCTTCTTCTATTTTTTTATAACATTCATTATAAAATCTTTTAGCGTTAAAAAAACATTGTTCAGAAAAAATTGGTTTTCTTTCTAAACATTCAATATAAGTAAAATATTGATTTATCATTTGCTCTACAGTAAATTTTACAATATTACCATTAAAGGGATTTTTCTTTTTACAAAAACGAATAGCATTTATAGCAGCAACAGTTGCACCCCATTGACATAAATCGAAATTATATTGAGGAATACCATCTTCACTATCTTTCCCTATTCTAGTAATAGAATGTTCACTTCCAGTTCTCCAAACATAGACAGGTTCTTCTATTACTGCTATTATAAGTGGACTATCTTCTACTAACATGCGTATTTTCCAATTCATTTCACCGTCTTCCCGGAACTTTTAATAAATATCGTTACTATTTATCGCCATCAAGGCCTCTATCTTTCGATACGAGTTAAGACTATATCTTCATATTATAATATATGTTTGCTTTTTCAACTATACTTATAGCTTACTTCCATTAAGGAATAGTCGTTGAACCTTTAATCAATATAAATCAAATGTAATTTCTTGTTTATATTTCTTTACTTGGCTGCTGGTTGTTCAATTTTATAACATTATAAACTCTAAGAAGTTTCCAGCATTTTAGCAAATTTATTTTATACATTACTGTATAAAGCCACAGAATTTTATGGCCCTTAATTCAGAAAAACCAATTCCATTATCTTTTAAAAATTTAGTATTATATAATCTACCAAAAACCCAAGGATGTGTAATATCATTTCTAGGAGCTAAACGAATTTGAGGATTGTCCTCAATTTCTTGTAAAAAAGCTCCTTGGACTTCTATAATATCTCTATTTTCTTTTGTAACTTTAAATAAAGATTCTAATGCAAATGGAGTATAAAATACATCATCTGCATCTATAAAAGTTATCCATTTAGTTTTACAATTTTCTAAACATCTTTGTCTGGCTAAACCTGGACCTGTATTTTTAGTACATGGCAATATAGTTATATCAAGATGTGGATAAAATTGTTTAATAAAACTATAGTCATCAGTTGGGAAATCTGAAGCTATTATAATCGACACATTTTCAATAATAGATTGTATAGATATTGAAGCTATACAATCTTGAATATGTTGCTCAGCTTTAAAAGCTGGTATTCCTACTGTAATTTCTTTCATTTTAATTTTCTTTCTTTATAAATTATTATATACATAAATATTAAACAGTAAATTTCTTACTCCATTATCAATTGCAGTCCAAGTTATAGGTTGCCGTCCAATACTAGTACTATTATAACGAAACCAATTAACAGCATCATTTATTGTACCCCCATTTGCCGATACATTTTTATTTATATAAATATTTAATCTATTAAAAGATGAACCCGCTGTTTCCTTTGTTTGATTAAAAAAAATTGCGTTCATCATAATGCCAGCATTATAAAAATAAAAATTCCCATATGGTCTTACATTACCAAAAGCATAATTTGCATATACTCCATAAAATCTAAAATTTGGAGCATAATTGCAATTAAAACAATTTTCATAACAATGCTCTATTCGTTCAGTTTTAGTGCTTACAGGTGCTATCTCTCCAGTTAAATTTGAACAATTATAATAAGTAGATGTCATATCAATAGCATTAGGTGCATAAGTCGGATGACCATTTAAATTAGTACAATTTCCATAGGTAGCATATAAATTTGTAACATAATCACCATGCATTGGAGTACCAGTTATATAACCACAATTTTGATAAGTATATGCCATATTAAATACATAATACATTGTTGGAGGCGTACCCCAAATAGAGGTATTATTAAAAGCATAATAAGCATTAGAAACTTTTAAAAAATTAAGATTACTTATATTTCCAGTAATTCTTCGTTTATTAGAATAATCCCCCCATCCTGAAAAAAAAGCTAAATTTTTAACGTAATTAAAACCTAAATTTTCAATACTAAAACCCACATCAGGACTAAAAGAAGAACTGTCTGTTTTTAAAAAACTATAACAATTTTCATATAAATAAATATAATCACATTCAGTGTTTATATAACCATTATTATAACTACTACTCCAAATATATCCATCAGAATTACTAGTATTAATAATATAAGAATATCCTTCGGCAGTATTATATCTTATATTATATATATTGTTAATATATCTATTAATATATCCAACTTTTCTTTTTATCGCACTACTATAAAATAATTTAGCTTGTCCACCTACTCCAATATAACCTTTTGTTACTTTTTTAGCTTGACCACCAACGCCAATATATAGGTTATTAACCTTTTTAGCCGTTCCATTTCCTATATATAATACTGCCATATTTTATCCTTCATACACTAATAAAATTTTTCCAGTATCTAAAGAGCTACCAGCGCCAGGATCAGTAGTTTGATAGGTGTAATCTGGACGAATTGCTATACTAGTAATACCTAAATTAGTTCTTGCCATTGCAGCAGTTGCTGCTCCAGTACCACCATATTCTAATGCTAAAGGATTGGTTAATTGTAAAGTTTTAGCAGATAGAACATTAGGTATAATAGTATTTCCTTCATTGTCTAATAAATAAAGTCTATTTTTTACACTTTCACCATTCATTTGTATAGCAGAAATACTTTCATCACCATTGTCACCAGTTATTAATTGTAAATAACCACCATCTGTAATTGTAGCTCCACCTACAATCTTAGCGTAATCAGAAGTACCAGTAGTAAAACTTATTTCTTTAGTACCGACTCCACTATCACTAAATAATAAATTCCCAGTTAACGTACCTCCAGTTAAAGGTAAATAATTACCCTCAGCACTAGAACCAGGTTCACCTTTAGGACCTGTTGGTCCGACAGGACCTTGTTCACCAGTATCACCTTTTGGACCAGTCGCTCCAGTCGGACCTGTAGCACCTGTTGGCCCAATTGGACCTGTAGAACCAGTTGGCCCTTGTATTACTTGTGCATCAGATAAAGTACTAACATAAGTAAATGAACCTTCGCTATTTTTTATATATAGCTCTGCTTTTTCTACTCCATCAGAAGTATAAGCTACCATAACAAATGCTCCCTCTTCTACATTAGCAGCATCACTATTCATAGCGCTTATACTATTATATGTTTTTCTAATACTAAAATCTTTACCTGTAGGACCTGTCGCTCCAGTAGGACCAGTGCTTCCTTTTTCTCCAGTTGGACCAATTGGTCCAGTGTCACCTTTTGGACCTTGTATAACCTGTGTATCAGATAAAGTAGAAATATAACTAAAAGAATTTTCACTTTTTATATATAGTTCTGCTTTTTCTACTCCTTCAGAACTATAAGCTGCTACGACAAATTCTCCTTCTTCAATATTAAGTAAATCACTTTGCATTGCAGCTATACTATTATAGACTTTTTTAACGCTAAAATCTTTACCAGTCGGACCTTGTGGACCTTGTGGACCGACTTTACCAGTTGGACCTTGAGGACCTTCTGGACCTTGTAAGCCTGTTGGACCAATTGGAATACCAAAAGTGAAAGTAAAATTTTTAGCTGTATTTGGACCATTTACCTCAACAGAAGCCGAAGGATTATCTCCTGCTTGCAAATAAATAGCCGAAGCAGATATTTCTCCAAAACCTGCTGATTCTCCAGAAGGACCGGGCATTCCACTATTACTAGATTCGACTAATTTCATCCAATAGGTTTCATCTGTAATATTTATGTTAACAGGAACTTCTTTTTTAGCGATATAACTTCCTTGTATTCCATTTTGACTATAATATACTACATCTAAAAAGTTATAAGAATTATTAATATCCCAATTACCTTTTGGTATAATTGTAACATGTCCTAATGCAGTTCTATTCATAATATTAGCTCCAAATCTCCTGACGAGTTAATTTCAAATTCTGGACCCTCATAAGTTGCAGTAGTCTTACAATATAAAATTCCATCAGATAAATCAATTTCAAAAGTAGCATATTGTATATTACCAGTAGGACCTGTAGGTCCAGTCGCTCCTGTTTCTCCTTTATCTCCTGTCGCTCCTTGAGTTGTAGAAGTCATTATTTGCCAATATTCAGTATTTGTAACAGGAGTATTAATAGGAACTTCTTTTTTAGCAATATAACTCATACCTTGATAATATACAATATCTAATTTTTTATAAACTATACTATTATCCCAAGTACCACATGGCATTGGAACTATTCTACCTATAACTGTACTACCCGTTGCCATTTAATGATACCTCCAAGTGCCCCGAATCAGTTAAATGAAATTGAGGGCCTTCATATTCATAATCGGCGTACATGATAAGTTCTCCTGTTGATATATCTACATCAAAAAAAACCGTATGCATGTCGCCTTTTGGACCTGTGGGGCCAGTAGAACCTTGCGGCCCAGCTGTACCTTCACCTCTCATATATGCACTGAATTTTGGCATTTTTTCTTCCTTTCAGTTTATATACAAAAAAAAGAGTGCTAGATGTTGTTCTAGCACTCTTTCATAAACGTTACATATTCTTCAATCTATTAATAGCAGATTGAAGCACTTCACGCTCTTCTTGTGAAGAAGCATCATCCATAAGTTTTTCAAATTGCTGAACCATATGAGATTTTCCTTCATCGCGGCTATATCTACGTCCAGGATAACCGCCATCGGAATATCTACGACCAGAATAACCATCATCATATGCACCATCAGCATATCTGCCCATACTATCACGTCTTCGAGCGCCACTATATCCATCATTATAAGAATATCCGCTATCATCCATCGCCATGACAGTGACAATAGATTTAATAGAATGAGTAAGCTTGTCTATAACTTCGATATCACCAGCAGAGAGTTCTCTCTTATCGGCAATTTCTTCAAGTTCCTTACAAAGTTTCTTTTTTAAATCATAGAAAAAATCCATTTTCACCTCACATAATCATGCAATTCTAGATACGGTTAAATTAGCATTTTGCATTTCGATAACAGGGGTCGGTGTTGCTGTTGGATCATCGTCACCAGAAACATAGCGAACAGATAAAGTGAAACAGCAACCACGAGGTACAGTAATTATAGCTGTACTAGTAACATTGCCATAAGTGTCTACTGCGGCAGGGACATAAATTGCACGACTCGTTTGACGTGGTTCTCCATTCACTGTTAAAGCAATAGCGATTGGACCAACAGTTCCACCAGTAGGAATAGCAATATTACCGTTGAATACGACTTGATATCGAGCAAAACAGTTCTGAGTATTGCCACGCAGAATAAAAATTCCAGTTTCATCTTCGTGATAAATATTACCACGAGTGCATGGAATAGATGCTGTAAAAATTGCAGGTTGATTCAGAGCAATAGTCTGAACTGCATTAGCAAGATATTCT
>Ga0247611_10010184_pt1 | contig 11096 bp, 9 predicted proteins | sample 177DNAGHGhighgp2_FD_192422 | JGI IMG/M metagenome (GOLD analysis project Ga0247611, IMG submission 192422) | Sheep rumen microbial communities from Palmerston North, Manawatu-Wanganui, New Zealand - 1770 DNA GHGhigh gp2 | ecosystem: Host-associated > Mammals > Digestive system > Stomach > Rumen ... | reverse complement strand
CGGAGTGGTATCAGTCCATCTGTTACACGGTCTTGGACCAACGGCTCGATACACTACGTGACGAACAGGAAGACAAGTTGCTCGATGATCTTGTTTATATGTTTCGCTCTTGTGAAAAATATGCCGATATTTCCAGAAAGACAGATGAGTCCGACAAGAGCGATGCTTACTCTTTCGACATGATGACAAATCGCGGCACTGATATTCGTACGCAGACCTATATCTTGCCAGAGAAGGACAAACAGCAGGCCGCTAACTTGGAGGAACAAATCAACAAACTGCTTTCTGCTTCTGATGAAAATATTGGAGTATGCACTTTGTTGGCAATACTTAATAAAAGATTAAAATAGCATTGAGATATGATAAAGGAAATATCGATTAAAAACTACAAGTCCGTAGTAGACGTGAGTATACCACTTAGAAGATTCAATCTTCTGATTGGTGCAAATGGGTGTGGCAAATCCAATATCCTTGAGGGGATTGCTTTAGGTGCCGCTGCCAGTGCAGACAAACTGGACTATGAGTATTTTGCTAATCGTGGAATACGAGTTACTGATCCTGATTTCATGCTACCTGCATTTGAAAATGTCAATGCAGATAAAATACATGTTTCTGTATCGAATGAAGAAGGAATTGACTCTATTTTCGACATTCACTATAACAGCGAAGCAAAACCAGCACGTTGGGAAGATGACTCTATTAGTTTTAGCCAGGTAGCATCATATATAAAAAAGGATGGCATAAGAGCACAAGAGTTAGTAAAAATGCTTGATGGAGCAATCCCAGGATTTACAAATGATACTAATTTAAATATTAGAGTAAAACGAATTGGGGAGCAGCTTTATGTTATCCCATCTACCCCAGAATTGTATTCTTTTCTCATTTACTCGTTAGAAGAATCTAAATTACGTAAAGCAGATGATTCTAACAGAACATTTCCACTAGGACTTCATGGGGAAGGATTATTCGCATATTTAAAGAATCTCTCTCAGCAACCTTATAGTACAGAAATAATTGATGAAATAAAGGATAATTTAAGAATACTCGATTGGTTCGGAGACATGCAAATACCATCCAATCAATTATCTAATGAGTTTAGTATTAAACTTAAAGATAGCTATATGTCTGAAACACTTAACATGTTCGACCAGCGTAGTACCAATGAGGGATTTCTTTATTTACTCTTCTACCTAACCCTTGTTATATCCGACGAAACGCCTAAGTTCTTTGCTATTGAGAACATCGATACAGCCTTCAACCCCAAACTCTGCCGCGAAGTGGTACGCCGTTTGATAGAACTGGCCCGGAAGCACGATAAACAAATTATTGCCACCACGCATAATCCTGCTGTCTTGGACGGACTTGACCTACACGACGAAGAGCAGAAACTAATGGTTGTACAGCGTTCCGTCGACGGATATACGAAGGCGAGGACTTTGAACAATAAAGATATTGTAAAGAGTGACCTACCTCTGTCACAGTTATGGCTACGTGGTTTTATTGGCGGATTACCTAACAACTTCTAAAGTGCAGTAGTATGGCATCATTTGCAATTATCTGTGAGGGAATATCCGAGAATCTTTCCCTACATGCTATCATAGAAAAGATGAGTCAGACAGACTCGTACTTTGCAGACTTACAGCCTAGGACTGAAATGAGTCATGGTCACGCCGTTCAGGAAGGTTCTGGTGGTTGGACAGAAGTGCTTTCTCATTGTAACACAGAAGAATTTAGACGGGCATTGCAAAACAACGACTATCTTGTTGTCCAAATAGACACTGACAGATGCGATGAACAGCCTTTCGGGATTAAGAAAGTTGATGAAAGCAATCAGCCTCGTCCTGATGCAGATGTATATAATGACATCATTGCACGTCTTTTGCAGGATGTTGATAACGATTTTTATGAAGCAAACAAGGAGCGCATCATCTTTGCCATTTGCTTCGACGAAATAGAATGTTGGTTCCTACCTTTGTTCTATTCCGATAAGCGGGCTTGTGCAACCACAGGCTGCATCAACAAACTCAATCTGGAACTTAAAAAAGAGAAAGGAGGCTATTATATACCAGAGGATGGCAAGAATGGTGCCAATGCAAGAAGCACGTACCAGTTTATTTTGAAGAAGATAAAGCGGAAAGACATTCCACGTATATCTCAATACAACTATGGTTTCCAAAAGTTCGTAGAACAGATGGATTCCGTTAAAGAAGGATTTGAAGGATGACCCGATAAAACCATTCTTTGACCCGATAAAATCATTTGCTGACCCGATAAATTGGAGAGAAAAAAAAGAAGGTGCTATCATTCGTGTTGGAAGCAATAAGACTGGACACTGGGAAATAAACAAAGAAAAGACTTATGGATAAAAAGACATTAGAATTTGTGACATATTGCATCGGAAAACTTTCCGCACTGCTTCAACTGCCACAAAAAGAAATATACAAACGTCTGAAGACATCGGGCATATTGTATGACTACATCGTACCCTCATACGATGTGCTGCACACATTCAGTTCCCGCTATCTGATGGAAGATCTAACCGAGTATATGAGGGAGAAAGGAGTGCTGCCCAAAACGAGACAGAAGAAGATTAATCTATGAAGGTAAGACATATATTAGGCATATCAGGCGGTAAGGATAGTGCAGCACTCGCCATCTATCTGAAGCAGAAGTACCCGAATTTGAAAATCGAGTACTATAATTCAGATACGAAATGTGAATTGGAGGAAACAGAGAAACTTATAAACAATTTGGAGGCCTATCTTGGTAAAATAGTAAGGCTGAAAGCTGCAGAAGAATCAGTCATTGATAATCCGTTTGAGCATTATCTGAAAGCGATGGGTGGTTTTCTGCCTTCGCCACAGGCCCGTTGGTGTACCAAGAAGATGAAACTCGACAAATTCGAGGAATATGTGGGCGATGACTATGCCGTGTCGTATGTTGGCATCCGTGGCGATGAAGACCGTGACGGCTATATCTCTTCTAAGCCCAACATCCAAGCCGTGTTCCCATTCCGTAAGAACATCTGGAGCATTGATGTTATCAATAAGTTCCTGCATAAGGAGAACTTGGAGCAGATAGTGGATATATACGAAAGGCTTACTCCAGAAGGATTCCTGCGTGACGAGATTATAGAGACGGTGAAGAAGCCTATTACCAAGCAGTTCTATTACTCGAAGAAGATGAACGCCCTGCTTGACTACGACGTTCGTCTGTTCAATCATGCCGTGTTCGATTTCCTGAAAACCACCGATTATCCTGTGGGCAAACTCGACTCATTCCCCTTGCTCGACAATACCGATGTACTTGTGAAGGACGACATCTTCCGTCTGCTGCGTGAAAGCGGCGTGGGTGTACCGGCCTACTATGAAGAAATTCCCTTCGAAGTGGATGGTCAGACGGGCACCTATTGCCGCAGTCGCTCTGGCTGCTATTTCTGTTTCTTCCAGCAAAAGATAGAATGGATTTGGCTCTATGAGCAGCATCCCGACCTCTATGCAAAGGCGATGGAGTTTGAAAAAAATGGTTATACCTGGAATCAGAACGAAAGCCTTGCTGACCTGATAAAACCAGAGCGTATCACTCAGATAAAATTAGATATTATCAAGAGACAACAAGAGAACAAATCCAACAACAAGGGAAACACTCTTGTTGATATACTTGGTGACGATATAATGTGTACTAATTGTTTTATTTGATAAGCGTATGAAAGATGTTCTTAATTATCTAATAGACAATTGCATTGAAAATGAATCATCCTTAAAAGCTTTTAAAGGAGAGATATTCTTTTCAATGGAGTATTTCCATATTATATTTACACTAAAAGATGATGATCCATTATTGTCTGAAACAGACGATTCATTTATTAGTCTTGAAGACATTGATGTAACAAACATTGGCATTTCTTCTATCAAAAATATCTGTATTCAATACGGTTCTTATTTGTATAAGGAAGATGGCAAAGATAAAGTAAGTGAAATGATTCCATATACTTTTATAGCTAATAAATTGATGGCTGTCATTGAATCCAAATTCCCCCAATCTGTGAATGACTATCATATAGGGGCATATTGCGTTGACGATTCTTGTAGCATGTGCGATGATGTTTGGGAATATGGCTTTATATTTACCATCAATAAGGCTTACTGGTCAAATCTTGATTATTTCCTGTATCTAAATCATGTAATAAAAAAGTTTTCTGGTATTAAACTGCCTTCCTATTACTCAATAGATTATAGCATATCTGATGACTATGAAATTAGCATATTACCTTCAAATACAAAATGTAGACGTCTTGGGTACCTAAAGTTGATGCTTCAGATGCTTCAAGAGCGCCCTAAGACACCTGTAATATCATTCTTTAACAATTTTGAGAAATATGTGCAATCCTATGCACATATTCTATTATCATACAAAAACAAAAAAGGTGTTGTTGTTGAAACTAAAACTGGTAATTCTGCAAAACCTTATGTAGAGTTAGCTGAAAGTCTCGGATTGATTCATAAGACAGAATCTTACTACGAGTTGGGCAAAATGGGAAGAGCATATTTGGCAATAAAGAAGGCTGTAAGCATAAGTGATGATAATCCTTTTCACCTGTCCGATTTTGAGAGGGCTTTCTTCCTTGAGCAAATATTGAAGAAAGATTATCTCTATACATATATTATTATGGAATTGATATGTAAGGAGAAATCCTCTTCATATAAAATGCTCAAACAGACTTTTCAGAAACATTTGCTGCGCCGTATATCTGATATATTAAATCAAGACGAAACAATTGACTCATCAAGACTGCTAAAATTGAAAGTCATAGAACGAAGAGTAAAGGCATGGGATAAACCTATGACTTACTTAGAGCATATTCTTATGCCTCGTATCAATTGGCTATATGATTTAGGTTTTGTTGAGTATTTAAATGCTAATAATTTTTCATTCACTCACAACGGATTAAGATGCTTTTTAAATCTTTCTGTTTGGAATGATTTAGAGATGAAATTAGTCGTAAATCCAATTAATTACCTCAATATGTATTATATTAGGATTTTTGACTATATAGATATTTGTGACGCAAAGCAATATACTTCAACTACAGAGGGAACACTTATTGAATATCTAAATCAATGCTTTGACTTATTCAGAACAATTGCTCCCAATAGAGCTACCTTTTCGTTAGCTGCAAATTATTGTAAGTATATGCTTTTATGGAATAACCGAGTAATGTTAGACCATGATGAAATCGTGGCACTATTAAATCGAGAGTTAAGTAGATACTATATTTATAAATATCAAGCCCAATATAAAGATGGCTACATTCAAAAAAGGAAATAATATGAAAACATTTGAAAACTACATGCTGAAGCTTAATCCTTTTCGTACAACGCCTGCAACTAATCCGGAAGAAATAATCTGGGCAGGCTTCAAAGATGTAAAGCAAAGGATGGAAAATCGCATTAAGAGAGCTATTAACACCCGCAATTCAAGTTTGGTTCTTAATTGGGGTGAATACGGAAGTGGAAAGACTCATGCTGCAAAATTCTTTCAGAAGAAAGATGTTCTTGCTAACTTATCTGTAGAATCGCCACTACCATATCCTTTCTTATTGAATTTCCCGCAAGGGAAAGAACCCGTTAAAGAATTATTCACTCAAGTTGTTGACAAATTGAATATTGAGGATTTGAGAGGGATATTCAATAATTGCAACACCCTTGAGGTTCTACAGCAATGTACAGATAATATATTAATTCAAAACATCATCCGTCTTCTGTTTGACGAAACAGTAGCCGCTACTCAAATGAAAGCATATCTTTATGGTAATGTTCAAATCAAATCTGATTTTATAAAAGAAGGTGTGCAACGGAAGTTGGATTCTGATAGTGATTATACAGAATTTCTTGCTGCTCTATTTACATTTATGTCCTATGAAAAGGCTAAATTCTCTTGCATCATGCTATGGATTGACGAGTTTGAAAATATGGCGTTATTAAACCTTGCCAACGTGACAAAAATGAATAATTGTATTCGTACATTGATGGACAAGGCCCCTAACAATTTGCTTATCTTCATGAATCTAACACAAACAGCAATGATGGATGTTGATGATTTAAGCGATTATTTACATGAAGCCGTTAGAAATAGGATTAAGGAAAAAATAGAACTGCCGATACCAGGAAAAACAGAGGTGAAAGAGTATCTTGAAGATTTGTTGAATAATCCTGTTTACAGGATAGGCGAACCACAAGGGTTCACTCCATTTTCAGAAGATGTGGTGAATAGTATAATTGGAGATTTAGAAGAATCTGTTTCACTACGAAAATATAACGAGATTTTTTCTCTCTTACTTGAATATGCCATGTCTGATGGGCAATGTGTGATAGATAATGAATATTATCAAAATGTAAAAAGCGATATTTTAGGCTAAAATGAATACTCCCATTGTAATAGATGCATGCTCTTTGATAAATCTTCTTCGAATAGATGAAGATGATAATTTTCTATATAAGCATCTTAAATCATTAGATGTTCATATTTCGGAGACTGTCTATAATGAAATCAAAAGTAATATCTTTAAGAACGCAATAAGTGAAACTGACGCGAAGAGAATAAAAATATTATTACCATTATTCCCTACAGTTTTCAAATTTCATCAAGACGAAGACATAAAAAAAGATGTTGGAATTCAGTATTTTGAGCAAATATTTTCCTATACAGGACACTCAAAGAAATACAATGGTGAATTAATTTCATCTGTCTTGGCATTGGGTCTAAGCCGCTACGAAGAATCTATAGTATGTTTTTTAACTGATGATTTTCCTGCGAAAAACGAGTTTAGTCAGTTCTTCTCTATACAACAAATTGGATTAATAGAGGATTCTATAGATTTACTCTTGATGCTTCATTGGTCAAAAAGTAATTTCTCAAGAAAAAAACTGGAATCCATATTATCTGATCTAAGAGCTGAATATAATAGAACTCAAAATACGTTTGTGAAGGAAATTGTAGCACTAAAAACAAATTTCAAGAAAAGTGATGCAATTAGAAAAATCATAGAAGACATTGAGGATTCTTTCTATTTTAGTAAAGATGTCGAAAAATATGAGAAAAGTTTGAGAAGTATTGAAGGCGTGAACAATAAAGATGTTAAAAAGTGTTTGTCTGTTTTCTCAAATTTGTCAAAACAACCCCAATTAGCCCAAAAAGCAACACTTGTGTTACAAGAATTAAAAAAAATGGATATATATAAACTTGTCTAGTATGCTTAAGGACGTCGTCTTTCCTCCTCATCGCCGATATAAGTCGCGAACAGAATGGGAGCCTATAGGCTTCTTTTCTGAAGCATTGTGTAATGCTACGCGATTTGACATAAAACTGGGATTCTTTTCTTCTTCAGCAATAAATGTTCTTGCTGATGGCTTTGCTGCATTTCTGTATAATGGCGGTAGAATGCGAATGGTTATTAACGACATTCTTTCTATGGATGACAAGCAGGCCATTATGGCGGGAGAATCTGATGTGACCATACCATATTTTGACTTGCAGAATCTTCAAGAAGTAAAGAATACACTATCAGAAAGGGATAAGCATTTTTTCGAGTGCCTTGCTTGGTTGATTCGGAGTGAGCGTTTGGAACTAAGAATCGTTGTGCCTAAAGATGGGGAAGGCATAGCACACTCGAAATGCGGATTATTTGCAGATGGCCTTAATCGAGTTGCATTTGATGGCTCATGCAATTTTTCCCGAACTGCGCTCATTTCGAACATTGAGAGTATTACGGCTTTTTGTGACTGGGACGGAAAGAGTGATGTCTTCAGGATTGATGATATTAGCGAAGATTTTGAACGGACTTTTTCTGGTCAAGATAATTCGGTAAACTATCTTAAAGCAGAAGAAGTAAAAGATAGTATCGCACGTAATTTTAAGGTTAAAAAAATCAGAGACCTTTTGAGTGAGGAAGTAGCCCTAATCTCAAAACGACAAATAAACAACTTCCCCAAAAGTGTACAAGTCTTTTTAGATAGAGCAAAGGCAAAAGTGATCAACCTATTAGAAAAGGCAAACGAGCATCCAGCCACATTATCACAAAAAGAAGACGAACCACGATTCCCATTTGACGAACCTCGTGAATACCAAAAGCAGGCTTACGAGAATTGGAAAGCAAATGGACAGAAAGGGCTTTTCGCTATGGCAACGGGTACAGGCAAAACGCTAACGTCGCTAAACTGTTTGCTTAATATCTACAAGAAATTCCATTTCTATAAGGCATTGATATTGGTTCCAACAATTACTTTGGTTGAACAATGGGAGGAAGAATGTCAGAAATTCAGTTTTAAGCACATCATAAAAGTTAGCTCAAGGAATCCAAATTGGAAGTCGGAAGTTGATGCTATAAAATTGAAAGAAGATTTTAATGTTGCAGATGAAGAACCCTCATTCATTATCATTGCGACATACGCTTCTTTTGCTCGTGAATCCATCTTCCGTGAGTTAGTAAGCTTTAGCAAGAAGACTTGTAGGCAGTTGTTGTTAATTGCAGACGAGGCCCATAATATGGGGGCTGGCAGAATACTGGATAGGTTGGGAGGAGTGAAATTCCTTCGCAGGATTGGACTCTCTGCAACTCCCAAACGGCAATTTGATGATACAGGAAATCATGCGATTCTTGATTTCTTTGGTTGCCACGATGGATATACTTTTGAGTATGATATGCAAGAGGCGATCGATAATGGGTTCTTATGTCGTTACCGCTATTATCCTCATCTTGTTAGACTCAATGATTCTGAAATGGCTGAGTATATGCGCATATCCCTTCAGTTGGCAAAATTCTATAACACAGATAGCGAGAGTTTTCCAAAGTCTGATGATATTTTGATGAGGCTGCTTTTGAAGAGGAAACGTATTATTCATAAAGCCAAAAACAAAGAGACTGTCTTCCGTGAGATTATTCATAACCGTTATGCAGAAAAGGGCAATTTGAAATATACTTTAGTATATGTACCGGAAGGAGCAAAGCCTGATGACAACACTTCAGATATGTTTGATACTACGGAAACAGTTGCCGATGACGATTATTCAGACAACCTCATTGACGTTTATACTCAAATTGTTCAAGATGTGAGCAAAACGACAACAGTCAAAAAGTTTACTTCTGCTGTAAAAGGCAGAAATGAAATACTTGACAAGTATGCTAAAGGAGAAATAGAGGTACTCACATCTATGAAATGTTTGGATGAGGGTGTTGATGTACCACGAAGTGAAATGGCAGTCTTCTGTGCTAGCACGGGAAACCCACGTCAATTCATTCAAAGACGAGGTCGTATCCTGCGAAAGCATCCTGATAAGCACTTGGCCATAATCCACGATTTAGTAGTTGCTCCTGAAATCAGTTCTGGACAGGAGAACTACAACATGGAGCGTAGCTTATTAAGGGGTGAACTGAATAGGGTTCGTGACTTTGCCGTTCTGTCTGAAAATGCAGATTATGCATATACAGAATTAGAAGATATTTTGACATATTATAATTTACCTTTATTCTAAAATATATGGCTTATATTACTAACAACGAAAAAATGCTTCAAGCTGTATTGCTTGATGAAAGATTAATGAAGTTTGGCGGGTATTCGCCAGCAGATATCGGCAATATCTACCAAGCATTAGATTCTGACAATTACGTCATAAATGCCGTTGCCCAAATCATAAAACGCACTAATGAAGGGGCAACTATGCAAGAGCTATGGAAAGAAATAAACACCTATTTATATAATAACGTATGATTATCAAGGAAATAAGAATAAAAAATTTCCGTAGCTATTATGGAGATAACAACCATTTCGAGTTTTCGGATGGTTTAACTTTGATATTGGGTGATAATGGAGATGGCAAAACGACTTTTTTTGAAGCCCTGCAATGGCTGTTCAACACGACTATAGACAGAGGAAGTCTTGATAATGTCTCAGAAATGAGAAAGTCAAAACTTGAAATAGGAGAGTCTGATGAAGTCTCTGTATACATGTCTTTCGAACATGATGGTGAAAAAAGCGTAGAGAAATCTTTCTCGTTTGAAAAGACTGGTAACAGTGCTTATAAAGTGGGCAACGTCACTTATAGGGGCTATGAAGCAAATGGAACTGAGCGCGAGGCTGTTAATGGAAAAACGTTGATAGACCGTTGCTACGATGCTTTCATCCAAAGATTCAGTATGTTCAAAGGCGAATCGGAATTAGATGTGTTTGATAATTCTGCTGCACTTAAAGAGTTAGTAGATAAGTTTTCTGACATTCGCAAGTTTGATGTTCTCGTAGAAAACACAGCAAGATTTGAAGAGAAGTCAAATGCTGCCTACACGAAAGAAATGAAGTCTGATGCAAAAGTCTCTAAAGAGGCAAATGAATTGGATTTTAAGATAAAACATGTTGGCGAAGAGATTTCAAATCTGCGAAGTGACATCAGAGATAAACAAACATCCTATGATGTATTTTCAAATCGCTTAACTCAACTGGAACAGAATCAAGAAACTTCTCAACGCTACCGTGACATACAGAATAGGTTAAAGACTCAAGAAGAAAAAGCGACACGTTTAAAAGGCCAAATTGGAAGTATAGATTATAGTCATAGTTTGCTTGACAAAATGTGGGTATTATGTGCTTTCCCACCTATTTTGAATGAGTTTCAGCAGAAGTGTTCTGCACTTAGCAGAGAGAAAAGAAAACAAGAACGCGACTTCGACAAACAACAAGCAGCGGCACTTGCAAAGTTAGAGACCATCAAAGAGGTTCAAGGGGCACTTATCAATGGTGCCACAGAACTACCATGGTATCTGCCAGATCAGGAAACAATGGAAGAGATGTTGCGTGACCACATTTGTAAGGTGTGTGGCAGGACGGTAGAAGACAATTCTGAGGCTTATCACTTTATGGTACACAAGATTGAGGAATACAAGGCCCACGTAGAAGCGAAACTGAAGCGTGAACAGGAAAAGCAATCGTTGGAGGAACAAAGTCTGTTCAAGAATGATTACATTGAGGAGTTGCATAGTTTTAGTATTGCTCTTAGTGGCAGTCAACAGGCAAAGGTTTCTTCAATAGCCCGCGAGATTAAAGACC
>Ga0247611_10010181_pt1 | contig 11097 bp, 11 predicted proteins | sample 177DNAGHGhighgp2_FD_192422 | JGI IMG/M metagenome (GOLD analysis project Ga0247611, IMG submission 192422) | Sheep rumen microbial communities from Palmerston North, Manawatu-Wanganui, New Zealand - 1770 DNA GHGhigh gp2 | ecosystem: Host-associated > Mammals > Digestive system > Stomach > Rumen... | reverse complement strand
CGGGTGTATCCATAGGAGATAGCACGGTAATCGCTGCTGCTTCTGTAGTAACTAAATCTTTTCCTGATCATGTGGTGATTGCAGGAAACCCAGCAAAAATCATAAAGAATATTGAAGAATAACTTCAGTTTTATAGACGATGACAAATCGCGGTTTGTCGGGGTGATGGCTTAGTACATTAAACCGTAAGATAAACTCGGAGAGCATTTTTTGATGCCTGCATATAATTATGCATATTTATACTGGCTTTCAGTGAGGGAAAGGGAGAAGAGGAGAAGAAAAAATGGGACTATTTAGTAAACTTAAGGATAAGATAGCGGAACAAAAAGAAATACAGAGGCTCTGGGCAGAAAGAAAGGCAAAAGAAGCAGAGGATGATGCAAAACGTCCAAGCACGACGACAATTCCTTTTTCTAAGATAGATTCGAGTATGCCTAATATTATTGCATTGAAAGAGAAAAAGATTGAAAAAAAATATGAGAATGATATTGCCGAGTTTTTAGCTTGCGTTGATGAAGGCAAGGCGGAATATACCGAAGCGATGGTTGTATCCCAAGAACAACATTGCGTTGAAGAAAAGGAAAATATACTTTTAAGTGGCAGTTCTGATAATATTGACAGATATTATCGCTATTATGTGAAAATAGCCGACCTGAATGGCACTGTCTATCGAGAGTTGGTTTTAACAACGAAAAAGGATCTTGTCAAAGATTGGAAGAAGAATGTTGATTGGCAGAAAGCTGAGAATCCCGATGTTGTAACAGATACGGACTATCCGCGTGTGTATGTTTTGCATTATTATCTGGGAGACGAGGAATTTTATCTGGCATTGGATAAGGCGGAATTTGATAATATTGCAAGCATTGCGAACAAGATAAGATTCAAGACAAATCAAGGAGTGAAATGCTTGGAATTGAATCGATATAACTTATTTTGTTGCTTCTGGTAAGTGATTGCAGAATCAATATATTGTGATATAGAAATATCTGCCGGAAGATTTTTATCTTGCGATATAACTTATTAAAGGAGATTAGAATATTAATAGATAGAATTACAGGAGAATCGACTAATATTTGAGGGAATGGAATGAACGGTTTTTGTGAGAAAAAGTTTTATTCAATGTTTTTATCCGGCACTTTTACAAAGGCGGTTATGTATATCATGCTTCTTTGTGACAGCATAATTGCCGGTTATTTTATCGGCGAATCGGGGGTGGCAGCGATTAATGCAATTACCCCTGTAACAGGAATTGTCACATTCTTCGGAGATTTGGTCTCTACCGGTGTTGGAATTGTATATACGAGAGAAGTGGGGGCGATGCGGAAGAAACGGGCAGATGAGATTTATGGTCAGGGGCTTATCATAAGTATTTCCATCGGACTGATTTCCGCAATCACGATTCTTCTTATCCGAAATATCTACTTCAGTGCAAACGAAATCACAGGTGATATTCTTGAACAGTCACTTAAGTATTATCGTCTTGCGCCGATTAATGCACTTCTGACAATTGTCATCTTTTATCTTGAGCAGATGGTATACAGTGACGGAGACGAGCTTTGCAATAATATCTGTTATGTTTTCCAGATTGGCGGAAATATTGTGTGTTCAATTATACTCGCTAAATTCTTTGGCATGACGGGTATTATTTTAGGATCTGTCATCGGAAACGGATTGGGCATCCTTACCTGTTGCTGGCATTATTTCCGCAAGTGCAATACGCTTCATTTTGTATGGCACTTTTCCATAAAAGATTTTTTCCTTACATCCAGATACAGTATTGTTGATTCGTCGGTATATCTTTGCTGGGGGTTGATGGACTATGTGATGATTGGTTTTGTTTCAAGAAACTACGGAGAATCTGCACTTATTACCCTTGCAGTGGTCGTAAGCCTGATCGAGTTCAGTGTGGTTTTGGACGGCGTTGGTATGGCTATGCAGCCGCTTATCGGAACTTACTTTGGAGAAAGGAATCATAAGTTAATCAAACGACTCATGAAAACGGCTGTCAGGGTTGCGCTTATAGAAGGTGTTATTGCAACCGGATTAATTTGGATTTTCTCCGGACAGTTCTGTGGTCTTTTTGGAATTAAAGGCGGAGAAGCACTCGGACCATCCGTTTTGGCGATTCGAATCGTATCGCTGGGATTTGCGTTTTGCAGTGCAGTTTCCCTTATGACATCTTATTATATGCTCATAGACAGAATCGGAATGGCAACCTGTTTTGCCTGTTTGCAGAATGGTTTATTCTATATTCTTTTACCGATTGCAGGTTCGACACTTTTGGGTAAAAACGGCATGTGGGCGGGATTTGTTATTGCACCGATTCTGACACTTGTTACCGCGTTGGGTTTTGTATTTTTTCGCTTTGGAAAAGACAATTTCCCCTTCCTGCTTAAAAATAATGATTCGGAGATTATTGTCATGGATGATATGCTTACCGATGATATCGCAGGCAAGCTTTCGGAGCAGGTTGGAAAGAGTCTGGTTTCGCATGATTTTTCACAGAAAGAATCCAATCGGGCGGCTCTCTTCGTGGAGGAAATCGGACTTACAATTCTTGAAAAGAACAGGCATAAGAAAAAGCCGCCATTGATAGAGTTTTCGTTATTCTTTGAAGAAGATTCGGTTCTTATCATAGAAAGAGATTCCGGGGAGCTGTTTGATTTAACCGATCCGGATATTCCGATAAAAGGATTAAGCGGGTTCATACTCAGCGGACTGATGGAAAGCCATAAAGAAAAGGCCTATCTTGTAACCACCGGATATAACCGGAATATGATTCGATTCTATAAAGGGAAAGAATAACAGGAGGCGAATGGATGAATGTATACGATTTTGACGGAACGATTTTTTATTCCGATTGCTCAATTGGTCGTAGCCGCAGGAATTAAGGGTACGGATGTTTTGGAACTATCACGCAGGCTTGTTAAGGTTAATCATTCATATTTTCCAAATGCGGCGAATAAAGAAATTTATGAGCATAATTACAAGGTGTTTAAGAAATTATACAAGTCTAATGCCGCAAATTTCAGAGAGATTAATTCATAATAATGAGAATCGTTATAATCAGACATATCGGATTATCATTTGGTATAATTAAATATGTGGATGCTGTTTTAGCCGCTTTGGAGAAACAACGCGGATAAAGGTAAAGGATAAAAGAATTAATACTATGAACGCAAAAGATTATCTGAAAATTCTTCATACTGCAGAAAAACTGAAAGACACACCTCGTCATTGTACTACAAGCTGTAGGAGAACGGAGAGTGTTGCGGAACACAGCTGGCGTGTATCCCTTATGGCATTTCTCCTGAAAGAAGAATTCCCGGATGCAGATATGGACAAGGTTATTTCAATGTGTCTTATTCATGATCTCGGCGAATGTTTTACAGGTGATATTCCGACATTTAATAAAACAAATGATGACAGGGATATAGAGGATTCTCTGTTGAACCAATGGATTAAGACTTTGCCGGATGAAGTGGCTCAAAATATGGAATCGCTTTATGCTGAGATGGATGCACAACAGACAACCGAAGCAAAGATTTATAAAGCACTTGATAAACTTGAAGCATTGATACAGCACAATGAATCTCCGATTGATACATGGTCGGAAAATGAATATGAGCTGAATAAAATTTACGCGTTCGATACAGTCGCTTTCTCTGAGTGGCTTACTGAGTTAAGAAAGGTAATTCTTGAAGAGACCTTAGAAAAAATTGATAAAGAAGTAAAATAAGAGGATGTTTTCTTTTGTTATATTAAAGGGGTAAAAACATGTTTTAATGGTAATAAACTGCCCGAAAATCAGATTTTCAGCAGATTCATCACAAGCGTCGTCATGATATCCTTCTCTTTAGGATCTGACTCAGCAATCATAAGCGTTATAGCTACAAGAGCACCGTCACTTATCACCTTCTGACCATTTTTAAACAGAGCATCATTACGATTTAAGAATTCCAGGAACAGAGAAGCCGCGATTCTTTTACATCCGTCTGCAAACGGGTGGTCTTTTATCATAAAATAGAGCAGATTGGCAGCCTTTTCTTCTAATGTCGGATAAACATCCCCCCCAAATACACTTTGATATACGGCTGCAATGATTCCTTCTACTTTTCCGGCTTCTTTCTCAACACCGAACACATCCGATTTGAAAGTATCTTCCATATTGTCGACCATTTTTCTGCAATCCGCGTATGTAATTCGATAAACAGGGCTTTCGCCCTTGGGTTTTTCCAAAGACTGATGGTCATATTGATCAAGGAGTGTCAGTGCCTGGGTGTATTGTGTTACGGCAAGCAAGACACCTTCGCCATCTATATCTAAGATGGAAGATATCATTTTAGACTGAATTTCTACTGTTTTCTGTAATGCTTCCAGACGTTTGTCATTAATCGCATAGCCCTTTATGATATAATCCTTGAGCACTTTATTTGCCCAACGTCTGAATTCAATACCGCGTTGGGACTTCACCCGATAACCAACGGAGATAATGACATCCAAATTATAGTATTCTGTCATATGAGTTTGCGTTTTTCCTTCTATCGCGCCATGTTGAGTGGTAGTCGCAAATTTTGCGACCACCACTTGATCACATAATTCTTCCCTTACGGCATTATTAATATGCTTACCAATGGTCTTAACATCCCTGTCAAAAAGTTCTGCCATTTGGTTCCTGTTAAGCCACACTGTATCATTTTCGATTGTAACATTCAGTTTAATTTCTCTGTCAGCGGTTTCAAATAAAACGATCTCATTATCTTTATTCATTGCTTCCACCTCCTAACTTCTTTTCATCTATTCCGTTTTGATCAAGTTTCTTCTGCATGTCGATATAGTATGTCAAAAGCCTGAGCACATACGGAGGCGCATTTCTATGTCCCAGTTCCCATTCTGTCATTGTTCTGTAGGGAATATCAAATTTCTCGCAAAACTCCTTGCGGTTTAATCCTGTTGACTCCCTTAATTCCTTCATTTTGCTGCTAAATTCTTTATCAGGCATACCATATCCTCCCTGTATCAAAATTACTCATTGAGTAAATAATAACATACTATTTTTGATTACGCAATGTGTAATTGAAATATTGAATTATCCTTTGGTATAATTAAATAGATTGGTTTTATAAAGAAACTGAACATTGAGCGAGATAAAGGTAAGAAAAGAGGAATTTCGAAGATGAATATTATATTTGACGAAGCAACAAAAAAAGATATTCCGGAATTGATCCGGCTCAGAATCGCTTATATGGAAGAAGATTTCGGAAGCGTTTCGGAAGAAGAAAGAGCGGGAATGGAAAAACAGTTGCCGGACTATTTTGAGCGAAAGCTGGGAAGTGAACTGATTGCGCTTGTTGCGAGAGATGAAGAAAAGATTGTGTCTGTTGTTTATCTTCACATTATTGAAATGCCGGCAAATTCCATATTGTTAAGCGGTTTATACGGAGAGGTTTTAAGTGTGTATACCGAGCCTGAGTACCGCGGAAAAGGGTTATGCACAAAACTGATGAGCAACCTGATCGAGTACGGAAAAAACAGAGGGCTTGGCAGAATCGATCTTTCCGCGACGAAGGAAGGTTATCCGATTTACGCCAAACTTGGATTCAGGGATAAAGAGCATCGGTATACGGATATGAGATTACAGCTGGGAAGCTGAAATTCGATTTAAAATAACAGAAAAAGACTGTAAAGAAAATGATTGGGGGGAGATTTTTATGAAGATCAGTGATTACTACGGATTCTGGGAACCGTCCCATATCGGACCGAGAGCGGAACTGGATGAAAAATACTACATTCAGCTATGGCGTGGTGCGGAAGTATTAAAGACCACTTATAAAACAGAAGAACAGGAAGGAAAACTCCGCATTATACTTGATGAAGCGGGTCTTCGATATACCAAAAACTCCGATCCGTATGCCACTATAAAGGAATGATTCTCCCTGCTTAAGATTAAGAATAATAAGCTGTATTTCGGTTATGATAAAAACGATTTAAAACACTCGGAAGCACTGCCGATTACGGTGTTAAAATGCGGATACAATGAGGAGATTTCCCTCCATCATATCAATCCGTCCGTGGAAATTCTGCATAACTACAGCAACATCATACTTCGGGACAAAAAGCTTTACTGTACCATCCCTGTGTGTGACGCACCTTCCTTTGAGCAGATTTTTGAGAAAGTTGATTAAGAGAAAAAATAGTATCGAAATTTGACCTGTTTGCGTGTCGGATGTAAAATATTGATAAACTCGAATGAAACAAGGTAAAAGCATGAACACAGAGGTAAGAATATGAGCGCGGGCGAATTCATATCATTGTTAACGATTCGTCCACTCGAACTTTTTTTTGAGATCGTTTTCGGAATTGCACGGAATCAGACCCAAAACGTGGGGATTTCTATAATTATTTTAAGTCTGGTAGTAAACTTTCTGGTACTGCCTCTTTATTCCTGTGCCGATAAAATTCAGGCGGAAGCCTCTGCGAAGCAGAAGTCCATGGAAAAATGGGTAAAGCACATACGCAAGACTTTTCGCGGGGATGAGAAGCTGATGATGCTTCAGACATATTATCGCGAGAATAATTACCAGCCGATGTCGGTTTTGGCCGAGTCGGTTCCTTTGTTACTGCAGATTCCTTTCTTTATTGCAGCATATCGTTTTCTTTCTTCTCTTGAAGTATTAAACGGAATGTCGCTTGGACCCATTCGTGATTTAAGTGCGCCCGATGCAATGTTTTGCATTGGCAGTTTTCCGATTAATGTTCTGCCGATATTGATGACTCTGATCAATATAATTGCCGGCCTGATTTATGCCGGAAAGCAGCCGCTTCGAATGAAACTGCAAATCAACGGAATGGCGCTCGTCTTTCTGATTCTTTTGTATAATTCCCCGTCCGGACTTGTTTTTTACTGGACCTGCAATAATATTTTTTCATTGTGCAAAAATATCGTTACACTGATTATTAACAATGCAAAAAAGAAAAAAGCGGCCGCAAGCGGCATAAAGAAAGAAACAAAGAGTGAAACAGAGAGTAAAACAATAAACAGAACAATAAAGGAAAAGGATTACTCCGGGATGCTGCTCTTTTTCTCAGGTGCTTTGTTTATCGCGGTATTTCTGGGAGCTTTGATTCCCACAAATGTGATAAAAGCATCCACACAGGAATTCGTGGAATTATCCAATCCGAGGAATCCGTTATTTTATGTGCTGTATTCGTTCCTTTATGCTTCCGGCACATTTATTGTCTGGTTCGGGATTTTTTATTTCCTGGCAAAAAAATCGGCGAGATTCTGGTTTGAAATCGGTGTATGGATTCTGGCCGCGATTTCCGTAATCAACTATCTGGTGGAAGGATCGATGCTGGGACTAATGACTTCTTCCTTCCAATATGGCCAGCTTTTCGTATTCGGAAAGAAGAAAATCGGTTTAACGATTCTGTTAAGTCTGGTATTTGGGGTCCTGTTTTATTTCCTTGGAAAGAAGCTAAGAACAGTATTAAAAGGAATTACACTCTCGATTCTTGCCGGGATTGTGATTTTCACGGGCATGAATGTCGTTCAGATTAACAGAGATTACAGGGAACTGGACTATCTGTTTGAACAGGGTAATTTAGGTCCCCGGATCGTTTTGAGCAAAAATGCTCCCAATGTGGTGGTGATAATGATGGACCGCGCATTGGGTGTGGAAGCACCGTATTTGTTCAAGGAACGTCCGGAGCTTTTGGAGAGTTTTGACGGATTTACTTATTATCCGAATACGGTTTCATTCGGCGCATATACCAATGTCGGAGTTCCGGGAATATATGGCGGATATGAGTATACCCCGGCTAAAATGAACGAAAGAACCGATGAAATATTGGAGACTAAGCATAATGAAGCTTTGAAAGTCATGCCGGTTCTGTTTGGGGAAAACGGGTACAATGTGACCGTTTGGGATCCTTCCTATGCGGGATATAACTGGATTCCCGATGTTTCCATTTATGATGAGTATCCGTATGTCAGCGCATGCAATACCATCGGCCATTTTAGTGAAGATGCTCCCGCGGATGCCGTCAGCGTTGACAGCCTCAGAAAGAGGAATTTCTTCTGTCATTCGATTATGAAAGCAATGCCTTTGTTTTTGCAGAAATATATTTACGATAACGGATTCTACAATAATCAGGAGTTTAAAATGAATACCTTCGGAGACCAGAGGTATGTGAGCGCCGGCTACAGGCAGGAATTCCTGGATTCTTATCTTGTTTTGAATAAAATGGCAGATCTCACGAATATTCAGGATGGCGGGAACGGCTCGTTCTTTATCATGTCCAACTGTACGGCCCACGAACCGGTTCTTCTTCAGGAACCCGACTATACGCCGCAAAAATATGTCGACAACACAGCTTATCACAAGAATGATGACGGAAGATATGTTGTGGACGGTGTAGAGCTGGATATGGAATCTATTTCTCAGTATCAGCATTTTGACGCAAACATGGCAGCATATATCAAACTTGGAGAGTGGTTTGATTATCTGAAAGCGAATGATTGCTATGATAATACCAGAATCATAATTGTGGCGGATCACGGAAAAGATGTATATCATTTTCCGGAGCTGATCAATGAAAACGGACTGAATCTGGAATGCTTCCTGCCGCTTTTACTGGTGAAAGATTTTGATGCTCATGGTTTTACGGTATGCGATGATTTTATGACCAATGCGGATACGCCGAGCATTGCCTTAAACGGTTTGATTCAGGATGCAAAGAATCCGTTTTCCGGAAACCCGCTCGATGGACACGAGAAAAAGGAAGAACTTCAGATTCTGTATTCGGAGGGATTTGATACAAAAGTCAATAACGGTGTGGCATTCTATCCGGGAGACTGGTACACGGTAAAAGAAAATCCCCGTGATTTGAATAACTGGAAATATCTCGGTCATTACTAAAATTGTTGAAAACAGAAGCGCGTATGACGGATTGCTGGGTAATTCAGTAATCGGTGTTCACTTCCAGGATATTGTTATTCATATCGATTGCAGCATAGCCTCTTGAACCGTTCTGCGTAAATACACTCATATCTTCGCTTGTTGCGCTGTTATACATATCATTCGTCAGATCCGTTTCATACCAGATTCCGTTGATGTAAACCGCATTCCAACGGTGTCCGTCATTTGCACAGGTAATACAGGGAATATCGTTATATCGGCACATAATCATAAAGGCTTCGGCAACATCCGTACATACGCCGACGCGGGTATCGTATAAATCGTATTTTCCCGAATAATCGCCGTAATAATCCGCACGGTTCGTACCGAACGTATCTAACGCATAGTCATCAAATGCGGTATTATCGCAAAGCCAGTCGTGAAGGAGCATTACCTGAAAGCCGTCCGAACGGCCATTCTCTGAAATGATTTCAGCGGACATCTTCGCCCATTTCTCATTATCATAAGCCTTGCCGTTGTGCGTAACCGATTTCCAGTCAAGCGAGTTTTCGGGGGTAATCCCTGCTTCGGAAATCAGTGTTCTGAATTCGTTTCTCCTTTTTGTAAAAGCTTCTTCGTCCATCGGGGTTGCTTCGCAGAGCCAGGCTTCGTTACGATCCGCAAATAGATACAATACATTTGTAATTTCAAAGCCGTCTGCCTCAAATACCGCATCAATCCGGTATGCACCGGAATCCAAAGTGAGTTCATAAAAATTTTCGTAACCGATTTGATCCGTAAGAACGGTTTCTCCGTCCTTTCCGCTTACGGTTATGCTTTCAATGGCCGGTTCATAGTCGAGATTTGTGTAAGCGCGGAGAAGTACATTTTTATCTTTGGCGTTTGCTTCGATTCCCCAGTAACCTTCATACGGAAAAGTAATAGCCTTATTTTCCGTACCGAAGGTGCTTCCTGTTTTCATTTCTTTCACAAAATTGTATGCAGTCAGGTTTATAAAACCGTAATCGTTAAGACTGATTACGGAATCGGAATTTACGCTTATTTCCGGCGCTTTCATGCATGCTGACAGCAGTAAAGCGATGATTCCCGCCAGGATACAAATTCGAATGTTTTTTCTCATGTTTTTCCCTGTCAAATCAAGATTCTTTATCAATATCATAAATCAATCATCTGTAAAATCAACAATCTGTTTCATTTTCCTGTTGACAAAGAAAAACGAATGTGATTTAATAACATTGTTATGTAACGGTGTTACGTAACGCTGATATGCAGGAACTTCAACATACGGAAAAAGGAGTCATATGAAGGAAAATACCGATTACGAAAAAAGAGAACTGCTGATCCGGGCTGCGAAGGAAGAGTTTCTCGAAAAAGGGTATAACAAAGCTTCCCTCCGGAATATCTGCGCCAAGGCCGGAATGACCACGGGAGCCTTGTATTTTTTCTTTGAAAACAAAGAGGACCTTTATGAGGAAATCGTCGGCCGCGGAAAGAAGGAACTGACGGAGCTGATTCGTACACATATTGCGGAAGATAAGGCGGCTATGAAGTCCATTCACGATGTCAGCGAACTGTTTGTGGATCACAGCAGTGAAGCGGATATGTTTATCGACTGCATTTATAAAAACTATGACAGTTTTCTACTGATTCTTTCGGGAACCAAAGAAGGAGAGTACGAGAAAACCGTGGATGAGTTCGTAAAAATCGCGGAAACCTCCTCGATTGAGCTGATGAAAGCGATGCCGGACATGAATCCGGACCCGTTTATGAGTCACTGGATTGCCCATACGATTGTCGATTCTTTCATCCATGTTATTTTACACGAGAAGGATGTGGACAAAGCGAAGGTCCGGATGAGAGTGATTCTGAACTTCATTGTTCGCGGCTGGTCCTCTCTTTTAAATAACGGCGGCGAAATGTAAAAAATATAACCCGTTTCCGAATCATTACCGATAAACGGAAACGGGAATTTAAATAACAATTACATAACATTGTTATGTAAAATGAATTAAGTAAATAAAAAGAAAGAAGGAATAAAAATGTATCTGGAAGTCAAAAATGTGAAGAAAAGTTACGGAGAAGGCGGAAGTTATGTACAGGTTTTAAAGGGTGTCACCACATCGGTGGAACGCGGACAGATGTGTGTCATTCAGGGAACCTCTGGATCCGGCAAATC
>Ga0247611_10010179_pt1 | contig 11099 bp, 11 predicted proteins | sample 177DNAGHGhighgp2_FD_192422 | JGI IMG/M metagenome (GOLD analysis project Ga0247611, IMG submission 192422) | Sheep rumen microbial communities from Palmerston North, Manawatu-Wanganui, New Zealand - 1770 DNA GHGhigh gp2 | ecosystem: Host-associated > Mammals > Digestive system > Stomach > Rumen... | reverse complement strand
TCCGGAAATGCTTGGTTTAAATATTTTGTACAGGGATGAAGCAATCTGCGTTGTGAATAAACAGAGCGGTCTTTTAAGTGTTCCCGGCCGTGGTCCTGACAAAGCGGACTGTATTGAAAGCAGAGTAAAGCGGCTTTTTCCAGACTGTATTCAGCAGCCGGCCGTTCACCGCCTGGATATGGAAACCAGCGGTCTGCTGATTCTGGCTTTTACAAAAGAAGCTCACCGGGAATTAAACAAACAGTTTGAAGCAGGTCTGGTGCAGAAAGAATATGTGGCTTTACTTGATGGAATTCTTGCACAAAAAGGTATTCCTGCAGAAGGTCAGATGGAACTTTATTTCAGGCTTGATGTAGATAATCGGCCTCATCAAATCTGGGATGAAGTTTACGGTAAAAAAGCAGTAACTCAGTGGCAGATTCTAGATGTGGAAAAGTATCATTCTCCGGACGGGCAGACAAAAAATGTTACCAGAATACGCTTTATTCCTCATACAGGCCGTACACATCAACTCAGGCTGGCCAGTGCCGATTCCCATGGATTTGGGGTGCCTATAATTGGGGATACTCTTTACGGAAAATGTCTGCCGGGAGAAAGATTGATGCTGCATGCAAAAAAAATCTCCTTTATTCATCCTGTAAGCGGCGAGCGGATGAATTTTACATGCAATGAGGATTTTTAAATACTTTTCAGCCGAGGTCCAGATTAAAAAATCCTCAAAAATTCTGTTATTATCAGTATGAAATCGCCGGAATTTAAAAAAAATGTTGAGAATTCATCAAATTAAGGTTAAATTTATAAAGGCGGATAGAGAGCAGAATGGTTAGGGAGTATTCGGTTTGAAAAAAGTTAGGCTTTTCTTTTTGTTTGTTTTAGTAACTCTATTTGTAGCGTTAGATTTTACTGCCTGTGACTGGTTTTATTCTTCTGAAGAAGGAACCTGGTACAAGGTCCAGAAACCCATAAATAGTGAATATTATAATTGCTATATAATGTACAGTCCGGATGATTGTTTTTATACAACATACGGAAATCCTGTGGCTGCTAATTCTGAAGTTAACTATTCTGAAGATAATATTACATATGATGAAAATTATATCATTGTTCCTTCTGGTCTTTCAGTTCTTATAGCGAAAGCTGATGGATCAAAATTCGCATATAAGGTTTTTAAGGACAAAAATTTTAAAGTAGAAGATGAAAACAATGTAGAACATGATTATACAGGTGGAAAAGAAGCTGTAGATAAGTTCTATGTTCTTTTTAAAAACGAGACCAGCTTTGAAAAAAAAGAAAAACTGTCTGATATTTTTCTTGATGGAGACAAATTAAGTGAAGTTGATGCTCTTACTGAAAATCAATTGAACTGGTATTTGGTCGCTAAAACTTTCCTGCAATTTTAATTTCATAACAGTAATCTGTTTTTTATTTTCTACCCTTCTTTTCTCCCTAATTCTTTGCGGCATTTGTATTGTTATCAAAATGATTGAACTTTTAAAATCCTCAGGAAAAACCAAAATTAATAAATTGTAATTTAATTGTATGACTGCACTGGGTTTATGAAATCATCTTTTTGAGTTCTTTTTCATACATGTCTTTAAGTTCAGGTGGATTAAGAATTTTAACTGATGAACCAAAGCCCAGTACCCAGTAAAGGACTTCCTGCAGCTGATTAGAAACAAAAGTTAAATGAACACTGCCATCTTTTCTCTGTACGCATTTTTGATTTTTGTGCCAGGTGCGTTCAAGAATGTATGTGTTGATGGATTTGTCAAAAAGCAGTTCGATTTTTTTAACAGGAAAATCATTGTTCCAGATTCCATAATTTGGATCGATGTGAACTTTTTTTTCGTAATCTGGATCAATATTAAATTCTGTAAGCAGTTCAATATCTTTCATGCGGGAAAGATTGTAGGTGCTGTATTTGTTGTGCTTGTGGCAGAAACCAATTACATACCAGTCCCCTTTCTGACAGTAAATTTTGTAAGGATCAAGAGAGTGAGGCGTATGTTTGGTTGCACTGATTGAACGGTAGCCGAAAGAAATAGTTTTGTGAAGTTTAATTGCATCAAAAAGTTTTGTAAAAACATCTGCTTCAATTATAGGAAGAGGATCTGAAATAAACTGAACATTGTTCAAAAGAGATGTCTGTACCTGTACCTGATCAGGAAGCATCTGGCAGATTGTATCGTAAACTTTGCTGATTGTATCTTTAAGAGGCGTATTATCATATCTTTCCAGAAGTGGAAGAATTCCTGCCATTGCAACAAGTTCCCCTTCAGAAACAAGAACGTTTTTTACAAAGAAAGTACTGTCTGTATAATAATATCCCTTCTTTGCCCGGTCATATTCTATTGGAGCATTGTAATAAATTTTTAGTTCGTCAAGGTCTCTGAGAATTGTGCGCCGGGAAACTTCCAGCACTTCCATTAATTTTTCTACACCAGGATAGGAAAGAGTTTGAATTGCCTTTTCCAGTTTTAAAAGACGTAAGGATTTAACATGACTTTCACGGATTTTTTTTTCTTCCATAAAAACAATTTTATCACGGAATAAGAAAAACACAATCAATCAAAATGATCAGAAGAAATGGACCTTGTAATGAGCATTTTTTTCTGTAATAATTACAACAAAATTTTATATTTAATAAGGAGAAAAAAATAATGAAAAAATTTTCGATTTTATTAGTGGGATTCATATGTTTGATGTTATCAGGATGTATGTTTTTTCCTCTTAGTGCCGACATTGAGATTGTAAATAATACAGATGAAGATATTGCATATGTTATTTATTACAATTCAGAAATTCAGACAGAAGCAGATTTTGTAGAAGCAGGAAAAAGTGTAAAGCGTTCATATACAGGTTTTTCAAGTGAATTTGACATCAAAACTGGAGAAGACGAAAGCAATCTCGTTATACACTGGTTACAGAAAGCAATGTTTGATGAAAAAAAAGAAGCTCAGTTAGAAAATGATCATTATATAGATGATAGTATGGTCTTGAGTGAGGAATATGAATCACCGGATGGTACAACATATCCTGTAGGAGAATGGTTATCTTCAAACAAATTTTCTAAAAGCTACACCATAACCATTACACAAAATGGTAGTAGTTATAAAACAGAAATACGTGCAAATTAAAACAAAACATATCCAATCGGCTGCAACATTTGGTGTGGCCGGTTTTTTAATTTTAAAGTAAGATCTGGTCCTTTTTGAAATTTACTGTTAAGCTGCAAATATGACGAGTTTAGATTCTTCAAAATTTTAATATGTTGAGAAAATCCCGAATGTGGGTTAAAGTAATAGTATCATACAATTTTTTATGATAAAGGAGATTTTATGAGAAAACTTAAATTTATACTTCCGTTGGCTTTAACAGCCTTAGTTGGACTGTTTGCTTTTACAAGCTGCGAGGAACCTGTTCTGGCAGAAGAAAACACCTGGTATAGAACCACAGAAACTATAGGTTCTACATCACTAAAAATGTATTTCTTCTATACATCTGATGATACTTCAAAGACCTTTGGCCGCGAAACAGTTACAAAGGGGCTTACTGTTATAGTTCAACCAACTGATACAACTTTAGGAAATAATTATTTTATTAAGACATTTGCCCCTGGAAATCAGGCAACAGATACAGATGAATCAGGAGAAGCAACAGAAGACTCTGGAACAATTAGCATTGGAGCTCCTGCTCTGGATGCACTCTATGTAAATTACAGAAGTGATTTCAAGGCTTCTGCAAAATCACAGGGACCTGATTTCTTAGATGAAGATTCAGGATATACACATGTAGACAGCCTTTCAGACATTACAGAAGGTCTTACATGGAAATCAATCTTTAAGAAGATGCTTGCCAAGTACCTGCTTGAAGACTAATTCTTCATACGATAATTCGCTTATATAAAAATGACCCCCTTTCATTGAAGTGTGAATGAAGTGCACTTCAAAAGGGGGCTTTTATTTTTCACATAAACTAAAATCAACTTTAATTTAAAGGAATCCTTTTTTTGTAAAGTTCCAGCTGCTCTTCAATTTCCCGGCAGCTTCTTAAACAGCCTTCATTTATTCCGGGACAAACATTTTTTTCCTTATCCCATTGTTCTCTGCTGCTTAAAACTTTTGTCCAGAAGGGATAGGTACTGCACTGGGTAGGACGGGCATTGTATGCCTGACAACCAGGAATTTCTTTATCCCAGAAAATGCAGTCTCCGGAAGCCAGTGTTTTTAGTGTAAGAAAAGTCTGTCCTTTGTCGTCCTGGACATGGCGGCAGTAAACTTGAATAAACTGTTCGCAGCTTAATTCTGCCCAGTCTGCCAGCCGCTGTAAATCCTGGAAACTTAAAAAAACTACTCCCCCTTCAAATCTACAGCATCTGGAACAATTGTTGCATTCAAATTTGAGGCCGTCTTTATAGAAAACTTCGTTATCTTCCATGTACTAATCCTGTTACTGTAAATTTGCAGAAGCCTTTTTCTGTGCTTCTTCTCTCTGCTTGCAAAGGTCCAGCCAGCGTGGCATTTTTGCAAATTTTTCAGCCAGTTCTTCCAGAGCGTCAGAAATCTGTATTTTCTGAGGGCAAATCTGTTCACACTTGCGGCATTTTATGCAGGCTGAAGGAAGTTTGTCCTGTGGAAAAGCTTCAAGGCGCATGGATACAGTAAAGGAATCCTGGAATTTTAAATCATTATAAAATTTAATCAGCTCAGGAATATCAAGCTTTTTAGGACAACCTGCTGTACAGTAACGGCACGCGGTACATGGCAGGGAATCTTTCATTGATTCAGCAATTTTGTACAAAAGATCTGTCTGTTCCTGGGTAAGGGCCGGTTCATTTGCAAAAGTGTTTACATTCGCCTTCATCTGCTCCAGATTACTCATTCCGCTTAAAACTACTTTTACATTCGGCAGATTCTTAAAGTAACGCAGGGCCCAGGAAGTTGGAGTAGAACCTTTTTCACGGCATTCAAGTTCCCTGGCATATTCTTGGGGAAGATTTGAAAGTTTTCCTCCTCTAAGCGGTTCCATAACCCAGACCGGAATATTTTTTGAAGTAAGAAGTTCGTATTTTTCCTTTGCGTTCTGCAGAGTCCAGTCCAGATAGTTAAGCTGAATCTGGCAGAATTCCATATATTCGCCGTAGCGGTGCAGAAATTCTTTTATGCAGGGAATATCTCCGTGGGTGGAAAAACCCAGGTGCTTAATCCGGCCAAGTCTGCGCTGTTCAATAAAATATTCTACCATTTTATAGTTTGGATTAAGGTAGTTCTGTATGGAATTTTCGTAAATGTTGTGCATCAGGTAAAAATCAAAGTATTCAACACCACATTTTTTCAGCTGATCTTCAAAAGTTGTAGCGGGATTGTAGGATGAAGCAAACTGATGTCCCGGATATTTTGTAGCCAGAAGCCATTTTTCCCTTGGGTGACGATTCAGTGCTTTTCCAATGGAAATTTCAGACATTCCTCCGTGGTAAGGGTAAGCTGTATCAAAATAATTGACGCCGTTTTCAATTGCAAAGTCAGTCATTAAGTTGACCTGTTCCTGATCAATAGATGAATCTTCCTTGCAAGGAAGTCTCATTGCTCCAAATCCCAGCAGGGAAATCTTCAAATCCTTAAAATCAGAATAAACCATGTGCGTACCTCAAGGTTATTTTATAACAAAACGATTATTGTTAGCAAATGGAGAAAAAGTTAGTTAAAAGCAAAATTTTTAAGGTTTTATTAAAAAGAAATTGTTTTCTTGGAAATTCGGGGTAAAATATTTCTTATAAGTAAATATAGGAGGATTCTTATGGATCAGGAAGTTGTTTTGACACGCGTTGATGATATTCAGTCTGCTGTAAGAGATCTAACAAGTCAGTTAAAAAAGACACCGGATTCATATCAGGCTGTGATCTTTCTTGCTGCAATAAAGTATGATTTTGCACAGCTTTCTATGGAGATGAAAAAAGCTTTTCCAAACAGTGAAGTGATTGGAGCAAGCACTGCAGGTGAAATTACACCAAAGGGTTTTGTAAATGATACAATTGTTTTAACAACCATGAGCAGTAACGGTGATACCAGAGTAAAAGGTGTTTTTATAGAACAGGGCAGCCGGTATCCTGTAATCAGTAAAAAGGATATAGAAAGAGCTTTGTCTGATTGTGGAATTCGTATTGGGGACCCAAATTCTCACAAGGATTCATTCGCCATTGCTTTTACAAACGGTGTTTTTAATGGCGAAGAAACTGTTCTTGCTAATTTCTATTCAATCATCAAGAACGATAAATTTAAGCTTGCTGGAGGAACGGCGGGTTTTACTGGAGATGAAGCAAAAACTTTTGTCAGCTATAATGGAAAAACAACTCAGGATGGAGCAGTAATGCTTTTTGTAAAGACTTCCTGCAAGTTTGATATTCGCCAGGAAGATATTTTCAATCCTACAGGAAAAACTGTTGCTGTTACTGAAAGTGACCCTGTTAACCGCAGAATTTATTCTTTCGATAACAGACCGGCTAAAACTGTATATGCAGAACTTCTTGGAGTTTCAGAGGCTGAAGCTGAAAATATGACCTTTGAAAATCCTTTTGGCCGCTTCCTTGATGGCCAGATTCATATTGCGGCTCTGGCAGGATTTAATCCGGATAAGAGTATTTCAACTTTTGCCCGTGTTGTTCCAAACTCAACAGTTGAATTAATGCACATTGGTGATCCTCTGGAAAAAGCTGATGAAACTGTTGCCGCTATTCGTCAAGCTGTTCCAAATCCAAAATTCGCTTTGTTAATGACTTGTATTACACGAACCCTGGCATTCCAGCGAATGAATATTGGAAATAAAATTATAGAGAAGTATAATTCAATATTCCCAACTTTTGCGGGATTTTCTGTGTATGGAGAGCAGCACTGCAGAATCCACTGTAACCAGACCCTTGTTTCGGTGGTAATAGGCGACTAATTCAGGAGATTTTTATTTATGGAAGAAACTAAACTCGTATCCAGCGGACTTGATGCTGTTACTACACTTATTGAGTATCTGGGAAAAGATGCAATCGGTTCTGAATTCCTTTCTGAATATATTAATAACCGTGAAATTCAGAAGGCAAACACTGAAAGTCAGAAGGTGGCCCTTAACCAGATTGTAAACAATACTGCTGATGTTGGTGATGCTGTTAATAAAATTGCAGAAAGAGCTTCAAAGAATAATGCTAACCTTAACGATATTTATTCTGAAATTGATAAACTTAAAAACACAGTTCAGAAAATTGAAGCTGAACATAAGGCTTATGTAGAAAAATTTTCTGAACTTATTCAGCATACTCTGGATATTTCAAAGATGGTTGATGATATTCAGAATATTTCAGAACAGACAAATCTTCTGTCATTCAATGCTTCTATTGAAGCAGCCCACGCCGGTGCCGCAGGAGCAGGATTCAGAATCATTGCAAATGAAGTAAAAAAACTGGCTGATAACACAAGACAGACTTCTGAAAAGATTATGAATAATGTTAATCTGCTTAAGAATTCCATTACAACTCTTGAAAGCGATACAACTAAAAATAATGAATCACTGAAAGGCCTTGCAGCAGAAACAGGAGTAACTCTTTCAAAGTTTGAAACTGTCCGGGCAAGAAACCAGAAAAATAATGTTGAAGTAAAGACAATTTCGGATGCAATTGCAGGCAACACTGAACAGATTGATGAAATCATCGCACAAATTCAAAAGAATGATGATGATAACCAGAAAACTGTAGACTTCTTTGCAGACTGTGCTTCAAAGAACCAGATGCTCTTTAATGATTTGTATTCTTTTGCTTACGAAATTAAGGCCATTCTGGAAGACTTAAAAAAGTAGTTTTCAGGGATTATCCGCATAAATAAAAAGGACTGTGTTCTGTGTTTTGCAGAATCCAGTCCTTTTGTTTTGAGGTTCGGTATTTACACTTCTTATTCAGCAGAATCTTGAAGAGTCTCTGTGTCAGAAAGTTTTTCAATGCTGACTGTCAGGTCTTCATTAACGGTTACCTGATAGCGGATTGTCTGTGCTGGGTCAATTCCCTTCTCCCATGAACGGGAATAGTAGAATGTCAAAAGAGTTGTTCCTGCTTTCTGCCCCTTCAGATAGAAATAGTTGTTTTCGCCGGCACCAACAAGTCCTTTATCTCCCCGATAAAGTGAAAAATGTTCTACTGTAAAGAGTTCTGGATCATCTGCTGACCAGCCCCAGGTGTAGCCTGTTGTCCGGTTTCCCTGAAGGATAATGTCTGCATCGTCATATTTATTGAGGTTTGATACGTTTGTTGAGTTACAGCCCATAAATATTCCTCCTGCAATAACAAGTCCAGCCAGCAAAAAAATGTACTTTTTCATCGTAAGGTTTTCTCCTTTAATAAAAAGAATATAATTCCTGATAAAAAGTTACAATTAACGAATTGCCTAAAAAAAACCGGAACCCTGTACAAAGTGCAGAATTCCGGTCTTATGTGTAAAACTAAAAGCGTCTGAAAATCAGATTACTCTTCGTTCTTAAGATCCTTTGGTACTCTCTTGAATACTGGAATCAGTTCGATTGGAGCATCAATTTCATATGACTTTCCACCGGTATAAAGCTTGTGATTGTGGATATTTTCCCACTTGCCGTCTGGAAGGTAAACTGAGCGCTTGAACTGTCCGGCCTGGAGAATTGGAGCAACAAGGTACTTGTCACCGAACATATACTGGTCCTTCAGGTTCCAGCACTTTTCATCCTCAGGGAATTCGTAGAACATTGTACGCATTACAGGAGCACCAGTTTTACTTGCTTCCTTCATCAGTTCAGAAACGTAATCTTTCAGGCTTTCACGGAGCTTAATCTGGTTTGTCATAATTCTCTGTGCTTCTTCACCGTAGCACCAGATTTCATTTGGCTGACCAGTGTAAAGGTAACCGCCACCGTAATCCTGCTGAGGATCCTTGCATAAAGGAGGAATATCGTGTGGATCGCGGTCGCCGTGGAGACGGAGAATTGGCGAGAATACTGCAAATTCGAACCAGCGTTCCAGAAGTTCAACGAATTTTGGATCTTTTGGATTGCCGTACATAAAGCCACCGATATCTGTTGTCCACCAAGGAATACCTGCAAGACCCATGTTCAGGCCTTCAACAACAGAGTTTCTTAAACATTCAAAGGTTGATGAAACGTCGCCGTTCCAGAGAACAGTACCGTATTTCTGTGAACCAACCCAGGCACAGCGCAGAAGGCTTACAGGATCTTTTTTGCCCATTTTTTTCCATCCGTCATAAAATGCCTGAGCATAGAATTTTGGATAAAGGTTTGAAACTGCTAGGGCAGGACCCATCTGGTAGCGGTAGTTGTCGTAGTCGTAAACGGCATAATCTGGTTCAGCGTTGTCCAGCCAGAACATATCAATTCCGTACTTAACGTAGCTTTCCTTACATACTTTCCAGATAAAGTCTCTTGCTTCAGGATTTGTTGCATCAAAAGTGATACAGTCGCCGTTAAAGTCGTAAGTCTGGATTGTACCTCTTTCTGTACGAACCAGCATTCCCTTGGAATTCATTTCGTTAAAGTGAATTGATTTGCGGTCAACAGAAGGCCATACACTTACCATAACCTTTGTGCCCATTGCGTGGAGTTCATCACACATTGCCTTTGGATCAGGCCAGTATTCCTTGTCGAATCCCCAGTCGCCCTGACGAATCCAGTGGAAGAAGTCAATTACGATTACATCAAGATGAATGCCCAGTTCCTTGTACTTGCGGGCTACCGTAAGAACTTCTTCCTGTGTTCTGTAGCGGAGTTTACACTGCCAGAAACCAAGATAGTCCTTTGAAAGAACAGGTGCGCGGCCTACAACTCCAGTATAATTCTTTACGATTTCAGCAGGTGTGTCGCCGGCAGTAATCCAGTAGTCCATTTCCTTAATGCACTGAGATTCCCACTGAGTAATATTTTTACCGAATGTTACGCGGCCAACAGATGGATTGTTCCAGAGGAAGCCGTATCCCATTGAAGAAACTGCAAAAGGAATTGAAATCTGTGAGTTGCGCTGTGCAAGTTCCAGAGTACAGCCTTTCAAATCCAGGTACTGGAACTGGTACTGACCCATACCGAAGATTTTTTCTTCATCTTTTGGCTGGAAGCGGACTGTGAGTTTGTAGTCGCCTCCAATAATGCCCTTGTATTCGCGGTTAATAACCTTCAGACAAACACTTTCATTGTTTACGGAAGGGTCGTAGCTGGCATGATATTCTTTCAGAATTTCATCTTTGCCCTTAAAATATGTAATTACGCCGTTGTTGTTTACTGTTGCGGTAAGTTTTCCATTTGTAATTGAAGCAGTGCCGTCTTTTTCAATTTTGATTTTGGCAATGCCTTTTGCTTTAAGAGGTTCTGTTAAACCCCATACGTTTTTTGTAAATTCACTCTCCAAAGTTGAGCGTACGCGGAAAGAATCTTTTCCCCAGGTTTCAATCTTCAGAGTTTCATTACCCTTAGTCCAAACCAGTGCATTTACTGTTTTTTTAAAGGCCATTATTTTCCTCCAGAATATTTATCTTTTTGATGAAATGTTCCTCAAATCCGATTATAAGCACACATTTTTTTGTGATGATTGTTATTCCAAATATTAGCACGAAAGAATTACTTTTTGAACTTAAATTTTATATATAATTCCTTTAAAAAATACTAAAAATCAACAGTTTGTCCAGCCCAAGGGCAGCTACCGTAAATAATTACAGCGCAAACTACATGCCGCCGCCCCTGCGGTTTCCCCCCAAAAAAAGTTTGATTTTGTCATACCCGCAAGTCTATTCAAAAGCAGTCGTATAAAAGCAAGCTCCCGGCGGGGTTATGGCAGGAAAACGGCGTTTGTACAGGAAAATAAATATCATTACAGGGCCTGAAAAGGATTTAGAAAAAACACTCAGTTTGTGCAGCCGCAGGGCGGCTAACGTAAATAATTACAAGCACAAACTGCGTGTAGCAGGCGAGCCTGCGGTTTTTCTAAATCCTTTTCAGACCCTTTCCCATATTAATTAATGTCTCCTCTATATCCCCGCCGAGAGCTTGCTTTTATACTTGTATGGTATAAAAAAATACCTTTCGTATGACAAAAA